>OQVU01000673.1_pt1 | contig 13178 bp, 10 predicted proteins | sample 1691611 | NCBI WGS metagenome assembly OQVU01 (sample SAMN03418272, study PRJEB22391) | human gut metagenome | biome: human-gut; feature: organic feature; material: feces | host: Homo sapiens | place: Tanzania | collected 2013-01
CAAATAACCTGAATAATTCTACAAATAACTCTCAGCAGATAGTTCCAACAGATGAGGATGCAACTATTTATCTTGATGAATTTTGGAAAGAAGCAGTGAATTATAATAATTCTCTTAGTAAATCACAAAAAAGACAAAATAAGTATAAGAGATTAAATATCCCAGGAGTGACTATTGTATCTATAGGTATTCTGTCGATGGTACTTATAGCTATAGGTGCGATATGTGGCGGAAATGTGGAATATATTCTTACCGGTGTCGGTCCGGTAATGTTTGTTCTGGCACTTATGTCGGCCATTATATTAGATACTTTCACAAAATATAAACTGTCTATTTTCATAATTAACCCTGATTTTCTACAGAATGAGATTCCGTCACAAAATATTGACCTATACCTTAATCTCACAGGGAAAAAAAGTTTTAGAGCCCAGCGGTCGTATTGTTTAACTGCTCCATCAGTTAATGAAAGGCCTAAAGTATTATGTGTAAAATATGCATTACTTACGGTTTTAACTGTTTTTACTATTGGGAATATAATTTCATATATTAAATATGGTCCTCAATGGTCTAATATTCTTGCATTAGATGCTGTTTTATTATTTCCATGTATCGGAATATGTATGTTTTACATTGTTATTGAACAGCAGCTACAACAGAAATCGGATTATTATGATGAAACTGTTGATGCTGTATGTGTTGAGGTTGATTCGCGTATTAGCAGAAAACGTGTCGGCAGTGGACATTCTACCAGAGTATATAGACCTATTTTATATACCAGATGTAAAAACGGGCATAAATATATTTTAATGAATAACGTGTATACTAATACACATATTCCGTATATCGGAGAGGTTTATAAGCTTAAAGTTAATAGCAGTAACCCATTATGTTATGTTCAATTAGGATCAACTCTTAAGAATTCATTTTTTTGGTTTTCAATTGTATGGACAGCTATTAGTGGTTTAGGTTATATATTTGTACTTTTTAATGCAACATTCTAAAATTTGTATATATTTATTTCAATAGGTACTTAGATTAAAAGCCTGTATTGTCTTTAATTGACATACAGGCTTTTAATTTGTTGGGAATCTTTTTCAAAGGTTCTGTTATTTAAATCTGAAATCGCTATTAGCAAGTGATATAGAAAGTTATGAAATAAAGGGCGAATGCAACAGCAGTAAATACCAGGCTGCCTATAATCTGTGAACGCATAGAACGATTTGTTACTGATGGCTCAAAATATAGTGGATTAGAACTGTTCACATTTAATTTATATATTTCACCGGGATATGGTTTATAGCTTAACCATACATTTCTAAATAGAATATAACTGTGTCCGTTATTGCATCTGGTGTATAGAATTGGTCGATACATATAAGAGGTGGTAGTTCTTCTGTGACCAGATGAATTTGTATATGTTGAATGACTTATATGTACATCAACTTCAATGCAGACAGAATCAACTGTTTCGTTGTAAAAACCACTTTTTAATTTGGCCTTATGTTCAATTACATTATTAAAAAAGACAGCAATACTAATATCTGCAAATAATGCGTACATACTTGCGAACAAAAAATATTTAGAATTAAAACCACATTGGATAAAAGATATTATATTAAAGACAATGAAAATTATTATTGCTGTTGTGAGAAATAATTTTTTGGAATACCACTTGAATTTGACGGGTTCAGTAGGTCCAGTCAGACAATAAGGTTTTTCAGCAGCTAAAGTAGTCATATCAATACTTTTTAGGTAATCTGTAATTGGAGTGGTATCGATTTTAATTTTTTCTTTTTGTTTATATGATTTAGCAGTGGAATTATCTAGACTGACAGCTTCCTCTAGAAAAGCATCAAGTAAATTTGATAAATGCTCTTTATCAATGCCTGCTTTTCTAGTAGAAGAGTTATTATTAAAATTATTATTATCGTCGTTATACATAACTCATTCTCTCCATTTCGTATTATTCTTCGGGATGTGGGAGTGCGTCACTCTTAGTCAGAATAATTTGTTTAATCGTGCATTTAATTAACATTTAATTAGCATTTAATTATTAAAATGTCTGGACACCCGAATCTTATTAAATTCTAAATTATATTTGTAAAAAAATAAAGTAGAATTATAGATATAATAAATATTTTAACGTCTATATAGACAATGACATATTACAGAACCAACACTATCGAGACAATTTATGCAGTTTGAGGAAGAGATAGCAGGCGATGACACAGCGTTATAGTTTAAAACTATAACAAACCATAGGAAATACATATTATACAAATCAGAAAATATAGTTGACAATTAGTGCTGTTCAATGTAAAATCACTAAACATAAGATATCATATAAAACATATAGGAATAGTAATAATAAACATTCCCATAGATTTATAATGATGAAATATGAAAAATGAATGAAATGGAGGTAAAGAAATGTCTGAGATTTTAATAGAGAATTTATATAAAACCTTTAAGACAAAAGGCGGAGAAGTACATGCTTTAAATGATGTAAGTCTTTCTATAGAAGCAGGAGAAATCTTTGGAATAATCGGAATGTCCGGTGCAGGAAAAAGTACACTTGTCCGATGTATGAATTATTTGGAACGTCCGACTAAAGGAACAGTTAAAGTCCAGGGACAGGAATTATCTTCTTTATCAGGCCGACAGCTTAGAAAGAAAAGAGAAAACATTGGAATGATTTTCCAACATTTTAATCTTTTAATGCAGAAAACAGTAATTGACAACATTTGTTTTCCTTTATATATACAAGGCACTTCTAAGAAAGCAGCGAGAAAAAGAGCAGAAGAACTTCTTGATATAGTAGGACTTTCAGAAAAGGCTAAAGCATATCCGGCACAGCTTTCAGGAGGACAGAAGCAGAGAGTTGCAATTGCAAGAGCATTAGCGACTAATCCGAAGATACTTCTTTGTGATGAGGCAACAAGTGCATTAGACCCACAGACAACATCTTCTATATTAGAATTGCTTAAGAAGATTAATAAAGAATTTGGAATAACAATAATAATCATTACGCATCAGATGTCAGTTGTCAGAGAGATATGTACTAAAGTGGCAATTATGAAACAGGGAGTAATCGTAGAGCAGGGCGATACGGTTGAAATATTCAATCATCCTAAGTCAGATGTTGCTAAAGAACTTCTGAGCACAGACAGTGATTGCTTATCAGATAAAGAAAGTTATGATGTGGTAGATAGCATACAGAATGGAACAAGAGTAAGAATTGTTTATTCGGAAAATTCGGCATTTGAGCCTGTAATTGCAAATATGATTCTTAAATTCAATGAACCAGTCAATATTCTAAAAGCATCAACTAAAAATGTTGGTGGTGTTGCAAAAGGTGAAATGATTCTTGAATTTCAGAAGAATTTCACAAGACTTTCAGAGATACAGGAATATCTGAAAGAACGAAATATAGAATTAGAAGTCATTGACGAAAAGTGGAAGGAGGGTGCTTAAGATGTTTACTCCGGAAGTTATAGAAATGATAAAACAAGGAATTTATGAAACACTTTATATGACATTAGTTTCTACATTCTTTGGATATCTGATTGGTTTACCAATGGGCGTGTTACTATGTGTAACAGGCAAGGATGGATTAAAACCGAATGTAGTAATATACAAAGTATTAGATATAATTGCTAACATCGTAAGAAGTATTCCGTTCTTAATTTTGTTAATATTACTGATACCATTTACAAGACTTTTATTAGGACAAAGTTATGGTTCAACAGCTACAATAGTTCCGCTTGTAGCCGCAGCTATTCCATTTATAGCCAGAATGGTTGAATCTTCATTAAAAGAAGTAGATGCAGGTGTTATAGAAGCAGCAAGATCTATGGGTGCTTCAACATTCAGAATTATAGTAAAAGTGCTTTTAGTAGAAGCAAGAACATCTATTATTACAGGCGCAACGATAGCAATCGGTACAATACTTGGATACTCAGCTATGGCAGGAACTGTGGGTGGTGGCGGACTTGGAGATATCGCAGTAAGATATGGTTATTACAGATATCAGACAGACATTATGATTGTTACAGTAGTATTACTTGTAGTATTAGTTCAGATATTCCAGTCAATCGGAATGTTAATAGCAAATCGCCTTGATAAACGTAAATAATTAGATGATAAATACAAAGCAGAACTTTAATAAAATAAAGTCAGACATAACCTAGAAATATAATTTATTATAATCAGTAGTTTAATAGTTTATAAGACTTATTTGATAAGTCTTTATATAAAATAAATAGAGAAAGAAGAGGACAAGAATATGAGAAAGACATTTAAGAAAATTTTAGCAGTAACATTAACAGGTGTAATATTAGCAAGCTCATTAACAGGCTGCGGAAAATCTAAGAAAGATGATAAAACAATTAAAATCGCAGCATCAGCAACACCACATGCTGAAATATTAGAGAAAGCTAAACCATTATTAGAGAAGAAGGGATACAAATTAGAGATTAAAGTATTCGATGATTATGTTCAACCAAACCAGGTTGTAGAGAGTGGGGAATTTGATGCAAATTACTTCCAGCACATTCCATATTTAGAATCATTTAATAAAGAAAAAGGTACACACCTTGTAAATGCAGGCGGAATACATTATGAGCCATTTGGAATCTATCCGGGTAAGAAGAAATCTTTAGATGATATAGCAAAAGGTGATTCAATCGCAGTTCCTAATGATACGACAAATGAAGCAAGAGCATTACAGTTATTACAGGATAACGGAATTATCAAGTTAAAAGATGGTGTAGGTCTTGAAGCGACAGTTAATGATATTGTTGATAACCCATATGATGTTAAAATTGTAGAGCTTGAAGCTGCACAGGTAGCAAGAGTTGTTGATGAAACAGCATTTGTTGTATTGAATGGTAACTATGCACTTCAGGCAGGCTTTTCAGTAGGAAAAGATTCAATTGCAAGTGAAAAAGCAGATTCAGAAGCAGCACAGACATATGTAAATATAATAGCAGTTAAAGAAGGCAATGAAAATAAAGATTCTATCAAAGCATTAGTTGAAGTATTAAAATCAGATGAAATCAAAGAATACATCAATGAAACATACGATGGAGCAGTAGTTCCATTTGAATAAAAATAGAGATTACAAACATAAATATTAAAAAACAGGGTATCAAAAGGTGTGTAGCACCTCACACACATAAAAATATCCGGAGACAGGTATGCCTCTGGATATTTTTATGTGTGGTAGTTTTTAGAGTGAATTTTGACACCATAATCATAGATGTACATCTTATTGTGCGTTGTTTTGAAGTTGAATTTTATCAGTATTTTCTTAGAAAATTCACCATTTTTTCAATAGTCGCTGTACTCTCATCTAAGAAAGGATAGAAAACACTAAATGCATGTGTTAGTTTTGAATCCTTAGAAAAATTCAATAACTTATGTGGAACATTATATTTAGTAAGGACTTTTTCGTAATCTAATGTATAGTGTGAAAGATTGTCATTAGTACTTGTTACCAGAAAACAAGGTGGCAACGAAGTTACTATATCCTTGTGTTCTGGATTAACATATTTGGCAAAATTTCCTTTTTTATAATTCTTACCAAAGACATATTTAGGTAAGAACAAGCCTATCTGGTCAAAGCGTGTTGTATAAAACATACCACTTATAAGACCAAGAGCATTGATTTTAAGATGAGAGGGTTCTACATTTGCCGCATTAGCAACGTTCTCGCAATTATCAACAGCAGTATGATATGTAAGCAGACATGCACCACCACTGTCGCCGACAGCATAAATATGTTCAGTATCGCCATTGTATAGTGCTATGTTATCGGAGATGAAATTCATTGCCATAGTGATATCTGATAATTGTTCATAAATCATACAATCGGGGACAAGACGATATTCAACACTAAATACCAGGAAACCCATTGAACTAAGTCTTGCACAGAAGAATCTGTTAAATTCCTTATTTCCCATAATAAGTCCTCCACCATGGATATTAACAATTACAGGGAGAATGACATTTTCCATATCTTTTGGACGAAATATATCTAATCTATGTTCTTTGAGCCCATCATTTGAATAAGAAATGTCTTTATATTCAAGTATGTTGTCCGGAAAGTTAAATTCTAAGTCTCTTTTATCAGCCTGCTTTTCGAATTTCTCACGTTGTTTATAGAAAATACTTTTAATACTCATAATTACCTCATTTCTTTTGTATGTTATTTTAATTCGGCTTTTTTTGATTATTTGAGTTCATTCAATGCTTATATATAAAAAGCTCTGAATTATAGAATAAGAATACCATTTGTAATAAAAACATACAAGAACTTAAAAATAATTATGTATGTAAAATATCAATTTATGAGTATAAAATGGCAGAATTTGTAAATGAAATTCAAAAATATGGTAAAAATAATTGAAAAATGTCAATATTTAGTATAAACTAATGAACACAAGCGGGTGAAATGAAGCGAAAGAAGGTGAAACTGTTGTTTGTATGTGACAAGAGTCAGATGAAAAGTACTATGATAGATTGTTATCCTACAATCAATAGTTTGTGTAGTGTAATTCCAAGAGAGACCAGAGAACATATGCATAGAGTTGGTGATTATTCAGAGATATTATTCAGATTTATCTATGATATAGATGCTGACAGGATTCATAAGGAACTTGGATATGAATTTGAAAAATATAGCAAAGATATTTTTAAATATCATGATATTGGAAGAGTCTATATTCCATTTGCAGTTCTTAATAAGGTCGAGAGACTTACAGATGAAGAATTTCAGTTAATAAGGGACCATGCTATAAATGCGATTCCGGCAATGGACAGCATTTATAAGAAGCCTTTTAATAATGCAGTTATGAAGCATTTTATGAACGTTGCATTGTATCATCATGAGAGATGGGACGGCAACGGTTATCCGAAAGGATTAAAGGGTGAGGAGATACCATATGAGGCGAGAATTTGTGCTATCGCAGATACCTATGATGGAATAACAAGCTGGAAACCATATAAGAAGAAGCAGACATCTAAGGAAGAAGCAATAGAGATAATAACTAAGGAATCGGGCAGACAATTTGATCCGGAGTTAGTTGACTTATTTAGAGCAAGTATGAAGAAAATATAAAGAAGGTGGTAATATATGAGTGATACAGGTACAGTAAGTGAACCTGAAGCTAAAACGGGACATGATAATATAGACAATAAAGAAAACGATTATAAAATCAATAAAAATAATAAAGATAACAAGAAAAAAAAGAATAAAGACAGGAAAGGTCGGGGTAAGGATAACATAGATAATCAGGACGGCAAAAAGATTAGACGTTCATTCTTAAGCAGATTTGATTTGCTTAACAGATTTAAACATTGGTATATGGGTGGAGTAAGTATTACGAGAAGTATGTTCAGGGTAAGAGCAGCATGGCAGGGCGTAATAATTATTACCGCAATTCTGACGATTCTGTTTATACTGTCATCTTTCTATACAGGAGCCGGAGAATTCGTTATAAGTTTAGACAGTAATATGTCAAAGGACGGTTTCTATCTGGCTAACAGAGATAACTTTGAAGAAAAGTTAGTCTGCCTAAGAAGTGAAGCAGTTGTGGCAGATAATATTAATGTATTTGACATAGCAAATGATGTTGATGAAGTCGATGGTGTACATGATGGACAGAATTATGTTGCACATACATTTTATCTTACGAATGAAACAGGTAAGACGAAAGATTATCAATGGTCGGTTAATATAAGGCGTTCATCTAAAAATGCTGAGAAAGCACTATGGGTAATGGTATTTGTAAACGGAAAGCAGACAACATATGCGATGCTAGGAGGCGATGGAGAGCCTGAAAAACAATATTCGATATATGAATTCCCATTTACAGATGTTGCATCGATACCTTCTCAATATGAAAATGTAAGCAATGATGAAGCAGGAATAAGCAAAGATGAGGTTTCATATGCACAGGATATAAATTTTGCAAATAAACTGACAGCAAAGCCATTTGTTTCAAATAAGACGATATGTAATGGAGTCAGAGAACAGATAAAAAACAAAGAAGTAGATAAATATACTGTTGTAATGTGGTATGAAGGTGAAGATCCTGACTGTACAGATGACATAATCGGTGGATGGGTTGAAATCTATATGGGATTTGATTACATTGAAGATTAAATATTTAAAAGAGTATTAAAAGAGAAGAATGGAGGATTATGATGAAAAAAGATAATAAGAAAAGGAAGAAAATACCAAAAAGGAGAGTGTATTTTCTTGCATTTTTAATTGTGCTTACAGCAAATGTAGGTGTGTGGGCATGGTTTACAATAAGTAATAGGGCAAGAGTCGAGAACTTATCATTAATTGCAGATCATCAGGGCAATTTACAGATAGCCGACGATCTTGGTAATGGACCAGGAACATATTCAGATTCACTTAATCTTAATAATGCAACGGGAACTAAGATGTCAAGTATTGTCTTAAGTCCTATAACATCGAAAGACGGAGTGAATTTCTATATACCTAATTTTGATTCACTTACTAACACAGTTAATTCAGTTACACAGCTTACAGACAGAACGCAGCTGACTAAGTATTATATTTATGAGAAGACATTTTACTTAAAAGCCGGAAGTAATTCTAAGAATAATGTAGCAGAGATTAAGAGAACATATGATGTAGCACTTTATGGTGTAAAGTCTAATAATAGAACAAATGGCTGCTTTATATATCAGCCAGCCAGTAGTGGAGATACGGCAGCAAATACAATAAGAATCAGCTTCACACTTCCTGATGGACAGACATATGTATATGAACCAAATTGTAATACACATAACAGTGATACAAACAGAGCGATAAATGGAATTGGAAGTGAATACGGAACATATGCTAATCTGTATCAACAAAATGCAGATGGAACATTTGTAAATAGCCCTAAGGCAAATGAATCAGAGAAACTTTTCACATTAGATGAAAATAAAGATACATTAGTTACGATGAGAGTATGGATTGAGGGTACAGATAATGATTGTACTAACTCAATTGCTTCAGATATGGTTGCAGGACAGATTCAGTTCATTTCAACAGAGAAGAAGAATTAATTAATCTAAGTAATAGCAGTATAGTAATACCGATAAAGTAACAGAGTATTAAAAGGCTATAAAGGTATTATAAGTAAATAAAAAGATAAAAAGCAGGGATAAACCAGAAAGGTAGAGTGAGAATATGAAAAACAAAAAGACAAGTGAAGAAAAAAGACAAAGAAGAAAACAGTTAATAATGACAATTTCGATGATAATAGTAAGTGTATTAGTAATATCGGTTGCATCATATGCATGGTATAAACTTACCAACACACCTAAGATCGTTAGTGCAGAATTCACAGCTGATACGCTAGGTAACTTACAGATATCGAATGTTAAAGTTGTAGATAATACAGATACACCGGAAGAATATAAAGATGCTATAGGATTATTCGATGGAGTATCTGATGAAGATAAAGCTAAGATGTATTTAAGCCCCGTAACAACACAAGATGGATTAAAATTCTTCAAACCTGTATATCTTGAGGGTAAAGTTGACCACTTAGATTATCTTGACGAGAATGATGAAAACCAGAATAAAGAACTTCATACTAAATATATCTATGAGAAGAAATTCTTCTTAAGAGCGGGCAATGATAATGTTGATTCTACTAAAGCAAAGTATTATGATATTCATTTCATAGGAATGAGTCAGGACGAGATTGACGGAGCAGAATTTGATGAGTCAACAGGAACATTTATTATAAAGAAAGCTGATGCAACAGGAGAGACAGCTGCCTATTCTATAAGAGTAAGTTTTGAATTTAAGAATACCCAGACAGGTGATGTAGTTATATATGAACCAAATTCAGAGAAACATAATGCATCTAATGAAAATAATAGTGTAAAATATACAAACAAAGATGGCGAAACTTATGGAGAATATACAACATTAAAACAGCTTTCTACAAAGAGTTTCGTAGGAGATGGCAAGGAAGGAACAGAAGCGCAGTCAGGTTCTATATGCACAATTAAAGAGGGCGATGATGTTGAATGTACTCTTAGAATGTGGATTGAAGGAACAGATGTGGACTGTGTAAACCAGATTGCTGCTGATACAATGAAAGGACAGATACAGTTTATTTCAACAGAGAATCTTACTTATATTACAAACGGAAATTAAAGAATCATATGATGAGGTAGCTAAATGAATGCTTATTTTTATTATTTTTATAATTTTATGAGGTCAATATTTGACAATGTATACAATCTGTGTATAGCATTTAAGAATTGTATTCTCGGAATACTTGACATTCAGTTTTACCAGAAGCTTTCCAGCACATATTATAAGGATTTATCACCACTAGGCTGGATTGCATATATAATTACTCATATTCTTATATATATACTTATTGCATTAGTGCTTTACCTTATATTTAAGGGACTTAAGGTGTTGTTCAGATTTAAAGTACCCGTTGTCGAATATGAGAAGATGAAAGATGAAGTTGTAACCCTTAAACGTGAAATTATGAAAGCTAATTATGAGAAAGACAAGATATTAGCAATGAAGATTTCAGAGATGGGATTAAAAGTTAACGATGAATTATTAGAGAAGAATCCGGAACTTAATAAGCTATATAGCGGAACTGAGAATCCAGATAATATGACTGATGAAGAAATTGCAGATACAATGGCTAAAGAAATGATGATTAGTCAGGCTGAGGCGGATACAATTAAGGTGGAATTGGTAACACCTGAGAAGGAAAGCGAAGAAAAGGATGAAAGTAAACCTGAAGTGGTCGAAACAGGAGAACTCAGATTTCCAAGATTATCAAGTGTGGACAGAGTGTACCTTGCACCTGACTACAAACCATACGAGTATAATAAGACAATGTCACTTGAAGAGATATGTATTAATTTTAGAAACTATGCAGCTTCGAGATTACATTTATACTATGATTTAACAGTAATTAAACAAGTATTTGCGACATTTGGCGCAGCTAAGATGCTTATCTTACAGGGTATTTCCGGTACAGGTAAAACATCACTTCCATATGCATTAGGACAATATTTACAGGACCCAAGTCTTATCTGTTCTGTACAACCGTCATGGAGAGACAGAACAGAGTTATTCGGTTACTATAATGATTTCACTAAGAAATATACAGAGACAGATTTCTTAAAGACATTATATGAAGCACAGTATCATGATGGACTTAAATTAATCATCTTAGATGAGATGAACATTGCAAGAGTTGAGTATTACTTCGCGGAAATGTTATCTATTCTTGAGTTGCCAAGAGAAGATGAGAGATTTATAACGGTTGTATCTTCACAGGCAGCAAATGATCCTGCCAAGATGATAGAGGGTAAGGTGTGGATACCATCAAATGTATGGTATGTTGGAACAATTAATAATGATGACTCTACTTTTGCAGTATCAGATAAGGTGTATGACAGAGCTATTCCAATCGACTTAGATGCAAGAGCAGAAGCATTCGAAGCACCTGATACAGAACCAACGAGATTAAGTTTTGCTCATATGGAAGAAATGTATGCGGAAGCTAAAGCTAAATATCCTATTTCAGATGAATATTTACTTGAACTTGATAAACTTGATCAGTATCTTATCGAACATTTCAGACTTACATTTGGTAACCGTATCTTACGTCAGATGAAAGAATTCGTTCCATGTTATGTGGCATGTGGAGGAACAGAAATCGATGGTATTGACTTTATGTTTGCGAAGAAAATTTTAAGAAAATTTGAATCACTCGGACTTGGTTTCATCAGAGATGAGTTAGACGGACTTATCATCTATTTAAACAATGCATTTGGCGAAGAGAATTTTGGAATAAGCAAAGAATATTTGCAGCGACTTAAGAAAATGAGTGGTGCAATGTAAGATAACAATATACAGATAGATATCTGAGAATCAGAATAATGCGAAAGGAGTAAATCAGTGGAAGATATTTCAAACATAAGTGATAATGAACAGGAAGATAAATCGCTGAGGCCTTTTGACGAAGAGAAAGACGTAGTTCAGAACGTATATGACAAGATTCATAATATGGACAGGGAAGTTGTTAAAGAAGATAATTTCTATAAATATTTCTATAATCTGTTAGATACAAGTACAAACTTTTGTACATTCAAATATGTGAAATTAGTTAAAAATATAGACGAGGAATGGATAAGTGCAATTGAAGAGGCACTTCCGTCATTGCATCATGTTGTGATGAATCCTAGAAAGTTCATAGAAGAGGATAGAGAAATTGTTAATATGGCAATGGCTAGAAATATTACGACAGAATCTTTGCGACACCTCATACAGCACAGTAATCTTATAGATAAATATGATGAGGACGGAACAGTAATTCCTAACAGAATCTTAAATGTATTTAAGGAAGAGAGTCTTAACATTTATGAGAACAGATTCATATGTACATTAATCGCAGAATTACAGCATTTTGTAAATAAGAGATATAATGTAATCTTTGAAAATACTAAAGATGAGTTGGGTGCATTCTTCAAGATGGAATCAATTATTGATAATTATACCGAAACTGTGGATTATAAATTACAGGTTAATATAAGAGATAAGCAGTCAGATGAGAAGAATGAGAAAGATAATGATGACATATTCCAGAGACTTGTTAAGGTACACAGACAGGTAAATGGTCTTGCATCTACAGAATTTATTACAGAAATGAGAACTATGCCATCAGTAAGACATCCAATTGTAAAGACTAATGCCATAAAGAAGAATATGTATTACAAAGCATGTTATAAGTTATGGAATTTTATCTACAGTTATAATAAAGTCGGATATACAGTAGACTTAGTTAAGCGTGAACCTGTAATTTCAAAGGCGTTTGAGAAAGACATCTATGATTCATTTATATTTAATTATGCAATGCTTCATAATCAGGTTGAAGATCCATATAAACTTGACATTAATAAGAAGAAAAAAGAAAAAAATATTGATGTTAAATATATAAGACAGTCATTAGAAGAGATAGTCGATAACAGTGGAATGTCTATTGATAACCTTAAAAGGCTCATTAACAATGAATTAACTGCAATAGATGAGAGAAAGAAAAGAGAAGCTAATGAGGTAGAGAAGTTACGAAGAAAGAGTAACAGACCCAAAACGGATAGTAGCA
>OQVU01000683.1_pt1 | contig 13137 bp, 8 predicted proteins | sample 1691611 | NCBI WGS metagenome assembly OQVU01 (sample SAMN03418272, study PRJEB22391) | human gut metagenome | biome: human-gut; feature: organic feature; material: feces | host: Homo sapiens | place: Tanzania | collected 2013-01
TATATGTTGGGCTGCGCAAGCCGGACTCTATTTCCATTATGGAGTGCCGAAGCATAAGTTGCCCACCAAGAAGTTCGGCATCTTCGAGCAGCGTCCGCTAAAGCCTACACTCCCCATATTCCGTGGCTTCGACGACACCTTCTTCATGCCACACAGCCGTCATACGGAAGTAAGACGCGAAGACATAGAGAAGCATAAGGAACTTGACATCATAGCCGAGTCGGAAGAAAGCGGCGTGAGCATCGTAATGGCAAAAGACGGACGACAGATTTTCGTAACCGGACACATGGAGTATGCTCCGTATACGCTCGATCAGGAATATCGTCGCGACAAGGACAAACGTGATGACGTAAAGATGCCGCAGAACTATTACGTGGACGACAATCCTGACAATCCGCCTCACGTGACTTGGCGAGCACATGGCAACCTCCTGTTCAGCAACTGGATAAACTACTATATTTATCAGGAAACTCCATTCAATATTGACGACATAAAATGACATTCACATCCCATAACAGTAAAAAGCAACATACGTTGCGCCCAATCGAACTTCTTGCTCCTGCAAAGAACTTAGAATGCGGCATCGTGGCCATCGACCATGGAGCGGACGCCGTATATATAGGTGCAAAGGATTTCGGTGCCAGACAGGCTGCCGGTAACGACGTAAGCGACATTGCGAAGCTTGCCGCCTATGCTCATCAGTTCGGCGCAAAAGTGTATGTAACTGTCAATACCATCGTATACGAGAACGAGCTTAGCAAGGCGAAGAGTCTGCTCGAAAACCTTGTACTTGCCGAAGTGGACGCCATACTGGTGCAGGACATGGCAGTAGTCCAGATGATGCGCGAGATCTCGGAGGACGAACGATTCAAGGGTAAACGCTTTCCACAGCTCCATGCCTCCACCCAGACCGACAACCGTAACAGCGCTAAGGTCGGATGGCTCGCAAGCGTTGGCTTCGACCGTGTGGTTCTGGCTCGCGAACTGTCGCTTGAGGAGATAACAGCCATACATAACGACCATCCCGACGTGGAGCTTGAGGTTTTCGTACATGGTGCTCTCTGCGTAAGCTATTCAGGAGCCTGCTATGCTTCGCAACATTGCTTCAGCAGAAGCGCCAACCGTGGCGAATGCGCACAGTTCTGCCGTCACGCTTTCGACCTTAAGGACAGCCAGGGCAAGACTATAATTCATGATAGCTATCTGTTGTCCCTAAAGGATCTCAACCAGCTAAGCAGACTGGAGGAAATTGTCGAGGCTGGAGCCACGTCTCTGAAGATTGAAGGACGACTGAAGGACGCTGCCTACGTGAAGAATGTGGTGGCAGCGTATAATGGGGAACTTGACAGAATAATAGAACAACATCCCGACAAATACTGCCGCAGCTCTTACGGAAAGGTGAAGACGACATTCACTCCCAACATCAACAAGACGTTTAACCGTGGATTTACCAACTATTTCCTCAATAAGCGTCGTGACGACATCTCGTCTATGGACACTCCAAAGGCGATGGGCGAATACGTAGGCTATGTGAAGGAAATAAGACATGGTTCGTTCAACGTGGCAGGAACGGCTACTTTCGCCAACGGAGACGGACTCTGCTTCTTCGATAAAGACCGTAAACTGGAAGGATTCCGCGTTAACCGTGTGGACAACAACCGACTCTACCCTCTCTCCATGCCTGCATCATTAAAGCCCGGCATGGCTCTCTATCGCAATAACGACATGGAGTTTGAACGTCAGATGGAAGGTCGTACGGCTGAGCGCAAGATCGCTCTTAGTCTCACGCTTTCACTTGAAGACGGAAGGGTTTGCCTTTCTGCCTGTGACGAGATGGGAAGAAAAGCAAAAGCCATACTGGACGAGGACGTGCAGGAAGCAAGAACGCCACAGGAGGAGAACATAAAGAGACAACTCGGCAAACTTGGCAACACCATCTTCGCCGCAGAAGAGATAACCATCTGTCAGGGCGTAGGCTCACTCTTTGTTCCTTCCAGCAAACTGGCTGCCATGCGACGCGACATAACCGAACAGCTCGCAGCAAAGACTATGGATGACGATTCCTGCCAAAGCCGCAAGAATGCACGAAAGTCAGAAAAACACTTCATAGAGGCATCCAAGATAAATGCCTCAAACGTAGCCAATCACATGGCTGAGACCTTCTATGAGGAGAACGGCGTGGCTCATGCAACAACGGCTTACGAAACCACGAACAACAGCCACACATACGGCACTCGTCAAGCCGCACAGCCGCTTATGACGTGCCGCTACTGCCTGAGATACGCCATGGGCTACTGCGTGAAGCGTGGCGGCAAACAGCCAACATGGAAAGAGCCGCTCTTCATCCAGTCAAGCGATGGCAGACAAATGAGGCTTGCCTTCAACTGCGCAAAATGCCAGATGGAGGTTTATCCGAAGGAATAATTTCCAAGAAGAATAATATAAAAAGAGGTAATGAGTAGACTGAAGTTTATTGTATTAACATTAGTCATGGCAGCTATGCTGACCGGATGCTACAATTCCACAAGCACTAAGAAAAATGTGTTTGTGTCAGGCGACGTGGGTTCCGGAAATCCAGACACCTTGAGTGACGAGGAAGAGCAGACTGACAGCATTAACGACGCTTTCTACAATAAACATCACTATGCACAGAACTATAACTTCGTAGTGACAGCCGACTCGCTTCCTCTCCTCAGACAACAGCCGGAGGAATTGCTCGTCAATCTTCCCACGGACACTATTACAGTCTACCATAACGATCGACTCGTTGTGGTGGACTTCCGTCTGCTTAAGAACGACGCTGTCGATTCGGTATGGATTGAGGTGGCACGTGACCAGTATACTTTCGGCTGGGTAAGGGAGAAACATCTGCTTAAGAGCACGGTGCCTGACGACCCTATTTCTCAGTTTATCCTTACCTTCTCAAATGTTCATCTGCTCATCTCGCTGATAATCATCAGCGTGATAGCCATCGGCTATTTATTCTTCAACATACGCAAGAAGAATGCAAAGGTGGTGCATTTCAACGATATCGACTCGTTCTACCCCACCCTGCTTGCCATAAGCGTGGCATCGGCTGCCACATTCTATTCCAGCATACAGATGTTCGCTCCCGAAACATGGCAGCACTTCTATTATCATCCTTCGCTTAATCCGTTTGCCGTTCCTCCCATACTGTCTGCTTTCTTAGTATCGGTATGGGCAATGGTGATAATGACGATAGCAACCATAGATGACGTTTACCACAAATTGTCGCCAGCCCATGCCACATTGTACTTGTCAGGACTGGCTGCGCTTTGCTCTGCCAACTACATCATCTTCAGTATCACCACGCTCTATTACGTAGGCTACATCCTTTTACTTGCATACATTTTCTATGCCGTAAAACGATACGTAGCCAACAATTACTTCTTATACGTATGCGGCAAGTGCGGAGCCAAGCTTACCCACAAAGGACGTTGTCCGCATTGTGGAACCTTAAACACATAAATGTCAGAAAACGAATGAGGCTCCATAAGCGAGGAGCAGGTAACGCAGTAGCTTTCCTATGGTTATGCTAACGAGCGAAATAACAAAGTTGGCTTTCATCAGTCCCAATAATATCGTTATGGCGCTTCCTAACAAAGGCAGGAAGGCGAAGAATCCCATCCAGGCTCCTCTTCCGCCCATGAAGCGCTCAGCCTTGCGCAGACTCTCCTCTTTTACGTGCAGATAACGCTCTATCCAGTCGAGCTTTCCGAGGCGACCAACACCATAATTAAATACCGAACCGAGCACATTTCCGATTGTCGCATAAACCACCAGCGTCATCGGACTCAGTCCGGCTGCCTGAAAAGCCAGCATGACAGCCTCGCTACTGAACGGGAAGAAGCTTCCGGCAAGAAACGCTGCCAGCAGCATTCCCACGTATCCCCAGCTCATCAACACCTCCATAATGGCATCCGTAATGCCGGATAACGAAACAAGCATCAGAACGGAAACCATATATTAAAAGCTGTTAATGCGAGTGAGACGATAAGAATGACATAGAAAGAGATGTTGGTCCAGAAAGTGTGGGTGAGCGCAAAGTAATGACCAATCATAGGCGACGTGCTCACTATCAGCAAAGCCAGCTGATAATCCATCGACTGCGGATGAACAGCCATCATTACCATCGAAACCAACGACATAACCGAGAACACCTCGAACAGCATACGTGTACGTATCTTGTCCTTGAAGTTGTTCAGACGGAAATGTATCATGCCAAGAAACGAAAGCACCACTACGAAGCCTATCGTGCAAATCTTCACAAACTCCACGTCAGCCCACAAGCCGATGCCCTGAAAGTCTACAATAGAGCAGAAATGGTCCACCAACCAGTCCGTCTGATTCTGATAAAGATAATACGCACCTATAAACCAATAAGGCGTCAGCACGCCAAGAACCGAAGCCAGAAGGGTTCTGCCGCAGCCCACCATAATGTTGGTGTAAAGGATAATCCAAAGCACCGGCAACAGATAGAGTATCTGCACGTACATGGCACTTGCCAGTCCCAACATCACGAAAGCATAATAAACCTTGCCAACAGCCCTCTTGTCCTGATAAGCGCTGAAGAGGAACAAATAAAAAGATATGAAGCTCACCTCTATAGCCACACACTTGATGTCGGACAACAGGAAGAACGACATTACCGAAAGCACCAAGAAGGAGCACGACACCATACGACTGTAAATACGAATCAGCGAGTTGGCGTTGTTAAGTATCATCATCAGGAAGGAAGCAAGGGCAAGCAGACCGAACTGTGCCCACATGTGTCCTGAAAACATCCCTCCCAACAGGCACATCACCAAGGCATAAATGCCCGTAACAGGCAGGGAGATGCGGCTCTCTGCCACCTTGTTTTGAAATCTCTTCGTTATCACTACTTATCGAAAAAAATTAAAAATGGGGAGAGGACGAAAGCCATATTGCGTGGCCATCGCCCTTTCCCCTTATTGTTTACTCTTTGTCAGCGGTGGCGTATTACAGGTCCTGACCGATGTCACGACGGAAATACTTGTCCGTGAACGTAATCTTCTGAGCCTCAGCAAACGACTTTGCCAATGCCTCGTTCTTGTCCTTACCATAAGAACTTACAGCAATGACACGGCCACCATTGGTGACCACCTTGCCGTCAACCTCCTTGGTGCCGGAATGGAACACTACAGAGTCCTTTACGTCGCCGATGCCACAAATCTCGTAACCCTTCTTGTAAGCCTGCGGATAACCGCCGCTTACGAGCATTACGCAAACCACAGATCTCTCGTCGAACTCAATCTGACGCTGGTCAAGATTGCCTTCAGCCACACCCTCGAACAGGTCAACGATGTCGCTCTTCAGACGGAGCATCACGCTCTCTGTCTCAGGGTCGCCCATACGACAGTTATACTCGATAACCATCGGTTCGCCGTCAACATTGATAAGACCGAAGAAGATGAATCCCTTATAATCGAGACCGTCTTCTGCCAAACCATCCACAGTAGGACGAATGATGCGGTCCTCCACCTTCTTCATCCATGCGGCGTCAGCGAAAGGCACCGGTGTGACGCTTCCCATACCGCCTGTGTTAAGACCCGTATCGTGCTCGCCAATACGCTTATAGTCCTTTGCCTCAGGAAGAATCTTATAGTTCTTGCCGTCCGTAAGAACGAAGACAGAGCACTCGATGCCTGAAAGAAACTCCTCTATCACCACGTTGGCAGAAGCGTTGCCGAACATGCCACCGAGCATTTCCTTCAGTTCCTTCTTAGCCTCCTCCAGCGTCGGCAGAATCAGCACGCCCTTTCCGGCGCACAGACCGTCAGCCTTCAGCACGTAAGGAGCCTTCAGAGTCTCGAGGAAGCGAAGTCCCTCCTCCACGTTATTGCCGTTGAATGTACGATACTTGGCTGTGGGGATGTTATGGCGAGCCATGAAAGCCTTGGCAAAATCCTTGCTTCCCTCCATCTGCGCACCAGCCTTTGACGGGCCGATGACGGGGATGCTGGCTGTACGCTCATCGTTCTTGAAGTCGTCATAGATGCCTTTCACAAGGGGATCCTCCGGACCGACCACTACCATGTCCACACCATTGTCGACAGCAAACTTCTTAAGGCTTTCGAAGTCGTCAGCAGCTATTGCCACGTTATCTCCACACTCGCCTGTACCGGCATTACCGGGTGCGATGAAGAGCTTCTCCACCTTTTCACTCTGGGCAATCTTCCATGCTAACGCATGCTCCCTGCCACCACTTCCTAACAAAAGAACTTTCATTTTTATATTTTAAATTCGTTTACTTAAGATAATCATCGAAATAACGCGAAATTCTCTCATGGAGATGCACGCTCTGGTGTCCGCGCATGTTGTGCGGCTCGCCCGGATAAACGAAGAAGTCGGGCTGTGTGCCCACCTTTATACATTCCTTGAGGAACGAAAGGCAATGCTGCGGCACGACAGTAGGGTCGTTATATCCTGTAATGATCTGCAGTCTGCCCTTGAGGTCCTTCGCCTTGTTGATGAGCGATGTTTTCTCGTAGCCCTCGGGGTTGGCCTGAGGTGTGTCCATGTAGCGTTCGCCATACATCACCTCGTACCAGCGCCAGTCAATAACCGGACCGCCAGCCACGCCCACCTTGAAGACGTCAGGATAGTTGGTCATCAGCGAGATGGTCATAAATCCGCCGAAGCTCCATCCGTGTACGCCAATCTTGTCTGCATCCACGTAAGGCAGGGTCTTCAGATATTCCACACCTGTCATCTGGTCCTTCATCTCCACCTGTCCGAGCTGACGGAACGTAGCCTGCTCGAAAGCCTTGCCACGATGCTCGCTGCCTCTGTTGTCGAGGATGAAGAGCAGATATCCCTTCTGAGCCATATAAGTCTCCCATCCGCGGCTGCAGTAGTTCCAGCGAGCATCCACGTTATGGGCGTGCGGGCCACCATATACATATATGATAGTGGGATACTTCTTGTTCGGGTCGAAGTTCGTAGGCTTCACCATGCGATAGTAGAGGTCGGTCTTGCCGTCATCAGCCTTAAGAGTGCCGCAAGAATATTCGGGCACGTCGTAGCCCTTCCACGGATTCTCAGCCTTGAAGTAAGATGTCTTCTTGCCGCTTGCTATATCCACGATGGCAATGTTGCGGGGAATGTCCGGAGTTGAGTAGTTGTCGTAGAGGCTTGTGCCGTCTTCGCTCAGCACGCTGTTGTGCCATCCCTTGCCGTTGTCGTCCACAAGGCGGCGCTTGCCGTTGTCCACCGATACAGCGAAGATATTGCGCTGAATGGGGTTAGCCTCGTTGGAAGCTATCACGATTTCGTGGCGCTTTGCGTTGAATCCGAGCACCTCCATAACCTCCCATTCGCCGCTTGTGAGCTGCTTCACGTCCAGCGAAACGGTGTTGCTTGCCATGCGGCTGCCGTTCTTGCCGAGAGCGCAGAGATAAAGGTGCTTATATCCGTCCTTACGTGTCTGCATTATGAACTTGGTGTTGTCCCAAGGAAGGAACAGGATGGGGTCCTGCGGCTCCACGTAACGCTCGTCAGTCTCGCGATAAAGCTCGGCTGTCTTCTCGCCTGTCTTGGCGCTATAGCATGTGAGGCGACAGTCGTTCTGGTCACGGTTCACCTCAAACATATAGACGCTCTCGCCGTCTGGGCTCCAAGCTATGTTGGTGAAGTAGCGGTCTGTCGGGTCACCAGCCTTGAGATAAACTGTCTTACCGGTCTTCATGTCGAACACGCCGACAGTAACCTTGTGTGAAGTCTCGCCAGCCATCGGATATCTTGACGGGGCAAACTTGGCTATAACCGACTCGCCCTCATCCATATTCGTAAACACGGGGTCGGGGATTTCCACCTGAGGATAGTCCGTCACCATGCTCTGGTCCATGCGATAGAAAGCCAGCTTCTCGCCGTCTGGTGAGAAATAAGTGCCCTTTCTGATGCCGAACTCGTCACGATGAACAGCCTGTCCGTAGACGATATCGCGTGATCCGTCCTCTGAGAGTTGCCATTTGCTGTCGCCCTTCTTCACGTAGAGGTTGTCGTCCTTGAGGATGGCAGCCGCTCCGCTCTTTGTGTTGAGCTCCAGTACAGCCTTGCCGTCCTCCATGTCCATGCGGTCAACGAGGTTGTGGCGCTTGAAGTCGACCATATAGATTACGTCGCCTGACTGCACCATCACCACCGGCTTGCCGGCAAAGGGGAAGGATGCGCCCATAAGCGAGCGTGCCTTGATGTCCTTCGTAGGACCAGCCCACTGATTGAACTGTGCCAGCGTCATCAGCTCCGTCTCCTTGCCCGTCTTCTTGTCCACCAGGTAGCAGGCGTTGCGGTCAAGGCGAACCAGCTGGTTGCCCCACCAGGTGCAATACTTGTTCTGGGGCTGCATATCGCGGAAGTTGGTGCCGCCGAAGTTCAGGTCCTCCAGAGTGAAATGTTTCAGTTCCTGTGCGCTCATCGGAGTAGATGCCAATAATGAGAACAATGCAATGGAAATTAGTTTAGTCTTCATCATCAAAATTACGTTTGTTTGAGAATTTTCTATTGCTCTTGCCCGGCTTGCCGCCCTTTGAGAAGCCTCCCTTGGCGAAACCGCCCTGACGCTTGTATGATCCGCGCTCGTCGTCATTGTCCTGGAACTTTCCGCCACGACGGTCGCCACCGCGTCGGTCAGAGTCTCTGCCCTGACGTTCCATAGAGCGGAACTTGAATGAGCGGATGTCAGCCTCAGCGTTTTCCTCGTCCTCGTCCAGACGCTTCTTAAACTCGCGGTTCTTCTTGAAGCGATGCTTCTCTGCCATTTGGCGCTTCTCGTCCTCAGTCTTCACCACGCCGCCGTCCTGACGGAAGTCCTTCATGGTGCCGTCGAAGATGGCATACTTGCGGAACTCGCACTCCAACGATCCGTTATAAACCGGAATCTTGATGGATGGCTTCAGACCGATGGCCTCGAAGCATTCCTCGCGGTAGCTCAGCACCCAAGCCTCGTTGCCCATGAAAGCATGCTTCAGACGCTCGCCAATCATCTTATATGTATTGAGGAGGTTAGGCGTAGAGATGCGCTCTCCATAAGGAGGATTGGTCACCATGATGCTCTTGTCGGCAGGCTTCTTGAAGTCCTTGAAGTCAGCATGCTCCACGGTGATGTCCTTTGTGAGGCCTGCTGCACGAACGTTAAGACGGGCTGTGTTAACGGCCTTCATGTCCACGTCGTAGCCATAGATATGGTGTGTGAACTCGCGCTCCTGCGAGTCATCGTTATAAATCTTGTCGAAGAGTTCCTCGTCGAAGTCGGGCCACTTCTCGAAGGCGAAGCTCTTGCGGAAGATGCCTGGACTCATGTTGTGTGCGATGAGAGCAGCCTCCACGAGCAGCGTTCCCGAACCACACATAGGATCGATGAAGTCGCAGTCGCCGTTCCATCCGGTCATCATAATCATGCCTGCAGCCAGCACCTCGTTGAGCGGAGCCTCCACCGACTCCTGACGGTAGCCGCGACGATGGAGCGACTCGCCACTTGAGTCGAGCGACAGCGTAGCGTCAGCCTCTGCGATGTGGATGTTCAGGCGTATGTCAGGATTGCTGACAGAGATGTTAGGACGTGTGCCGGTCTTCTCTCTGAACTGATCGACGATGGCGTCCTTCACCTTATAGGTAACGAAGCGTGAATTGCGGAATTCCTCGGAATAAACTACAGAGTCCACGGAGAAAGTCTTTCCCTTCTCTATATACTGTCCCCAGTCTATCTTCTTTATCTCTTCATACACTTCGTCCGCAGAGCGGGCCTTGAATCTTGCGATAGGCTTCAGAATTCTGATGGCCGTGTGGAGTTGGAAGTTGGCACGATACATCATTTCCTTATCGCCAGTAAACGAAACCATACGACGACCTATCTGCACATTGTTTGCCCCCATCTGGGTAAGCTCTCTTGCCAAAACGGGCTCCAGTCCCATGAATGTTTTGGCAATAAGTTCAAATTCATTCATATCTTATATTGATGCAATATTTTTCTGCCTACAAAATTAATAATAAATATTTAGCTATGACTCATTTGTCCCCTAAATTTAACAAATCAATTTTTACAAAAGAGTTGTAACACGATTGTAACATGTGTTTAAACATGGTGTAATATCATGATTCTAACTTTGCAGCAGAAAAATAAAAGACAAACAAATATATGGAACCAATTTATTTATGCATCGTCGTCTTTCTGCTATGTCTTGCAGTATTCGACCTTTTCGTTGGTGTCAGCAACGACGCCGTCAACTTTCTCAACAGCGCCATTGGAGCTAAAGTGGCGAAGTTTCGAACCGTCCTTATCGTCGCCTCAGCAGGTGTGGCCATAGGAGCTGTCATGTCTTCGGGCATGATGGACGTGGCAAGACACGGCATCATGCAGCCGTCCAACTTCTCCTTCTACGACGTGATGACAATCTTCCTTGCGGTCATGGTGACGGACATCATCGTCCTCGACATGTTCAACACGCTCGGAATGCCAACCTCCACCACAGTCTCATTGGTGTTCGAGCTTCTCGGAGGTACGTTCATCCTCGCCGTCCTGAAGGTGGCAGCCGACCCTAATCTTGCCTTCAGCGACCTCCTCAATACGGACAAGGCATTGAGCGTCATCATAGCCATCTTCGTGAGTGTTGCCATAGCCTTCGTGTTCGGTATTATCGTACAATGGCTCTCGCGTATTGTCTTCACATTCAATTACAAGCGCCATTCTCGTTACTCCATCGCCATCTTCGGCGGCATCGCTTTCACAGCCCTCGCTTACTTTATCTTCCTCAAGGGCATCGCCAAGTCGCACTACATCGCTGAGGACGTACGCACATGGGTGGAGGCTAACACACAGATGCTCCTCCTTGCCACTTTCGTAGGCTCGTCCATCATCATGGAGGTGCTCCATCTGCTCCGCGTCAACATCTTCCGCCTTATCGTCCTTATGGGAACATTTGCCCTCGCTATGGCATTCGCAGGCAACGACCTCGTCAACTTCATCGGCGTGCCTCTCGCAGGACTCGACTCATACAACGACTATGTGGCCAACTCTGGTGGCGTAGGCGTATCACACTTCATGATGGACTCGCTCAACGGTAGCGCCCAGACACCTCCCGTCTATCTCTTTGCTGCCGGCGTGGTAATGATTGTGGCTATGGCTACATCCAAGAAGGCCCAGAACGTAATCAAGACCAGCGTAGACCTTGCACGTCAGGACGAAGGTGACGAGATGTTCGGCTCAAGCCGTGCTGCACGCAGCATCGTAAGAGTGACACAGGAATCGTCAAGCTGGATTTCACAATACATGCCCAAGAGCATCGCACGCTGGATTGACAGCCGCTTCAACAAGGAAGAGGCTGAACTTAACGAAGGCGCTGCCTTTGACGTGGTACGTGCAGCCATCAACCTTGTGCTTGCTTCGCTCCTCATCACCGTCGGCACCAACTACAAGTTGCCGCTTTCCACCACTTACGTTACGTTCATGGTGGCTATGGGATCGAGCCTTGCCGACCGTGCATGGAGCCGTGAGAGCGCAGTATTCCGCGTAACTGGTGTGATAAGTGTCATCGGCGGATGGTTTATCACAGCAGGTGTAGCCTTCGTTTCCTGTGCAATTGTCTGCATCATAATGTATTACGGCGGCATTGTTGCCAAGATTGCATTCATGGCTCTCGTCGTCTTCCTCCTCATCCGCAGCAACCGCAAGTATGCCGAGAAGGAGAAGGACGCAGACAAGGAGGACGTGTTCCGTCTGATGATGCGCACCCGCGACCCGGAGATTGTCTGGGACCTCCTTGCAAAGCACGTATCGCGCACACAGAGCTTTACCACACGCTTCGTAATGCAGAACTTCAACGCCATCATCGACGGACTGGAAAGCGAGCGTGCAAAGACACTACGCCGTGTCTCAAACGACTTGGCAAAGGAAAAGATTGAGCTTAAGAAGTATCGCCGTCAGGAGCTTCTCGCCTTGAGACGCGTACCCACAGAGATTGCCATAGAGCGAAACACATGGTTCCACCTCGGCATCAACTCTTCAGAGCAGTTCATCTATTGTCTCCGCCGCATCCTCGACCCTGTAAAGGAGCACGTCGACAACAACTTCAACCCGCTTCCGACAGAGTACATAGAGGAGTTCCGCCCCATCCGCGCTCAGATCAACGACCTCATGCAGCAGACCGAATCGCAGATTTCAACATGCCGCTTCGAGAACTATCGCGAGACACTATCCCTCGCCGACCAATGCAAGGACGAGCTTTCTGTTATCCGCAAGAAGCATATCGACCGCATACAGCAGAGCAAGGACAATAGCAAGCTGCAGGTTTCGCTCGTCTATCTCAACCTCCTGCAGGAGAGCCAGCAGCTTCTCAGCAACATGCGCCATCAGCTGAGAGCAGCCAAGAAGTTCATAGACAACTGATCTGCATCAGTTCACAATACAATCAATCGAGATTCAGAAGGGGTGTCGCATTTCGCGACGCCCCTCTATCGTTTCTTTCATCAGGAAAAACATAGAAGTACAGGGATGGAATCTTGTCATTTGGTCATCTTGTCATCTTGTCAAAATCAAATTCTGAATATCGTTATTTAGCTCTATAGAATAATATATTTAATATATATTATACTATAGGAGTCTGACAAACACTTTCGCTTTCTCATTTTGACAAAATGACAAAATGACAAGATGACAATCAGAATTGCGCTTGCGCTACTTTGCACGTCGTAAAGGAGAACTTTGCAGTGCGTAAAGGTCAAGTTTGCACGTCGTAAAGGACAACTATTGCATAAGCGGAGATTACGCCGTATCTTTGCAGCATAAACGGAAGAATGCAGATGGCTGTCCACTCCCGTCCCCTCCTCACAATTTCTCAGCCTTCTTCACGCTTCCAGCCTTCAATATCAGCCTTTCAGCCTCCTTACGGTCAGTTATCTGCGGATTGCGTTCCATGAAAATACGGACAGCGCGGTCAATAAGTTTGGCATTTATCAGTTTGACATTCACCATCTTGTTGCCCTCCACCCTGCCAAGTCTGATTTCCACCGTGGTGCTGATCATGTCGAGACACATCTTCTGCGACGTTCCAGCCTTCATGCGAGTGGAGCCTGTTACAAACTCCGGTCCGGTGATCACCT
>OQVU01000684.1_pt1 | contig 13124 bp, 17 predicted proteins | sample 1691611 | NCBI WGS metagenome assembly OQVU01 (sample SAMN03418272, study PRJEB22391) | human gut metagenome | biome: human-gut; feature: organic feature; material: feces | host: Homo sapiens | place: Tanzania | collected 2013-01
CGGCTAGCCTTTACAGCTTTGAAGCCAGCGCACACGCAGCCGCTCATCAAGCCAGCGCGAACAGGTATGCCGCAGCAAAAGGCGGCTCACAAGCGATGCAAAAGGCGCAAGAGCAAAGCAACGCCTTAACGCACTTAATCATTTATGGGGGTTATGAAATTTACGCCAACGGCAAGCTCCACAACAAAAACGCCGCAGGCTCGCAAACCTTTAACAGCCAAATCGCCTTTGACACTACAAAGGGCTTGCGTGGGGATTTACCAAATGATGAAATCGGCGAAAAAATGCAAGGGCGATATGGCGGCATTTTGGGCGGTGGCGAGAAGTTTCATCAAAATTTAATGGAGGTTGATTTTCCTTTACAAAAGGCGAATTTTTCAGCCGAACAAAGACTTGACACGCTGGGCGCAAGGCTAGTAAGGACAAACAAAAGGATAGCAAAGGGCTTTACACAGCTTTTTGAGGTGTATTTTAACGCCGATAACAACGGACAAAACACCTACAACCGCGTTTATAAACTCCACACCGAACCGATAAAAAAGCAGATAATGAACGAAGCCTTTTTAGATACGCTTACTTGTTACAGCAAGGACATAATGCAAACCTTTGCTTACATCAACAAAAACACCTTTAACGAGAAAAAGCACAACACACAGCCACTTTACCTTTACTTTAACTCCCAAACTTACAAGGCTTTTATGGACGATGAAAAATACACGCTTGAACAAAAAGCAAAACTCTACATAGACACGATGAGAGTGTTTTTTGACATTATCGCGGATGCGGCTGATGAGAAGTTTTGGGGGGATTTGGGCTTTGTTTATAATAGCGACTACACACAAGGCAGCGTGGGCGAAAACGCCACGATAGACCCTGAGCCGATAACAAGCTTGCGTGCTTTTTCACTTGATAAAAATCAAACGAGCCTAAAACACTATACAAGTTATGATACATACTACTATATCAGCAGTCAAAAAGTTGAATTTTTGGGCGAAACCTTTTACACTTTTGGTTATAACAAAGACGGCACAGCACTTTATCACGCCGATGATGATGAGTATTTAAAAATAAGCGAATTTAGCGTGCTTGACGGGCTTTTTGGAGAGAATTTTAACATTTACGAAAAGGACGGCGCGACTATAAAAAGGCTTTTCGAGCAAGCCTTAACGCATTTAATGCGTGTGAATGAGCGGGGATTTTTCTTAATCGATGAGCCAAAAAGCGTGCGCCGACAGCTTAAACTAAAAAACAAAACTACTTTTAGCCCGCCTTTCACAAACCGCTATTTTGCCGTTGAGTTTTCAAAAGAAGCCTACAACGCTATCACAACACCCCTTTATGTGCCTGAAAATTTAAAAGATGAGTTTGCGAACTTTGATTTTTCAACTATCACTTTATAAAAATTCACGCAAAAAGCTAAATTTCAGCGCAAAATTGAGTGCAAATTCAAGTTAAAATTCAACGCCCTTGCCATTTAGAGACTTTTACTCTCTTTTTTTTTTCTTTGCGTGCTTTTACAAGCCACAGCGCACTTAAAAGCACGATGACACCCAACACAACGCCCAAAGAGCCGTTTAAAAAGGCATTCATTTTTTATCCTTTAAAATCGTGCCAGCGGGCGTGTTTGCAGGACATTTTACCCAATCGCCATTTTTAACGCACATCGTAGCACTTCTAGGCGCGACAGCACAAGCACTCACACTTAAAAGCACACTCATCACAAGCAAAAAAGCCACAAGCGCGGCGATGATACTCACAGCACAAAGCGGTAAATCTTTCATTTTTTATCCTTTAAAATTTTCCGTGCATTTTGCCACAAAAGCCACAAGCTAAAAAAGGCTTAAAAAAATTTTTTAATCCTTTTTTTGAAATTTGAATTTTTCTAAAATGCGTGAAAATTTTTAGAAAGGAGACAAAAATGCCTGAAAATTTACCACAAGGACAAGAGCCAGCAGCACAGCCACAAGGCGAGCCGCAAAGCAATCCTTTTGACACGAGCGCAGAGCAAACCGAGCTTGATGCTTTAAATGCAGAGTTAGAGCAAGCCCGCGCAAGTATGGAAAGTGATTTTGCAAAGGTTGAAGCGCAAAAATTTAACAGCGACACGGCTTTTCAAGAGCTTTTCTTTGAAAACCCCGAAGCTGCTTTTTTGCAAGTTTTGCAAGACCAAAACGAATACCTTGCCACAAACATAGCGCCAAAAGAGCAAAGAGCCGAGCAGCTTAATGCGGACATTTCGCAAAAACAGCAATTTGGTGCGATTGATGCAGGCGTTAAGGCTTTTCAGCAAAAGCACCCTGATGTCGATGTCGCGGCTTTGCTGAATTTTCTCACTAACGAAGTGCCGCCGCAAGTGCGTGCTGAACTTGAAAGTTTGCCACCCGAGCAAATGTTAGAGGAGCTTTTAGCACTTTTTGAGCAAGTCAAAAACGGCGCAAGCCAAAACGCACAAGGTGCAGAGCCACAAGGAGAGAATTTGCCACAACAAATTCAAGGTGTGCCTACCGATGCCGCGCAAGTGCAAGGCGGTGGGTTTAATGAAAACTACATCACAAGAATGTAAAACGACAATTAAAAGGAGTTAAAATGTCGGTTTTAAACAACATTGATATGAGCGGCATTGTCGGTAACAAAAATATCGGCATAAAAATCGCGCAAGAAATCGAGGATATGAGTTGGGCGGACAGCAAATGGTCAGCCTTTTTGGGTAGAAGCGAAAACCGCGCTATCCGCACTTTTCACACGCCAAACGATGAGCCTTTTCGCCCACGCATAAAGGCAGCACTCAATGGCACAGGCGTGCGCGGTAATGCGGACTTTGACACAAACACCGACAGGCTAGACATTTACAGCCAAACGATTTTCCCTACAATCATCGGTAACTCACTCAACAGCGGCTTAAAGCAATACAGCCGAATGGAGCATATCGACTTTGTCAGGGAGGCAAAAGACAGCCTTACGAATTGGATGCGCGAAACACGCGATAAACAATTTTGCGCGGCTCTTGCAAACGACATAACCGATTGTGTAGTGGCTGATGCCACAAGTGGCGTTAAAGATAGTAGCGCAAAAACAAGCGTGGCGGAGGCAAGCAAAGCAATCGTAAAAGGCGACACGCTCAAAGTGGCTACCATAAAAGCCGCGATTAAGCAAGCGAAAATCGGGCGAACCTTTCAAGGCAAGGCTAGATTTCAAATGAAACCTACCAAAATTACGCGCACAAGCGAGCAAGGCGGAAGTTTCACTTACATTAGCTTTGTGATTTTGCTTGACACAAACCAAATTTACCAGCTCTTAAACGACCCCGAGTGGCGCGAAATGCAAAAATCCGCCCCACGCGATGATTTAGCACGCACATTTACAGGCGTGGTTGGTATGATTGACGGCTGCCTTGTTTATGATATGGGCTGCTGGGCGGTTGATGTCGCGGGGCTTGTCGATAGCGAAACGCCCGATGATGAGTATAAGGCATTTATCAATACCGACAATGTCTCAACTCTCACCTTGCCATCAAGTTACGCGAGCAATCAAGCCGTTTCAATCGGCTACTTAATCGGCGCAAACGCTCTTTTGTTTGCAGGCGCAAACGAACCAGCCTTTTATGTCGATGAATTCGATTTGGGGCGCAAGATAAAAGTCGGCATTGACAGGCTTTTTGGTATCGCCAAAAGCAAGTTTAAGCCAAACGAGGAGGGCGTGTTAAATAAATACGCTAACACCGATTTAGCCACAATCGGCATATTTTCAAGCAAGGAGTAAAAAATGGCACAACAAAGAGTTAAATTTGAAAGTGCGCTCATCGTAGTGCCTCTTGCGCTTAAAGACATAGGCGCGGAGGCTTTTAACGCGGTAGTTTTGCCCGCAGGTGCAGAAGTTTTAAATGTGAATTTAGAAGTCAGCACCGCCGCAGACAGCAGCGTAACCGCTAGCGTGGGTTTAGACAGCATAGATACGCATTTCATCGCCGCCACAGCGATTGATGCGACAAAAAATGTGAATTCAAGCGTTGTTACAAGCCTTAAACAAAAGGGCTTTATAACCATTAAACTCAGTCAAGCTGCGACAAAGGGCGAGGCAACCTTGCGCGTGCATTTCTTTTATCCAAGTGAAAGAGTGCTTGAAGTTTGAGTTTAGCACGGGGCGCAAAGGAATGCGCCCTTAATGCAAAAGGATTTGCGAAGGCGGTGTCATCGCTGTTTTGAGTTTCATCCACTCTCCTTTTTCAGCGTCCCCAGCCGCCTTTTTTAATCTTTTTTAAAAAGGACGGAAAAAATGACACTAGCAGAGCTAACCAAAAAAGTAGAAGCCGCTTTACAAGCGAACACGCCTTTTGTAGAGCAAGTGAAAGTAACCTTGCAAGTCGTGGCAGAGCAGCTCAACGCGCTTAAAACGCTTGATGGGTATTACACTCAAAATTTGCAAAGTTTAACTCAACTTACCGCTACAAATCAGCTTTTGGTAAAACAAGCGCAAGAGCTTTTAGAAAAGGTAGAGCAAAGCCGCGCAGAAGCAGAGGCGATAGTCAATGCTCGCATTGACAAGCTCGGCACAAACCTAAACTACAAAAGCCTTATCAAAGTAAAAACCAACGACCTTGTGCTTTACGCGGGCAAAGTTTTCGTGCCAAAAGAGGAATTTACCGCAAGCTCGTGGGAAATCGACAAAAACAAGCTCATCGAACAAGGCGGCAGTAGCTCAGGCGGCAGTAGCTCAAACGCTTATGAAGCGGGCAAAGAAATCAAAAAAGGTAATCTCATCACCCACAACGGCAAACTCTACATAGCCAAAGAGGACTTTACCGCGACAGAGTGGGCGACTGATGAAAGCAAGCTCATCGAACAAAACACAGGCACAACCCAACAAGCCTACGCGCAAGGCGTGAGCATAATAGCTGGCAATCTCTACACACACGAAAATAAAATCTATGTCGCGCTTGAAAGTTTCACGGCGACTGATTGGGCGAGCGATGAGAGTAAATTTGTCGAGCAGACAAGCGGCGGCTCGGTGGAGGATTTAAGTAATTATTACACCAAAGAACAAGTGGATTTACTCTTAAACGGCAAAACCGACTTGCTCACCGCAGGCACAGGCGTGGAAGTTACAAAGCAAGACGGCAGCATCATCGTGGGCGTTAAAGACTACAACAAAATCACCAGCGACATCGCCGAAATCGCTAAAACCATAAATACAGGCGTGGCGATAAACAAAAAGCAATTCAGCATTCAGGTTGATTTTAACCAAATCGGCGACAAGGACAAAGACCCGAGCGAGTATATCAAGGCAACTGATGATGCAAAGGGCGCGAGCTTTGATGATATAATGGAATTTGCAGGCGTTTATCCGCTTATTTTAAGCCCCAACGGCATAGAATTTGACAAGCTCAACCCAAATGACTACTCTAAATTCACAAACGGCGGAGACGCTTCGCAATACATCATCACACTTGGCAACGATGTAATGGTAAAGCACTCTTTGCGTGGGCTTCGCTTGCGCCGATTAAACGGCAATATCGGCGAGCTTACAATCACTGATGATTTAAGCTCAAAGGACTTTACCTACAACGGCTTTTATGCAGGCGGCGAGCGAAAGGACTGCTTTTATATGGGAGCTTACGAGGGCTTTGTCAGCGGGGACAAACTCTACTCAACAAGCGGGCAGTATCCAGCTACAAATCGCGCTTTGGCAGGATTTAGAAATACAGCGCAAGCGCGTGGAGCGGGATATAACCTTGTAAATTACGAACAATGGCTTTATTATCAAGCTCTTTGGCTACTCACTCACCGCGACTTAAACAGCCAGCGCAAAATCGGCAAGGGCAACTGCAACACACGCGGTGCGCTCAAAACAGGCGAGACAAATCAATGGGGCGCAAACAGCGAGCTGATAAAAACCACAAACCCTACTTATCTCACGGACGGCAAGCACAGCGTTAAAAGTAACTATGTCGAAAATCCGTGGAGCAATATTTGGGAGTGGCGAGACGGCTTTTTGCTTGTCGGCACGAAAATCACCACAAGCACGGGTAATTTCAACGATGCAGGGCTAGGCTATGAGGATAAGGGCTATGCCTTTGCAGGTGGTGCTAACGGACAAAATATAGCAAGTGTCGCGTGGGACAACGCACGCGGCTTTTATCCTACGCAAATCGGCGGCGACCCCGAAGCTTATTTCGCAAGTGGGCTATGGCAAGCGAGCGGCTGCGCCTTTCTTTCGGGGGGTGGTTGGGATAATGGCTCTCCTTGCGGGGGGTTTTGTGTCGATGCGAGTCGTGGCGCGGGGCATTCTTATGCGAATATCGGGGCGCGTCTTGTGAAAATGTGAAACAAAACTTCGCCATTGACAAAGGCGTAAGCCTTTGGCATTTGTCAGGCTCGTCCTGACGGCGAAAAGTTTTGTTTCACCATAAAAATTTAAAAAAAAGGAGCTAAAAAATTCGGGTAAGTTAAGCGATATTTGGCGTTTGCTGCGCTCAACACTGCGCCTTTCTTTCAGGGGGTAATTGGGATAATGGCTCTCCTTGCGGGGTGTTTTGTGTCAATGCGAATAATAGCGCGGGGAATTCTAATGCGAATATCGGGGCGCGTATTGTGTTTAAATTTTCAAGCCCTTTTCTTACCCTGCCACTTGGCAAAACATAAAAAGTTTTGAAATAATGTGCTAGTAGTGGCTAAGCCGCGAAAACTCAATAGTAAAAACACAAGAAAGGACGATATGAAAAGGTTTGGCGAGCTTTACGCTCAAATTTGTGATTATGACAATCTTTTAAAAGCGCATAAAGCTGCAAGGCGTGGCAAAGGCTTTTACAAAGAAGTGCAAATGGTTGATGAAAATCCAAAATTTTATTTAGGACAAATTCGTCAAATACTCTTAAATCATAGTTACAAAGTAGGCTCTTACAGCACAAAGACGATAAACGACAGGGGCAAGGTGCGCGTGCTACACAAACTGCCTTACTACCCCGACCGCATTATCCAACACGCGATTTTGCAGGTTATTGAATTTATCTTTGTGCGAAGTTTTTGTTATCACACTTGCGCGAGTTTGTCGGGGCGTGGCATAAAAAGAGCAAGAATTTTAACAAAACGATATGTAAATTTAAGTGCCGATAAAGGTAAATACTGCCTTAAAATCGACATTGAAAAGTTTTTTGACAATATCGACAAAGACATTTTGTGCGCTTTGCTTGCTCGTAAAATCAAAGATAAAGAGCTTTTTAATTTACTTAAAATCATCATTTTTTCATACCCGCACGAAAAGGGAGTGCCGATAGGTTCTTATTTGTCGCAGTATTTTGCGAATTTTTATTTGAATGAATTTGACCATTGGCTAAAAGAGACGAAAAAACAAAAATATGTCGTTCGTTTTATGGACGATGTTGTGATTTTTGGCGATGACAAAAGCAAACTTCACACACTTTTGCGCGAAATTCGCGTTTTTTTAAAAGAAAATTTGCGTTTAAATTTAAAAAGCAATTTTCAAATTTTTCCTGTAAAAATTCGTGGCGTGGATTTTGCAGGGTATCGTTTTTTTAAAGGTTTTACGCTTTTACGCAAGCGCACAGCAAAAAAAATAAAACGCACTTTTATTTTGATGAGTAAAAAAGCGATAAAAGGCAAATTTATCGGCACTCATCTTTTTTGTGCTTTTAATGCTTATGCTGGGTTTTTTAGACATTTTGACGGATTTCGCTTTTTTAAAAAGCATTTTTTAGCACAATTTTTAAATGTCGCGCGGTTTTATTTTGTTTTTATTTGTGAAAAAATAGGCTTTGAGCTTAAATTTAAAGCATTGATGAGCTATCTTAAAAAAGTTTTTGGCGTTCATTTTAACGAAAAATTTACACCAAAGGCTTTTAAAATAGCCTTAAACTACACACAAAGGAGACGAAATGTCTAAATTTTACAAAATTTCAAGGGCGGATTTTGCCGACAAACACGGGGATTTTGAGTTGCTCGCGGTGCAAGGTGAGCTTTGCATAGTGCAAAGTGCCGATGAGCTGGGCTTGCCTTTTGTGAAACTTGAAAAGTTGCCGCAAGATTTAGAAAAAGAGCTTAACGAAAAGCTCACAAACGCAAAGGCTACGAAAATAGAGCAAATCAACGCCGCAAGAGATGAGCAAATCAACGCTGGCGTGGAGTATAAAGGCAAGGTTTTTCAAAGTGCTGAAAAGGACAGAAATTTGCTTGTCGCGGCGGCTGCTGTTGGCGCAAGAGCCGGCAAGGTAGATGAAAATTTCGTATGGATAAGCAAGGACAACGAGCAAGTGCCTTTTACTTTGGACGACATTTTTGCTTTGGGTGCGCTTTTGGCGCAAAATGAGAGCGTGGCGATTTTAAAAGCGCGAAATTTAAAGGACAAAGTAGCCCTTGCAAGCACTTTAAAAGAAGTGCAAGCTATAAGCTGGCTTTAATCCTTTTTTTCAAGCGAAAAATGCACTAAAATTCACGCAAAAAGGACGGAAAAATGAGAGAATTTATCTCACAAGCGGCTTTTTTTAGCCTTGTAGTTTTTGGTATCGCTTTGCTGTTTTTTCTCTTTTGGGAAAAGATAAAAGCCTTTTTTAAAGCGCGATTTAACAAACTCACGCAAAGGCTGAAATACTACGGCTTTTTGTTTCGCTGGTTTTTAATCGGCAAGTATCACTGCTCTTTTAATGGCAAATGCACGCGCAAGTTTTTTGCGAGCTTGCACCGCGCTTTTTGGCTTTTTGTGTTTTTTAACTGCACGATGGGCGTGGCGGTGTGTATTTACATAGTAGCGGGGCTTTTCAATGAGTGATGAGTATAAAGAGCAAGTAGCGATTTTAAACGCTCAATTTAATAATTTTAACAACATAAAATCAAGGCTCACAAGGACGGAGCGGCTAGCGTTTTTAGGGCGTTTTATCGCGCTTTGTTTGGAGCTGAAAAGGACAAGGAAATGGAGATGATTTATTTAATAGAATTTGCGCCTTTAATCGTAATGAGCTTGCTTTGCGGTTTTGTGCGTTTTGCACGCACTGAAAGCGAGCTGATAAATGATAACGAGGACGAAAAAAGGGCGATAAAATACAAGCGCACACGCACTTTGCGGGGCATTGACATAGTGCTTACAAGTATGATTTCAGGCTTTATCATTTATGCCTGTTTGAGCCATTTTACCGACATAAATTATTTAGTGAAAATCGGCATTTCAGCCGCTGTTGCGCTTTATGGTGTCGATAAAATGCTTGACATAGTCCATCGGCTTTGGGAAATAAAAAAAGGAGGCTAAAATGAAAAAATGTTTTTGCCATTTTAAATTCGTGCCTTTTTTAAGGCTTTCGGCGGTGTTTTTGCTTGTTTGCTCGTTGGCTTTAAATGTCAAACTTTATCTTGACAATGAAATACTTTGCGACATAGTCGCTGATGAGCTAAAAACAAGCAAGGAAGAAGTGCATATCATTTTAGAAGACATTCACAAGGCAAACAAAGAAAGTAACGCTACTTTAAAGGAGGTTGAAAATGCAGTTAATTGACAAGTTAAACGAGCTAAACGCCACAGCGCAAAGGCTAGAAAGTGCTTTGCAAGCCGCGCAAAGTTTGCAAGATGAGCGCATAAAAAGCGAAGTCGGCAAAGTAAAAGGCGAGCTAAAAAGTGAAGTGAAAAGCGAGCTTGAAACAAGTATCACAAACACCTTGCAAACGCGCTTTGAGGACATAGTGAAAACAAACACAAGCAAGGAAGTGCTTAATGGCATTTTTGTCGAAAATGTGCTAAACAATGCAAGCGTGATGAATAGAGTGCTTGATTTAGCCGAATTTGATGAGCGCGTGCAAAATGCTATCGATGAGCGTTGCGAAATTTATATGAATAGCTACAAGCGATACCAAAACAGCTACGCGGCTTTGGCGGTGTGCTTGCAAAATGAGTTAGCCGTCATCAGCGAGGCGATAAACTATATCGCTATCATCGAGCTAGCGCAAGAGCGGCTCACAAGCAGCAAGCCACAATTTAAAATCTACCACGAGATTTAAGGTTTGCGCTATGAAAGTTTATGTAGTTTTGGGCGCAATCATCGCGGCTTTGGCGGTTTGGGCTTTTTCTTTGAAAGCGGATTTAGCGAAAATGAATGAGCAAAATGCGTTTATTTGGGCTGTCAATCAAAAAATGAGTGCTGATTTAAAGGCTCTTAAAGAGCGAAGTGAGCTTGAAAAAAAGCTCATTGTCGAGCGTTTTGAGGAGGCTTTGAAAGTCGAGCAAAAAAAACAAAAGGCGTTAGAGTATGTTAAAAACAGCAATGAGCGTAATACTAGCAAGCTCTTTAATGATACTTTGCTGCTCTTGCAGTAGTAAAGTCATCACAAAAACCGAGTATATCACGCAAGCCGTGCCGAGCGAGCTTTTGGAAATCCCGCATTTTAACATAAGCGAGCAAAAAGCGAGCAATGATAAAGAAGTCGTTGCAAGGTATGTTATTTTATGGAGTTTTTACGAGGATTTACGCATAAAACTTACTAAAATAAGGGCTTTGCAAGATGAAAACAACGCCACAAAGGATAAAAAATGAAAAGAGTTGTAAATTTCGCCACAGCTAAAAAGCTCATCAAGCGCGATAAATTCGGCACAAATTTGAGCGAGTGGGTAGAATTTGAAGCTGGCAAAAATGAGCTTGACATTTTAGACAAGGACGCTTACTATCAAAGCAAAACAAATGAACGCTTTTTTGTTTATGACGGCGAGGGCGAGTTGGAGCTTGAAAGTGAGTGCATAAAGCAATACGACTTCGAGCATTTAAATGTTTTCTTTTTAGACTTTTTTTTAGCCAACCAAAAACATCACAAGGATGCTGATAAAACCGACAAAAAGCTCATTGATGAGTTTGTAACGCTTTTAAATTCACAATTTGAAAGCGATAAGCCTAAATTTTTGCCGCCTTATTACGCCGCGATACAAGCCAAACTTTTAAACGGGCTTTAAATTTAACTAAATGCGCCAAGTTTTGCCCGCCCACGCGGCTGGCTTTGTTTTTTCGCCCGCATAGTTTTGTAAAGAGGGCGCAAACACACTACTGCTTGCGACACAAGAAGCAAGCGCGTCTATACAATCATCCTTTCTAAAAGGTTTTTCAGGGTTAAAGGCTAAAAGCTCTTTTTTGATTTGATTTAAGCCTTGCGCGTTTTGCAAAAACACCAAATGCCCGCTGTTGTAGTAGGGTTTTAGGGCTTTTATCTTTTCTACCTTGCTTACCTTGCGGTTTGCGCTGTAAAGGTTGATGATATTTGCGATTAAGGGCGCAGCTTGCTTTTTAAGCCGCTCATTTACCAAAACTATTTCATTGTTTAAAAGGCGCGAAAGGGTTTCGCCGCCGCCCTCTTTTTCGATGAAAACCTTGCTTTTTGGATATTTTAACATAGCTTCGATGATAACGCTACAAGTTTTTGCCTCGTCCCAAATGCCAAAAAAGCAATCTTTTACCACAAAGCGCGTTAAATTTGCGTTTGTTTTTTCGCAGCCTATAATGACAATAGCGCGGTTGTCCGCTTTTACATTTAAAGAAGTAGCGTTGTCTATGAAAATGAATTCATTTTGCGGATTTTGTTCATAACTCGCAATCAGCTTAAAATTTGCTATGTCAAAAAAGCCTGCCTCGCTTGCTTGCGGCACTTGCTGGTATTGAGAGCTGAACTCATCCTCGCCCATTTGTTTGCGTAAAAATTCTAAATCATCTTTGCTGTGTCTTTGCGGAAAAAGTGGCTCATCAGCCTTGCGTTTGTAGCTAAAATCGCCTATTTTATATTCTATATCATCTTTGTTTAAGGCTTCTAGCGAAATTTGATGCCACTGCTTGATAATGCTTGTATCAAAATTTCGCTCATCGAGCAAAAAGCCACATAAATCCTCATAACCAAGCCTTTGCATTAAAATGGTAATGTTTGAAAAATTATCTTGCAAACGGCTTAAAACGCTTTCTTTAAAGTTGTGATTTACGCGCTCGCGCTCCACTTTGCTACTCATATCGCTTACTTTTATCGGGTCATCGATTAAAATGCTGTGCGCGTGAAAGCCTGTAATCGCTGATTTAAGCGTGGTTACAAAAAGCCCGCCGCCCTCTTTTAGCACGAATTCGCTTGAATTGTCCTGTAAAAAATAAGGTTTTTCGCCAAAAACTTGCGCCCAAAATGCGCTTTTCATTAAATCGCGCACTTGATTTGAAATTTTACGGCAAAGCTCATCACTATAAGAAATGTAAATAATTTTGCGTGTTCTATCTCGCCCCAAAGCCCACGCAGGAAAGGCTCGTCCTACAATCTCGGTTTTAAGGTAGCTGGGCGGCATATTCAGCATTAAGCGCGTTATGTTTGCCTCGCCTTTACTTTGCGCGTAATCTTTAAGCGTGAAAGAAAGCGTTTCGCAGACATACTTAATGTGCCAATTATCCAAATACGGATTTTGATTGTATCGTTGCCATTTGAGCTTGATAAAGGTGTAAAGGTCTTTTTTTGCGAGCAGTCTTAACGCTTTTTCTTTTTTGCTGGCGATTTTTAAATTTTCATTCATTTTTCGCCTTTAAAATGGCACTATGAGTTTATTTTTGGGCTTTTTAAAGCGTTTTTTTAAAAAGCAATGTAAAATTTTAGCGTGTTTGCGCCCTAACAAATAGCCTAAAATCAAAGCGATAAATCCTAGCTCCATTTTTTAACCTTGAATTTTTAGTATATTTTAGATAAAATTTGAGATAAAAAAAAGGTTTAAAAAATGAGTGGTGAAATTCTTTTGGGTTTTTCTTTGCGTGATTTTGTCGTATTTGGGTTAGGTTATATTGTCGGTTTTAGCTCTAAAATAGCGTTTAAATTTGGTAAATACTTGATAAAAAGGCATAAAGAAAAAATCAAACGCACACAGGCGATAATGAATGATACGATTGATTATAGCAAATTGAGCAATGATGAATTAAAAGCGATAATAAATGGTGAATTTGATAAATGATTATTTTTGTAAATCTTTTATCAACTCATCATATTTTTTAGCCTTTTTCGCCCACTTAAAAACACACTCTAAATAAGGCGGAAATGGATTTGATACGCCCCAATTATTGACACTTGAATGAGCCGAAACTCTTTTAAAAGCTCAAAATCAAAGCCTTTTTTAAGCAGTTCGCCCTT
>OQVU01000687.1_pt1 | contig 13085 bp, 10 predicted proteins | sample 1691611 | NCBI WGS metagenome assembly OQVU01 (sample SAMN03418272, study PRJEB22391) | human gut metagenome | biome: human-gut; feature: organic feature; material: feces | host: Homo sapiens | place: Tanzania | collected 2013-01
CTTGTGGGATAAAGCATCTGAATAATAAATATTGGCAGATACTTTGTTGTTGTATTTCCAGTCAAAATGCCGGAACATATTTTCATATCGCTCTTCACCTGTGCCCAGTACCACAATCTGTACATCTTCCTGGCACAGCTCATCCATAATATATGCAATCAGGTCAAAACCTTTTTGGTCTGTCAAACGGGAAACAATACCGATCATAAACTTCTTGTCATCCTGTTCCAGTCCAAGCTCTTCCTGCAGTGCTCTCTTATTTTTAATTTTTTCCTTGCGGAAATTCTTTGCATCATACGGAGCCACAATATTTTTATCTGTGGTCGGATTAAAATCATCATAGTCAATACCGTTGATAATACCACGAAGTGAATTGGCTCTGGCATTTAACAATCCATCCAGTCCTTCTCCATAAAATGCTGTCTTGATCTCTTCTGCATAGGTCGGAGAAACCGTTGTGACGGCATCTGCATATACAATACCGCCCTTTAAAAGATTTGCATCCTTGTATGACTCTAATTTATCGGGAGTGAAAAAATAATCCGGCAATCCTGTAATGCTCTTCACATCCTTAACATTCCATTTACCCTGAAATTTGAGATTGTGAATTGTCATAATGGATTTTATGCCGCGGAAAAACTCATTTCCCTGAAAACGTTCTTTTAAATAAACAGGAATCAGACCTGTCTGCCAGTCATGACAGTGAATGATATCCGGTCTGAAACCGATCAACGGCAACGCTGATAATGCCGCTTTACTAAAGAACGCAAATTTGGTAATCTCTTCAAGAACATTATCGCTGTATATCTTGGCTCCGGTAAACATGGATTCGTTGTCAATAAAATAATATGTAATACCATCTACCTTTGCTTCTAAAACACCAACATATTCACTCTTCCAGTTATAATCCATATAGAAATGTGTTCTATATTTCATCTTGTCTTTTAATTCCTGTTTGATACAAGAGTACTTGGGAATCATGACCCTGATATCAAAGTATTCCTTGTCAATACATTTTGGCAGTGAACCGACCACATCGGCCAGACCTCCCGTTTTAATAAATGGAACACCCTCTGATGCCACAAACAGAACATTTTTCATTGTATACCCTACCTCCGTTAGTTAGCTAAAATACCTCAAAATGTGTTAAACACACAAATTAGTATAACACGCTGACGTTTTTTTTTAAAGTAGCAATTTCAGTCGCGATACAGCAATCGTATCTTATCCGCAATCAAAGCAATAAATTCCGAATTGGTTGGTTTTCCTTTGCCGGTATTGATCGTATAACCAAAAAGAGCATCCAGAGTTTCCATCTTTCCTCTGCTCCACGCCACCTCAATAGCATGTCTGATGGCACGCTCCACACGACTTGGGGTTGTCTCAAATTTTTTGGCAATCGACGGATACAGGATTTTTGTAATAGAATTCAGCATATCCATATCTTCAACAGACATCATGATTGCTTCTCTCAAATACTGATATCCTTTGATGTGTGCCGGCACCCCCAGTTCATGGATCATATCCGTCACATCCCGCTCCAGATCCCTCTTTACCGGTGCTTTTACACTTCCTGTATTTACAACTTGTACATCGTCCTCTTTTCCTGTGGCGGGAACCGTGATCATAATCTGAAATTCTTTATCCTGATTCAGTAAATTTTTAAGCATCTGATATACGCCTGCATTATCTTTCGTCATAACAACATTTCGTTGTTCCATTTCAATCCCTCCATTCTTATGACATGAATTATAACAAACTGTCATTTTACGATTCAAGACACACTTATCGCAGAATATCTTTCCTTTCGCTATTCTTAAACAGGCATCGCACAAATGCGTTACTAATATCGTCACAATGATTCCAAAAACAAAAAAATCGGTCGAAATACTCCGACCGACTTTCGCAGAGTTTGTTTTGATTTAGGTTATTTTAGCACAATTATCTATACTTTATTGTATTACGGCAAAAAGTTCGTTGGAAACGTAGATGCCTCCTTAGGCCGTGGATTGTTAAGCACCTTCCTGAAGTTTTAAGAAAATGTTGCTGTGAATAACACAACGGCATAGTCTGCTGTTAACCAGACTATGCCGTTTTTTCAGCTTTCTTTTTTCTTTCTCATCCCAATCATGCACACAACACCCACCAGCATGGATGGCAGCATAAGCACCGTCATTTCCGCAAGCCGGTTGCCGTTGTCTAAAACTCTACCCACATCCGTTGCCGCTGTCATGAGAAACGAACCGCTTATGTAGGCATTGTTGACCGCATGAAGAAATGCTGCCGGCCAGACAGAACCGGATTTTTTCGTCAGGTACCATTGAATGGATCCCACACCTATACAATAGGGAATGAACGCCAGAAAACCTAAATACGGGGCTCCCGGATAATCCAGTCCGAAGTTATGTCCCTAGGCAATCATGGGAAAATGCCATACAGCCCAGACCGTACCACCGATAAGACAGGCACCCATATCCCCAAACTTTTCCTCTAACTTCGGGTACATATAGCCGCGCCAGCCCGCTTCTTCCCCAAAAGCCGCTGTGGAAAAAACAAGCGCACTAACCAGACAGGCTGCCGGCAATACCACAGTCATCTGCTTCGTCGAAAAAGCCTCCGGGTGCCGCAGCCAGAGCAGTCCCCATCCTGCTTCTATGTATAAAACCGGAATAAGCACGGCGAGTACATAATATTTCTTTTTGCCGGCAAAGCCTATCGCAGGCTCCATTCCGCGAAACCCTTCCCTGGTCCACAGCCTTGTCAGAAGCATTGCCGCAAGGGGCGCAAACATGGAAAGCATAAGAACAATCTGCATCGCCATGTCTTCGTACCGGACACCCATCGCATAGGCTGCCGCACCCAATCCCCAGGTAAGTCCGAAGGAAATGCCGATATACATCCAAAACCTTTTTTTATTCATACATTTCCCCCCTTTTCCGGAATAAAAGCACACTGCCCTTATAGGATATAAAATACAGGAGAATTACGATTGCCGGCATGCAGACCTCAAGCAGCTGCACCGCGTCCGTATGCCGGGACATCCACTCCAGCAGAAACTTCATACCCGCTCCGTCCTCCATCGCCGCCGGGTCAAAGAGCTGCCAGACCATAGCGGCAAAAAAGAGGAATGCTAACAGCGCTGTTTTGACATACCGTGCTGCCCTGCTCCCAAAGGCAAACAGAAACGGAAATTCTACCGCAGTAATAAAAAGTGCGGAAACAACCAGTAAAAACAGCATGGTACCGAGCATGGATATGTACAAAACCATATTCTCCGTCAGCTCTTCTTTCCTTATTCCCCCCAGAACAAAGCTCTGCAAAACCACCAGCAGATTTGCCAGGGTATAATAATAAATCCCCATAAATGCATACTTTCCCTGCACATATTTCCTGCCTCCTGTGGGAAGGCTTAACAGAAACGTCCGGATGGAATTTTTTTCATCGGAGGCAAAAATCTTTTCCGGAATACTGATGCCGTAACAGACAGCTATAAGACCTAAAATTGCCAGGAAAAGGGCTCCGGCCATTCCATATGGGTTCCCCCAGATGACAATACCGATTAAAATCAGCACACAAGCCGCCAGTATCCGCAGCATCCATTTCCCTTTTGCCATGCAAAAATCCTGATAAAGAAGACCTGTCATTTTCTGCCTCCTTTCCGGTAAAACCGCACGCTGAGCCCGTAAGAAATCACATAAAAAAACACCATTCCAACGACCTCTGCCCACAGATACCTGCTTACTATGTTCCTGCCTTCCCGGAATTTTTCCATCAGATACCGGAACAGTTCCATGCCCGGCAGAGCATCCAGCAGGGTTATGAACTTCAGGTAAAGGAGACCCACCGACACCAGAAACAAAATCAGGCTGGCTATAGTTCCTTTTTTCTTTCCAAGCGCATAAAAAAGCGGAATTTGTATGCCACAGAACAACAGTAATACGGCTGCTATCACCAAAATCAACTGCGTCAGATTTTTCATGGACAGTTCTTCTATGCCTACCGCTCCGGCGCTGGCTGCCACAATGGCTGCCGACAAAAAAGAGCTTCCCATGCTGATGGCGCAAAATGTCAGATAAATCAGATATCTTGCCGTAACCGCATCCGCAGCTTTTACCGGCAGGGTTCTCACAACCTTTTCAAAACCCGCCTGTTCATCCATTTCAAAGCATCGCAGGGCATCCACAAAGAATCCCATCGGAATAAGCAGGAAGATGCCGATGGTATAAAAAAGAATCACCGGCGCATTTTCTTCATTGATTGCGATTGCCTCTTCCACTTCCCCGGAAAGCATCCGTCCCATATTTCCGTACCGGATACTCAGTACAACTAACAGTGCGAAAATGAGCGTCGCGATGCAGACCGGTATCATGGTGCGCAGAAGCTTTTTCAGACAGCACATGTCCTTATAATACAAACCTCTCATAAGCCCGCCTTTCCTGCCTCTGCAGGCTTTATACTCTTTGCCTCATCGGATGCTGCTCTTCCACCTTCTCTGGCGTTTTCTCTTGCTACATAAAACAACATGATTTCTTCGAGGGTTGCCGGTTCTACCAGTGCATCACCCCATTTTTTACGGGCGGTATCGGTGTCATTTACTAAAATTTCACAGCCGTAGGCTTCCATTCTTTTGAATACGACACAATCGTCATTTATATTATCCGCCTCTTTTTTACCGCAGCGGATAATGGCGTGCTCCTCTAAAATGGTATCTTTTTCCCCAGAGAGAAGTATTCTGCCCTTATCTATGAAAGTAATCTCATCCGCAATCCGTTCCAAATCGGATATGATGTGGGAAGACAGAAAAATAGAATGCTCCTCATCCACTATGAATTCCTGGAAAATATCAAGAATTTCATTCCTGACCACAGGGTCTAACCCGCTGGTAGGTTCATCCAAAATCAGAAGCTTCGCATGATGGGAAAGCGCCACCGCAATCTGCAGTTTCATGCGCATACCTCTTGAGAACTTTCCGCAGGGTTTCTTTAAGGGAAGTCCGAACCTTGTCAGATACTTTTGGAAAGCTTCTCCATCCCAGTTTGCATATACATAGGACATCATCATTGCAATCTGCTTCGGTGTCATAAACTCGTGAAATCCCATTTCATCAAAAACGACACCAATATCTTCTTTTATCGTCTGCTCGTCCTTTTGAAAATCCTTCCCGAAAATTTTAATCTCTCCCGTGTTTAACGGCATCATATTCAGCATAGCCTTAATGGTCGTAGTTTTACCGGCGCCGTTCTGTCCGATAAAACCGTGTATTCTGCCTGCGGTTACCTGCAAATCCACGTTTTGCAGGGCAAACCCGTCATAACTTTTATTCAGATTGTGAATTTCTATAACATTTACTTCCTTCTCGCTACCCACTTTCTGCACCTCCCAAAATTTTGCATTTCTTCCTCTTACAATTATTCCCTCGCATACCTTTTCCGGCTGTATCTGAATTTTTACATTTCCTCTAACAGCATCCGGAATGTTTCCACCATTTCTTCCTTTGTGAGGCCGGCATCCAGTGCTTTCTGGATACCCTTGGCAAAATATTCTTCCGTTTCCGCCAGCACACGTTCCCGCAAAAGCTCCTTATTCTGGGCTTTCACAAAACTGCCTCTGCCGGTAAAAGACTCAATGAAGCCATCCCTCTCTAATTCCTCATAGGCTCTTTTGGTGGTAATCATACTGATGCGAAGGTCCTTCGCCAGTGTGCGCATGGAAGGAAGGGCGTCCCCTGCCTTCAGCTCACCACGCAGAATCATTTCGCGGATTTGCACCTCGATCTGCTCATATATCGGGGCTCCGCTTGTGTTGCTAATGATAATATCCATGGTTTATCCTCTTACGTGTTTAATTGTATATATCGTATATATACAATATCTCTTTTATAGAATGCTGTCAAGAGAAAAATACAAAACAAAAACCGGCTCCCCGGTCAGGCAATAAGCCTGGCAACGGAGAGCCAGTTTGAAATTCCATTTTTCATTCACTTCTGAATTAACATCTCGAAAGCAGGTCAGCTAAGCAGCTAAACTGCTTCTGCCATCGTCCACTTACAGGAAGATGAACTTCACTACGAACAGAATTGCACCTAAATTAAAGCTACTCTATAATACAAATATGTTTTACAAATTATTTTGTCGCCTTTTTAGCAACATTCTTTTTTGCTGTTGCTACAGCGGCTTTCTTTGTCTCTGCTGTCACAGGCTTAACTTCTGCTTTTTTTACAGGCTCTGCTTTCTTAGCTGCGGGCTTTGCTTCTGCTTTCTTTACAGGCTCTGCTTTCTTAGCTGCGGGCTTTGCTTCTGCCTTTTTAGCAGGTGCTTTTTTAGCTGCGGGTTTTTTCTTCAAGATCTCAACAAGCTCCAATGCTTTTTCTGCATCACCGATAACAGCCAGCTCATTGTTGTCCAATGCTTCCTGAGGATATTTTTTACCATCCAGAATATCGGCAAACACGCCTACTGTAGACTGTAAAATCACATCTCTGTCAAAATATTCATAAGGCTCTACGGCTGCAGTTCCATCATTTAATTCAATATAAAATGCGCCTTCACCCTCACCGGTAATATTGATCTGTGCAGCAAGATGTCCTTTATATGCTTTTAAGTCGGCAGCTGCTACAACATTTTTTGTATATGCAACAATTTCTTCATAAGTCATGAATCATTTCCTCCTTTTATCTTTTCAAGCTTAATTATATATTTGTCAAGAAAAATCGACAATATACCTTTTAACTAAAAATAGACAGAATTACCATATTTTTCAATGCAATATATACATATCTGCCAATAAAACCGGCAACAGACAGCTATCAGATATTGGTTCTTACAAGCTTTGGAGAATATCCGTTTTTTTCCAAAGCATCTATGATCTGCTGCTTATGTTCATGTCCAAATGCCTCAAGAGTGATGCGGAGTTCCACCGCCGCATTCCGGTTAATGGAAACAAACTGATTATGCTCAAGCTTGATGACATTACCGCTTTCTTTGGCAATCACACCTGCCACACGTGACAATTCGCCCGGTCTGTCAGGAAGCAAAACAGAAACGGTAAAGATACGCTCTCTCATGATCAGTCCCTGCTGAACAACAGAAGACATCGTGATCACATCCATGTTTCCGCCACTTAAGATGCAGACCACCTTTTTACCCTTATCCTTTATCTGTTTTAAGGCAGCTACAGTCAGAAGTCCGGAATTTTCGACAATCATCTTGTGGTTTTCAACCATATCAAGAAAGGTTACAACCAGATCTTCATCATCTACGGTAATCACATCATCCAGATTTTTCTGAAGGTAAGGAAAGATATTGGAACCGGGAGTCTTAACCGCGGTACCATCTGCAATCGTATTAACTGAAGGCAATGTCGTAACTTTGCCATTTTTCAGGGACACCTGAAGACAGTTAGCACCGGCAGGTTCAACACCAATTACCTTGATCTTTGGATTAAGCAGCTTGGCAAGCGTGGATACACCTGTCGCCAGACCACCACCGCCAACAGGCACTAAAATATAGTCAACCAAAGGAAGTTCTTTCACAATCTCCATGGCAATACTTCCCTGTCCGGTTGCAACTGCCGGATCATCAAACGGATGGATAAAAGTATAACCGTGCTCTTTTGCAAGCTCAAGGGCTTTTTCACAGGCCTCATCATACACATTGCCATAGAGAACAACCTCTGCTCCATATCCCTTGGTGCGGTTAACTTTGATCAGTGGTGTCGTTGTAGGCATCACGATCACAGCCTTTGCGCCATATTTTTTAGCCGCATAAGCCACACCCTGTGCATGGTTTCCTGCGGAAGCGGTAATAATCCCCTTCTGACGTTCTTCCTCTGTCAGGGTGCTCATTTTATAATAGGCACCTCTTACCTTATAAGCACCGGTAAACTGCATGTTTTCCGGTTTTAGGTATACCTTATTACCGGTCTGGCCACTGAAATATTCGCTGTATACCAGATCTGTCGGAAGTGTGGCTTCCTTTACTTTTTCAGAAGCCTCTTCAAATTTTTCCAAAGTCAACATTTTGTCACTCATAGTTCATCCCTCTTATACTACTTTTGTTGTGTTGTTATGTATTTGTTGCTGCCATTTTGGTTTCTTATCGTTTTATTATCATTTGATACGGTAATCATCATTCATTGTTTTCTGTCTCCGGCTTGACATCAAACAATGCGTCAATAAAGCTGTCGGCATCAAATTTCTGAAGATCATCGATGTGTTCACCAACCCCAATATATTTTACCGGAACATTCAGTTCTGACTGGATTGCCACGGCAATTCCGCCTTTGGCAGTTCCGTCAAGCTTGGTAATGATGATACCGGTCAGATCAGCAACCTGTGCAAATTCTCTTGCCTGATTTAGAGCATTCTGTCCGGTTGTACCATCAACAACAACCAGGTTTTCACGATGCGCATTTGGAAACTCCCTGTCTATAATGCGGTTCATCTTTTTAAGCTCTTCCATCAGGTTCTTTTTGTTGTGCAGTCTGCCTGCCGTATCACATAACAGTACGTCCACATGTCTGGCTTTGGCTGCATTTACCGCATCATAAACCACACTGGCCGGATCCGCACCCTCGCTTCCACTGATGATGTCTACACCTGCCCTATGCGCCCATTCTTCCAGCTGCTCAATGGCCGCCGCGCGGAAGGTATCTGCAGCAGCAAGTAAAACCTTACGGTTTTGATCTTTGAGCTTTCCTGCTAACTTTCCGACAGATGTGGTCTTACCGACACCGTTTACTCCGATCACAAGGATGACGGACTGTTCTGTCTCAAAATCATATGCCGTGCTTTCCACACGCATCTGTTCTTTCATACTGTTGATCAAAAGCTGTTTGCAGGCAGCCGGCTCCTTGATATGCTGTTCCTTGACCTGCTCCTTTAATCTTTCGATGATATCGCTGGTCGCGTTGATACCGATATCTCCCATGATAAGGATCTCTTCCAGCTCTTCATAAAAATCCTCATCAATATTGGAGAAGCCGCTGAAAACATTGTCAATACCATGAACAATATTGTTTCTGGTCTTTGCAAGTCCGGCTTTTAATCTTCCAAAAAAGCCGACCTTCTTTTCTGTATTTTCGCCGTCTAAAGCATCTTTGTTTTCATCAAGTGTCTGTTCTTCTTCGTATTTTTCCATGCATCAAACCCCCGGCATATTTTATTTGACTACTTCAAGTCCTTATCAATCAGATCCACACTGACAAGGGTAGAAATGCCCTTTTCCTGCATGGTGATACCATACAGTCTGTCAGCCTGCTCCATAGTACCTCGTCTATGTGTAATAACGATAAACTGTGTGTGCTTTGTCAGTTTATGTAAGTATCCGGCAAAGCGGCCTACGTTGGATTCATCCAATGCCGCCTCAATTTCGTCTAAGAGACAGAAGGGTGAAGGTTTTAAGTTCTGAATCGCAAACAACAGCGCAATCGCTGTCAAAGCTTTTTCACCACCGGACAGCTGCATCATATTCTGAAGCTTCTTTCCCGGTGGCTGTGCAATAATGCGGATGCCCGCTTCAAGCACATCTTCATCCTCCATCAGTTCAATGGTGCCTTTACCTCCGCCAAACAATTCTTTGAATACTTTGTCAAATTCAACCTTGATCTCAGCAAATTTTTCTTCAAACTGCTTGCGCATGGCCTTATCCAGTTCATCAATAAAACCGATCAGCTGTTCCTCTGCTTTCTTGAGATCATCATATTGATTCTTCATGAAAGTATATTCTTCCATCAGTGCCCTGTAATCCTCAATGGCATTGACATTGACATCTCCCAGGCGCTTAATGGAATCCTTGATAGAAGCCGCATTCCGTTTCATCTCTGACAGATCAGACAGCTCTTCATTACGAAGTGAAGCCGCATCTGTCAGCGTGATCTCGTATTCATTCCACATGTAGTTGATCTGTGATTCGATACTTTCTTCGATACGTTCTTTCTGTGATGTCAGGCGGTATACTTCCTTGTCCAGGGCATTGCGCTTTTGTGCAAGCTCTTCACTTTCGCCAAAGAAGCCTTTCTGTTTGGCAGAAAGCTCTTCTCTTCTCTTAATATCATCCGCAAGCTTGATCTCGTTTTCATTTTCTTTATCAAACGAAGCTGTGATCGTCTTTTTGATCTCTTCGATATCTTTTTTCTTTTCTTTGATCTCACCTGCTGACTGTTTGATCTCAGCCTCAATTTCAGCAAGCTCCATCTCATAACGATGCCTTTCGGATAAAATACGTTCCAAATTCTGCTGTTCAAATGACTGCCTCTGGATCACCTTTTCCATCTCGACATCCATTTCGGAATTGTGCATTGCCTGTGCATTTTCATCGACACGTACATGCTCCAGTTCCTTTTGGTATTCCTCGATCTGTTTTTCCAGATCGCTCTGCATATTTTCCGAACCGGCCAGTTCCTTTGCCGCATTTTCTTTTTCTTCTAACAGTTCTTTAAACTGCTTTTCAATATCCTGCAGTTCTTCACTAAGCTCGGAATAACCAAGTCCGTTTTCGTCTTTCTTTTCCTTGGCAGCTTCAACGTTGATACGCGCTGTATTCTGCTTGATCAGATATTCCTGGCTCTGTGCACGAACCGTTTCAAGGTCTTTTCTTACCTGCATACGCTCGGCCTTGAGTGTCTCGATCTGATCCAGACATTCCTTGATAATGCCCTTGTATTCTTTGACCTTCTTTTCAAGCTCATCCATTTCTCTGCGACGGCCTAAAAGGTTGCTCGCATTTTTGAAAGCACCACCACTGATCGCACCACCCGGCACCAGCAATTCGCCTTCCAGCGTAACCATACGGATACCGTAATCGAATTTCCTTGCAATCTTTACGGCATTGTCGACGTTATCTACAACAACAATTCTTCCCAACATGGCTTTGGCTACGTTCTTATATTTCGCATCAATATGAACCAGCTCATCTGCCATGCCGATTACTCCCTTTTCCTTAAGGGACTCCGGATTTTTAAACTCCTGCGGCTTCGTAATACTAGTCAGAGGCAGAAATGTAGCTCTTCCGTAGCGGTTCTGCTTTAAGAAACCAATCATTTTTTTTGCGGTTTCTTCATCATCCGTAACAATATTCTGGATATTTCCGCCAAGTGCTGTTTCAATCGCTGTTTCGTACTTGGCTTCTACCTTGATAATATCAGCTACAACACCGATGATACCGGTATTGCGCTCTTTCTGCTCCATGACCTTCTGGATACTCGTACCATATCCGTCATATCTCTCGGAAAGATTGCTGATCGCATCCAGTTTGGATTTGTATTGATGATACTGTACCTGGGCATCCCTCTGCTTTTGGTCATATTGTGATAGCTCACCGGATATATCTGTATTTCTCTGTTCGAGAGCCACCTTTTTATCCTGAATTTCTTTTATCTTGATGCTGACCGTTTCAAATTCTTTTTCTAATTGTTCGATCAGCTCATCATGCTTGGCCTCATCTGATTTGACACGCAAAAGTCTGGAATTAAGCTCTGCCTTTCTGATCTGGAGCTGCTCCTGTCTGGTATCCAGACTACCCATCCTTGACTTGATGGTCGCACGGTCATTTAAAGCCTGGATAATGGCATTTTTACCGGTCTCAATCCTGCTGTTGAGTTCATCCATCTGTGCCTGCAAAGCCTCTAATCTGGCATTGGCCTCAGCCTTTTTTTCTTCCATTTCCGCAAGTGCGTCATCATAGGTCTTTTTGCCGGACTGGATATCCGCCTTTTCCTGATCCTTTAAGAGAATCTGTTCATTGACGGAAGCCTGTCTGGACTTGAAGTGCTCCTGATTGCTCTCACCGGAAATAATCTGCTCCTGCAAAATCTTGATCTGGCTCTCTAACTTTTCCCGCATCAGTCCGGTATTGGACAAATAAGAACGCTCCTGTTCAATGGAGCCCTCCAGTTCTTCCAGTTCGGCGGCAATTTTGTCGTACTCGATCTTGATATTATCATACTTGGCCGTAGTCTCAGCCAGATCATCCGATGCAATGGATATCTTTTTCTCAAGATCTGTCAGTTTTTCTTTTAACTGTGCATTTTCTACCAGGAAAACATTGACATCCAGTGTCTTTAATTCTTCCTTGTACTTTAAATAAATCTTGGCTTTTTCAGACTGCTTTTCCAAAGGTCCGATCTGGCGCTCTTTTTCAGCTAAAATATCACTGATACGCACCATATTGCCTTTTTCATCATCCAGCTTTTTCTGTGCTGCAAACTTGCGTCTCTTGAATTTGACGATTCCTGCAGCTTCATCAAACAGCTCGCGGCGCTCTTCCGGCTTTCCACTCAAAATCTTATCAATCTGTCCCTGTCCAATGATGGAATATCCCTCTTTACCGATACCGGTATCATAAAAGAGCTCGTTGACATCCTTTAAACGGCATGGAGCATCATTGATCATATATTCACTTTCACCGGAACGATAAATCCGCCGTGCAACCTTTACCTCTTCAAAATCAATCGGCAGGGAACGATCACTGTTATCCAGCGTGATCGCAACATAAGCAAATCCCAAAGGCTTGCGGTTTTCCGTACCGGCAAAAATAACATCCTGCATACTTGCGCCACGCAGCTGTTTGATACGTTGTTCACCTAAAACCCATCGAACCGCGTCCGCTACATTACTTTTTCCACTTCCATTAGGTCCCACAATTCCGGTAATTCCGGGATGGAACTGAAAGACTATTTTATTGGCAAAGGCTTTAAAGCCATGAACTTCAATACTTTTTAAATACATATAAAATCCCCTTCACACACCCTTTTGGATGTGCAAATTATAATTGATATTGCTTCACAGATCAGATGGCAGACTTCGGGCATTTGATATGCTGCTTTAGCAAAGCATCATAAGCAGCATGCTGCTGTGCGGCCTTTTTGCTCTTTCCTTCTCCGGATCCGATCGTGACATCGTTGAGTCTGGCTTCCACAACAAAAAGCTTGTCGTGCTCCGGTCCTTCTTCACGAATCAACTCATATACAAGCTCACCTGCCTTGGTCTCCTGTATATGCTCCTGCAAAATAGATTTGGCATCATAAAAAAGTCTCTTGTGATCAAGATCATTTAAGACAAACCGGTAGATGAATTTCTCGGCTTCCTC
>OQVU01000689.1_pt1 | contig 13073 bp, 13 predicted proteins | sample 1691611 | NCBI WGS metagenome assembly OQVU01 (sample SAMN03418272, study PRJEB22391) | human gut metagenome | biome: human-gut; feature: organic feature; material: feces | host: Homo sapiens | place: Tanzania | collected 2013-01
GCTATTACCTTGCAGACACAGAAGATGAAAATGGCGGCAAAACCACCGCACAATTCGCAAGCGGTGAAGTTGCGTATCTTCTCTCACAAGGTTGTACAGTAGGTGAAGGTGAAGATGCCGTAACTTACAGTGGCTCTGTATGGGGACAGGAACTTGGCGGAAATGGTGATACATATCCAGTTCTGAAAAAGGCAGGGGATGCCAAGAATACAGTATATCGGAATGAAACATATCCAGGTTGTGAAGGTAATCCTGGTGATCCAGTCTATTCGTATTCAAATACACAGAAAGCTCCGGCTTATGCTGAGCACACCGATGAAGATTTAGATGGCAAATGCGATATTTGTAAGCTGGATTTTAAAACATTTAAACAGCTTGGATTGCTGATTGCCAAAGTAAATAAGAATTTAAGTGATGGAAAGTACGTAGATGTGCAGTACACAACGGCATCCATTGATAACTTACGAACGGCTCTTGTGGCTGCAGGTGCTATTACAGAGGCTTCTTCTGATACAGATGTTGCAACAGCCTTTGATAAGCTGCTTGCAGCATCTACAGTAGGTGCAGATGGACTGATAGCGGCAGATCACAATATTGTCATATCATTTGAGGATAGTGTTCAAAGAGGCATAGCATCAGGAAATGGATGGTATGCAAATGGCGATACCGTTACACTTAAAGTAACACCAAGTGTAGGATACATTTTCAGCAAATGGACAACGGATACAGCAGGCAATACATCTGTAGGAACAGAGAGTACATATACCTTTACCTTAGGTGCTGACAGTCCGGATGAATATTATGCATGGCTTGATGAAATAAAATATACAGTGACATGTGAAAGCACAGAAGGTGGAACCTGCGTGGCAAGCACATCAGACGGAAAGTATGTATATGGACAGACTGCAACAGTGACAGCAACAGCGAGTGATGGCTATGAATTTGTAGGCTGGAATGATATTTATGGAACAACGGAAAGTACGGATGCGAATTATAGCTTTACGGTAATTGGTGATGCGACATTGACACCGGAATTTGTCAAGGTTAAGACAGATGAAGGAGCAGATATTGCTTATGTGACAGTAAGCTTCTACCATCAGTCAGGAAAGCTTTTGGACAGCCAGAAGGTTGTTTCCGGCGAAGGAAAGATTACCAATACAGTAAATGCACCAACAAAGGTAGGCTTTGACTTCCTTGGATGGTCTGCAAAGGCAAGCGGTGCAACAGCAGAAGATGTAGTTGATTTTGAAACTGCAACCTTTAGTGAGAATACCAGTCTTTATCCGGTATTTAAGGCACAGGATATTACTTATACATTGACAGTAGGTTTACAGACAGAGCAAAAGGCTCCACAGTCTAGTGTTACGGTTACAGCAGATCCGATTGAAGGTAAACAGTTTGTTGGCTGGAAGGATGCAAATGGCAATATCGTAAGCTACGATAGCACATACACCTTCATCATCACCGGAGACACCACGCTCACGGCATATTATGAGCAGGCAGACAGTGAGGTAGTGAAAGAGCCGACGATAACAATGGGCGAGCCAATTATATCAGTGAAGGAACAGGGTGTAAGCAAAAAAGCTACAATGTATTTTAACTATGATATTCCTAACGGGAATGAGTTAGTAGACATTGGTGTTGTTTATGTAAGTGGAAAACAGAATACACTTGATATGAATACGCCGGGTGTTATCATTCGTTCTGCAATGAGCACAATTAATGCATCGTCAAATAATGTAAAGAATCAGTTTTATTATTCAAAGACTATGACAGCTGATTCTGAGTATACATTCATAGGATATATTGTTTATACTGATTCATCAGGTAAACGAATAACAAAATATAGTAACTTAAATAATGCATCATACAATGATTAAGGAGGATACTAGAAATGGAAAAAGAAATGTATGAAAGAGCAGAAATGGAAGTTGTTGAATTTGAAGTAGAAGATGTGATTACAACTTCTGGTGAAATTCCTGGAATAGACGATTAGTTTTACTTATAAAACTAGAGGCGGCGGTGCAAACCGCCGCTTTTTCAAAATTACAGAGGAGATGGATTGTGAAGATAAAAAATATGATTTTAACAGCAGTATGTATTTGCTTCCTTTGCCTGTTTGGAAGTGTACAGGTGTATGCGGCAGAATATTATGGAAATTTTCAATACGAAGATAATGGAGAAAACGTATCAATTTATGCATATAATGGAAGCGACAAAGAGGTTACCATTCCTGCATATATCAATGGCAAGGCAGTAACAGAAATCAATGATTATGCATTTTTATTATGCAATTCGGTAGAGAAGATAATTGTACCATCTACAGTTACGACAATTCATACAAATGCATTTTCCGGTGCAGGAAATCTAAAGAGTGTGGTACTTGCTTCCTCAGATACCCAAATCGAGGATTCCAATGAGAATGCGGATAAGAAAGATACAGATGAAAACGGAAACAATAATAGTCAAAGCAACAACACAGGGGATTCGACCAGTTCAAAGGATAATAAGACCGATACAAAGAATACAGGAAGTAACAGTACCTCGACAGCTAATGTCACACCACAGTATAAAGTGACTGTAGATTCCTCTGTAGATACAGCCACAGAGAAAAAGAAGCCTGCCGAGCAGTATAGGACAGAAAACAAGACAGATGATGGCACTACGGTAAAAAATAGTGATACAAAAAAACAGAGTAGTGGGACAGAAATTGCGGGAATTGATGAAGGCTTAGATGCCGATGAAATTGCCATCAGTTCGAGTGCAGATACAGCCTCCGAAAAATCACAAAGTATACCGGTATGGGGAATTATATTGTTAATAGTTGTAGCAGCAATTGCAGTGTCAGGAACGGTTTTATTTATCTGGAAGAAAAAGAAACAGAATTAGAATTTGAATGGAATCAGAGGTCATATATGGAGAACTTTACAATCCGTCTGGCAGGACAGCTTTTTACAATCTGTCCTGTCTATGATTATATCAGAGAATATTGCAAAGATTATATAGTGGCAGATGTTACAGGATATTCAAGGCTTGCTGATGGAGATACAGAGTATACATTGTCTAGAGTTGGTGATATTACAACAGAGAGTGTAACAAGGATTACGATAACCCAGTCCGACATCGACTTTGAGCGTGAGAAATCCGCCAGAGAAGATGTTAGGGAGGGCATTCCCATCCGCCAGTTTTCCGATGCCTATTTAGAGACACTGGCGGTGTATCGCAAGATTGCAGACCATCTTTTATCCTGCGATACACTGCTATTTCATGGCTCGGTCATTGCTGTAGATGGCGAAGGCTATCTTTTTACAGCGAAAAGCGGCACCGGAAAGTCCACCCATACACGACTTTGGAGAGAGTATTTCGGGGAGCGGGCCGTCATGGTAAATGATGACAAGCCGCTTCTTCATATCACAGACTCCGGTGTGACTGTATATGGAACACCCTGGGATGGAAAGCACAGATTAAGCACGAATACAGCAGTACCGTTAAATGGCATCTTCTTATTGGAAAGAGATACCACAAACCATATAGAGCCGGCAGCACCTCATGTCGTATATCCACTTATTGTCCAGCAGACGAACCGTAGTTTTACAGCAGATGGAATGAAGCAGACACTTTCCCTCATAGACCATATGCTGTCAGTAGTGCCGGTATACCGGCTTGGCTGCAACATGGATATCGAGGCGGCGAGGGTGGCTTATGAGGGAATGAATAGACTTAAGAAACAGGAGGAATCATAGATGAGATTAAAAGATACATTTATTACACATGACAGCGATGGAGAGCAGGTTCTTATTGATGTGACCAGCTCATTTTCCGGACTTGTCAGAAGCAATAAGACAGCAGCATTTATCGTGGAATGCCTAAAAAAAGATACCACAAAAGAGCAGATAGTTGAGGCAATGTATGAAAAGTACGATGCTCCGAAAGATGTATTGCAAAAGGATGTGGAGTCAATTGTAGAGAAGCTGCGTGGCATTGGGGCATTGGAGGAATCGTGAAGACATCTTATGAAGAATATATACGGAAATATCGCACTCTTACATATAAAAATGTAGGAGTGAGTATGAAGCCACTGTTAAAGCAGGGACGGGATTCTTTTACGGTGCGTGAGGTGAAGCAGGGTGAAAGCTGTAAGTTATGGGATGTTGTATTGTATAAAAGAGGCACAGACCAGTATGTCCTTCATAGAATTATCAAGATATATGATGATTCCTATGATATACTTGGTGATAACTGCATTGGGATAGAGCGTAGAATCCCTAAGACAGATGTTCTTGGTGTGATGACAGATTTTACCCACAAAGGGAAGCAGTACAAGACCGATAACCGTAGATATCGATTGTATGTGTGGTTATGGTGCAGACCATATAAGTTGCGGATATTTTTAAAGAAGATCAGAATAAGATTACAATCTGTTTTGAGAAAAAAGAGAGAAAAATGAATCGAAGTTGGTGTAATTATTTATGAGAAAGACGAATAAATCCGCCCTGCACTTTATCAACGAGGTTGCAGGCAAAAGCAGATTATATATCGTATTCCTGCTGCTGGTGCAGACAGTGCTTGGCATCAGCAGTGTTTTTTATGCCCTGCTCCTACGTGGACTGATTGATGGTGCAGTGGCACATGACAGCTCTAAAATGCTTACCTATTGTATTCTATTTGTGGCACTTGTGGCAGGGCAGATTGCACTCCGGGCAGTTCTTAGATTCTTAGAAGAGTACGCTAAGGCAACCTATGAGAATGCATTTAAAAGCAGGCTGTTTGCAGGGCTTCTTACGCACAATTACGGAGTAGTTACAGCGACACATTCCGGAGAGTGGATGAACCGCCTGACTTCGGATACGGTTGTTGTGGCAGAGGGACTTGCCACGATTGTACCGGGCGTAGCCGGTATGGTGACAAAGATGGCAGGAGCACTTGTGGTAATCCTTATCATGGAGCTAAGATTTGCCTATATCCTTGTGCCTGGTGGAATACTTCTAGTGCTACTTACTTATATTTTCAGAAAGCAACTAAAGAAGCTGCACAAGCAGATGCAGGAAAAGGATGGACTTGTCCGTATCTTCTTGCTGGAGCATCTTGGAAGCCTGATGATTGTTAAAGCATTTGGCAAGGAAACGGACAGCCTTACTGAGGCAGAAGGTCACATGAGAGAGCACAAGAAAGCACGCATGAGAAAGAATCATTTTTCCAATGTCTGCAATATCGGCTTTGGAGCAGTTATGAATGGTGCTTATGTGTTTGGAGCTGTCTATGGGGCATTAGCTATCTACAATGGTACAATGACCTACGGAACATTTATGGCGATGCTTCAGCTCATCAGCCAGATACAGAATCCGTTTGCCAATATCACAGGATATCTGCCGAAGTATTTTGCAATGCTTGCGAGTGCGGAGAGGCTGATGGAGATTGAGGCATATGAAAAGGATAAGGTTCGTGATAGGAATGAAGGCTGTGTTGCAGGTGAAGTTCAGACAGAACATAAAGCATATATGGCAGATACAATAGATAATGGTGCAGAATATTCAGGAAGCATAGACAAGAGCCATAAATCAAGGCATATTCCAGATAACAGTACATTTGGCTTGTACCATGTGAATTTTACATATCTTCCACCGGTCGTCACCGAGGGAGACTTGGATTTGCCAATCGTATTAAAGGATTACAGCCTTAAGATACGAAAGGGTGAGTTTGTGGCATTTACCGGTCCGAGTGGCTGTGGCAAGAGTACAGTGTTAAAGCTTATGATGGGCTTGTATACAGTGGATGCCGGAGAAGTGTATGGCTGTGAGCGTTCCATGTTTGCCTATGTTCCGCAGGGCAACCAGCTAATGAGCGGAAGCATCCGGGATATTATCACATTTTCAGATAAGGATAAGACGGGTGATGAAGTCGGTATTCACAGAGCCTTGCATATAGCCTGTGCAGATGGCTTTATCGCGGAACTGGAGCATGGAATTGACACACTTCTTGGTGAGCGTGGCCTGGGACTTTCCGAGGGACAGATGCAGAGGCTTGCGATTGCCAGGGCAATTTATTCAGACAGACCGGTACTGCTTCTCGATGAAGCCACCAGTGCACTGGATGCCGGAACGGAAGAAGAGGTGCTTGGGAATCTTCGCAGTATGACAGATAAGACAGTGATCATTGTAACTCACCGTCCGGCGGCACTTAAGCTGTGTGACAGGCAGGTAGTATTCGGAGAGAAAACATAAAGAAGAATCAGATAGGAAAGGTGATGGCATGCAGAGATTACAGGACATAGAGCATACAACAGCACAGAAGAATGTAAAACATAACATACATAAACAGGACATACATAAACAAGATATGCATATGGATAGCCATTCCATAGATCAGATTGAATATGACATGCTCTACCTTGCTTCGATTGGAATAAATATTTCGACAAAGAGCAAGCCGGACGAGAAATGTCTGGAGCATTATCGGACAAATGAAGAAAATATGAAAGCACTTTTTTGTATGAGTGCAAGGCATTATATAGATGCACTTGTGGGAACAACCTTAAAGAGGGAGGGATTAACCTTACCGAAATACTGGGAAGACCGCATAGTAAAGGCTGTTCGCAAGGTTCTTCTTTTTGATGCAGAGCGGAAGAAACTGTGTGCATGGATGGACAGGGAACGTATCTGGTATCTGCCGTTAAAGGGAATTGTTTTAAAGGAGTATTATCCATCTGTCGGAATGCGACAGATGTCGGATAATGATATTTTATTTGACAAGGACACATGGAAGCGTGTGAAGAAGCATATGCTTTCCGAGGGCTATGAGGCAGGGTCCGTAGGCAAGGGTAACCATGATGTCTATCAGAAGCCACCCGTCTATAACTTTGAGATGCATCGTTCACTTTATGGTAAGAGACATGATGAGAGATGGGTGGAGTATTATAGTGATATTAAGGAGCGTCTGATTCCGGATCAGCCGGAGAAAATGTATGATACGGATTATGGTGTAGGTGAAAAACCTACAGCCAATCAGACAGATAGCATGAATAGTAGTTGCAGATATCATATGAGTGATGAGGATTTTTATATTTATATCACAAGTCATGCCTATAAGCATTACAGCGGCAGTGGAACGGGCTTGCGTACCTTACTGGATTTCTATGCCTATCTGAATGCAAAGGAAGATACACTTGATTTTGATTATATCCAGACAGAGTGTAAAAAGCTTGGAATAGAGGATTTTGAGAAACACAACCGCAGACTCTGCCGGAAAGTGTTTTTCTCACAGCAGATATATGACAGGTTTTTTTTCGAGCAATCGCTGTCGGTAGATGAGATGGAGATGCTAAAGTATTACCTTTCATCCGGTGTGTACGGAACTGTTGAACTGATGGTTAAAAATCGTATTGAGAAGCAGAAAAAGACAGATAGAAAGGAAAAATTATCAAAGCTGACATATTATCGGCATAGAGTATTTCCGGGAATGGAGCTGTATAAGAATTATCCACTACTGGTAAAGCATAAGTGGCTGATACCGGCGTATTGGTGTTACAGAATTGTGCGGATGCTTTTTAGTAAAAAGCGCAGGGGCAATATGCTTCGTGAGGTAAAGGCTGTGGAGAAGGTGATGGTACATAAAAATAACACAGAGGCAAAATGAAATTTGACGGTGGTGTGCTATGAAAATTGAATACATTGCTTTGTATGTAAATAATTTGGAAGAAACTCGTTACTTCTTTATTAAGTAACTTCCAGTTTTTGGAATTAAGTAAATTGAAATTTGACAAGGAGATGTCTATGCATATTAAATTGAAATATGGGAATACGAATACATTTTTTATTCGTGGAATGAGTGGAAATTTACTGGTTGATACAGACTATGCAGGGACATTGACTGCATTTTATAGGGCTATTAAGGAGCAAAAGATAAAAATCAGCGATATTACTTATATTTTGGCAACGCACTATCATCCTGACCATATTGGCTTGGTAGGAGAATTGATGAATCAAGGAGTTAAACTTCTTGTAATAGATACACAATATTCTTATATACATTTTGCAGATAATATTTTTAGTAGGGATAAGAGATTGGCTTATGAACCTATTCATATGGATAAAGCAATAATTATCAACACAGAAGAAAGCAGAGCATTTCTTAGAAATATAGGCATTGATGGGGAAATTGTAGCCACTACAAGTCATAGTGCGGACAGCATATCCCTGATTTTAGATAGTGGCGAATGTTTTGTTGGAGATTTAGAGCCTATCGAATATCTTGCTGCTTATGAACAAAATGATAGGTTAAAATATGATTGGGAACTCGTTATGCAGTATGCTCCTAAAAAAATTTACTATGCACACGCAAATGAAAAAATATTATAATTGACATCTTCTAGTTTAATGGAGTGTCAAATTTCAATATATAGAACAGTTTAATAAATTTAAATTCCAGGAGGTGCGATAATGCAAGATATTATGAACGTTAATGAGAAAGAATATAAAATTCTGAAGTTATTAGGACATGGAAAAGGTGGTTATTCCTATTTAGTTGAACGAGAAGGTAATTTTTATGTGTTAAAGCAGATACACCATGAACCATGTGAATATTACGCATTTGGCAATAAAATTGAAGCGGAACAAAATGATTATAACAGACTGTTGCAAACAGGAATTAGAATTCCAAGAATGTTAGACATTGATATAGCAAATGAAAGAATATTAAAAGAATACATTGATGGACCAACTATATATGATTTAGTGAAAAAAGATACAATGAAGGATTTGTATTTGATGCAAATGAGAGAAATGGCAAAAGTAGTATATGATGCAGGCTTGAATATAGATTATTTTCCGACTAATTTCATTGTACAGGATGAACAGATTTTTTATATTGATTATGAATGTAACAATTATATGGATGAATGGAATTTTGAAAATTGGGGAATTAAGTACTGGTCTAAGACACAAGAATTTATTGATTATATGGAACAACATTAGTTATACAAATTAGTAATATTCTACGGGAATGATATGTATAAGATTTCTTAAACTTCCAGTTTATGGAATTAAGAAAATTGGAATTTATAGAGATTGTAAGTTTTTATATACTTAACATAGGAGGATGGTCGAATATGGATGATATAGAATTTGTTAGATGTTCTGGCATAAATGAAGACTTTATTATGAACTGTCAGTTATTAGATATGGATTTAGATAGGCGAGTAGGAAGGGTAATTAAGAGAGACAAGTACAAACAGTACAACCAACTTGATGAAATTAAAGAGGCTATAGTTGTATATGTTGATGGCAAAGCCGTTGGTGCAGGAGCAATTAGAGAATATCAGTATGGTGATATTGATGATGCAACCGAATTGAAAAGAGTATTTGTCAGAGATGAGTTTCAAGGGAAAGGAATAGGAAACAAGTTGGTTCTTGAATTGATTGAGTGGGCAAAAGAGCTGGGATACAAGAGGTTGATTCTTGAAACTGGAGAACTACTACAAGAATCATGTCATATATATCGGAAAGTAGGATTTAAAAAAATAGATAATTATGGTCCTTACATTTCGATGCCAGAATCATTGTGTATGATGAAAGAATTGTAGCTGATAACTTCCTGTTGCCGGAGAGTTGCATAGAGTGACAAATACAGATTTTATGGAGGCAAATCATGAACAGAATAATTTCTAAAATCGGTGCGACGGTCGTAGCATTACGGTTGATTGAAATCTTTAGAGGGAATAAATATGCTTGAGACAAATAGATTATTAATACGAAATTTTGTGGCGGAAGATACACATTCCTGCCTTGAGGGGTGGGGGAAAGATAAAAAGCTTGGAAAATATATACTTGGTTATCCGGCAGAAGAAAAGCAGATGGAAGCATTTGTAGATGCCTGGTCGAAGAATAAAAACGCATGGCTTATTTTGGAAAAAGAGAGTAAGAATTGTATCGGATATGTAACGATTGATATACCGTACATACAGATTGGAATTGGAGAGATAGGGTATGTGATTGGTGAACGTTTTCAAAATAGAGGGTACGCATTTGAGGCATTACAGTGTATTATTCAAGAATATTTGGTAAAAAGAGATATGTATATGCTTGAAGCAAAATATAATATATGTAATATGGCTTCTGGAAATTTATTGAAAAAGCTGGGCTTTCAATTTGATGGAGAGCTTAGAAACAGAAGAATTGATATTGCCTCAGGAAAACGTAAAAACTTAGTAATTTGTTCTATTACAAAGGAAGAATTGAAATTTAAAATGTGTAATTGTGATTAAAACCGTCCATATTCATGAGTTGTCAGATGTAATATTTTATTGCATAGAGGGTGATTTCGATATCGTGACCGACGACGGGATTGTGAATCTTACTGAAGGTGATTTTGTATTAATTGCGAAGGGAACACGACATAGACTAATACTAACAATACTTGTTAACAACCACGATAAGCTACGTTAACGTGCTAAAACTTTTTCTTGACCTTGTATTTTATTAATGTTATCATATATCACTGTGTAAAGCACATATTAATTTTAAAAGGAGAATTGAAAATGAAGAGAAACGTAACAAAAGTAGTAAGTGTATTACTTGTCTTAGTTATGGCAATGTCGCTCATGGCATGTGGCTCAAAGAAATCAGATGACAAAAAGAGCAACAAGAATTTAGCATCACTTACAGCAGAGGAATTAGTAAACAAAGTATCAGAAGCTACTACAGATGTAAAAGGTATTTCATCAAAGATTACATTAGATGCTGCAGTATCAGCTTCAGGAATGGATATGTCAATATCTGGTACAGTTGAATCAAAAGCAAATGTTGATCCAGCTGAATCATATGTAAAAGTAGATTTATCATCAAATGCGTTAGGTCAAGAAAGAAATGTTAATTCTGAAGTGTATATGGTAAAGAATGATGACAAGATTGATACTTATACATTATATGATGGTGAATGGTCATATGAATCAGCAGATGCATCAGAATATACAGATAGTATTAATGATGTTATAGAACAGTTACAGTCAATTGATTATAAAGAAGTTTCTAAATATTTTGGCGAAGGAAAAGTAGAGAAAAAGAATGGTAACTACCAGTTAACAATGTCTGCATCTACAGAAGACCTTATCAGTAAATTAGAAGAATCTAAACTTGCTGACAAACTTGATTCAGTAGATTTATCATCAATACCAGCGGCAACAATTACATTAAAAGTTGTTTTAGATGGTAAAACATATTTACCAGTATCGGCAAAAGTTGGTTTTGATATGGATACAATTACTTATGAAGGAATTGAAATTGAATTAACAAAATTTGATTTTGCTATTGATTTCACATCATACGATGCAGTAGATATCAAAGTTCCTGATGAAGCTTTAGATGCTAAATAAATTTCGAATTTAATAATACAGATTATTGAATAAAGAAGCTGTTAAATTTAGGATATGAATTAAATATTATATATGATATTTAAAATCTAATCCTTGAATTTAACAGCTTTTATTTAACTTATAACTATAGGACAAAATGTGTTGATGAAAAACCAGGACCATCGGAATCTAACTTACGGTTATCGTTGTATAATAATATTTTCCACATTTTGCTACAGGAGTGAAGCTGAACTGGGAAGCAGTCCGGCTATGTCCTAATTGAATTGAAATATCATCTGATATAGAACTGTTTTCTAAATCAATATTTTCAGGAAAATAAAAGGTTACTTTTGAGTTTCCGCGACTATACAGGGAAGTAATAGTTGATGGTAATTGATATATACTTGATAATATATAATAAGGAACATCTTTTTGCTTTTCCTGATACATATATTTCTCAGAAATACAGTTCTTTAATTTCTTATCAGGCTTATGATCTAAATACATCTGCTCATTAGTTATAAGAAAGTAATCATATCGCAGAAAATTATTACCTGCTTCATTACGCCCAGAGACATCAATAGGATCATCATAGGTACAGTCGACTTGATACCATTCTCCCTCTAAACATACTACATTCCAGGCATGTGATATTCCATCCGCATATCCAGTTTCAATTTCACAATCAATATCTAATGAGTCCATTAGAAGTTTGAAAGCTTCTGAATATCCTCGACATACACCGATATGATTTTCAAGAACACCTTTAGCTGTATAGTCAATATCGGGTATTGTATTATTTTCGAGATTATCGTGGTCATATTCAGTTGTTGACACAATATAATCATGTATGGTTTTGACCTTCTCATAGTCTGTCATTGTTGGTATTATATTTTCGGTAATGATATTGTTTATAACATCAGTACTAACTTCATATTTAGATGGACTTATATAATCGTCATCGTATTTCGTATAAAAAGCATAGGCAACAATTACAGACAGTATTAACACTAGAAATAATTTTTTTAATTTCAAGGTATTTCCTCCACATTATTATTTTATTAAATTAAAGCAAAATAAATTGTTGATATCAAATGTGTTAAGATATAAGCTTGTTTTACAATCACCAATAATATGATGCTAATATTATTTATTATATATTATATCCTAAAATAAATCAAAACTTGTTTGAATTTTGACACTATAATAATTATATGTTAAAATCATTAGATAATCGAGTTGACATATTAAATTTGCATTTATTAGAAAGGCAGTGTTGTTGATATGAAAAATGTAATTATGGGTTTTGAATTTAATAATGAAGAAAATTTTAATATGGCCAAAAGGGAATTAGATTATATGATGCATATAAATGTGAATCTTGACAATCTAAGTTCCGAAAAGACATTGGAATTATACAATAAATTAATAGATGATAAATTATTTAAGACCCCTATAGGTATGGAATTCTTAAGAAAGTTACAGAAGAAGCTTTTCGATGATAAGGCAATTGATAATTCTAAGATTAAAAATATTCCGGCGACAATATATATAGATGAAACTACTGATAATTCAGACAATAGTAATCGCAGAGACAGAAGAAATAGCGGAAATAGCAACAATAATAGTAATATAAGTAATAATAAAAGTAGCAAAAGTATCAAAAGCAGCAATAATAAAAAAAATATTGTTTCTAAGGAGAATAAAAAGAATAACACAGGAGCAAATA
>OQVU01000690.1_pt1 | contig 13054 bp, 11 predicted proteins | sample 1691611 | NCBI WGS metagenome assembly OQVU01 (sample SAMN03418272, study PRJEB22391) | human gut metagenome | biome: human-gut; feature: organic feature; material: feces | host: Homo sapiens | place: Tanzania | collected 2013-01
AGAATCGCTGTCAGCCGTTCCGCTTGAAAGACTGGTGCTTGAAACGGATTGCCCGTATATGACGCCCGTACCGTTCAGGGGACAAGTCAACGAGCCTAAATACGTGAATCTCGTTGCGGACAAGGCAAGTGAAGTGCTGGGAATAAGCCGCGAAGAAATTGACGATATAACCACGAAAAACGCAAAAAGGCTGTTTTATCGTATACAATAAGCAATATGAACGGCCGTTTGCGATATGGCGGGCAAACGAACAAATAAATCTGAAAATATAATTAAAGTATAAAACGTGTCGCAGTTCGCAGGTAAGCGAGATTTGTGCGGCACTCGGGAAAAAGAAAATGACCAACAATTACGTGTATGAATTCGGCGACAGCCTTTATCTCAATATCACAAATCGTTGCCCCAACAATTGCGAATTTTGTATCCGCAACATAAAGGACGGCGTGAGCGGAAGCGAGTTGTGGCTACTTAAAGAACCCACTTATCAGGAACTTGTGGACGACCTTTCCATGTACGACTTGAAGAAATACAAGGAAGTGGTTTTCTGCGGTTTCGGAGAGCCGCTTTGCAACCTTTCCATGATTTCGCAAATCGGGCCTTATATTAAAAACAAAGGTTGCCACGTTCGTATCAACACAAACGGACTTGGCAATCTCATAAACAACCGCGACGACGTTGCAAAACTCATTGCGCCGTACGTTGACAGCGTGTCTATTTCGCTCAACGCGTCTAACAAAGAGACGTATCAGGAGATATGCCGCAGCAAGTACGGCGAAGCGGCTTTCGACGCGATGCTAAAATTCACGAAAGATTGCGTCGACGCAGGCATAGACACGACCATGTCTGTTGTCGATTTCATAGGGGAAGACGAAATCAAGGCGTGCGGAGAACTCGCAAAGCAAGCGGGTGCGCACTACAAGGTCAGAGAGACGATAAGAGAAGATACGGAGTATTAAAAAAATAAAAACGAAAGGGGGAATCTTCCGTTTTTATCTTTTGTACTTCAGACTTTTCGTCTTTGGTATGACACGAAGTTGTCGTGTGTAGTTAGAATGTGCAAGCCGATTTGAATTATTCGGCATTGCGTAAGGAAAAATATGGAAAACAACAGCGTAAAGGACATCATCCGCGGCACGAATTTCCGCTTCAACAAGGCTCTCGGGCAAAACTTCATCACCGACGGCAATCTTCTTGACGCAATCGTTCAGGACAGCGGAGTGACGGAAGACGACGTCGTCGTCGAAATAGGTACGGGGGCAGGTACGCTCACGCGTGCGCTTGCAAAGGTCGCAAAGAAAGTCTACTCTTTTGAAGTGGACGGCAATCTCAAACCCGTTCTCGAACTTTCGCTTCAAGGCGTTGACAACGTAGAAGTCGTATTCCGCGACGTGCTCAAAATGAAAGACGACGAGTTGAAATCAATCGTCGGCGACAGATTCAAAGTGGTTGCAAATCTTCCGTATTACATCACGACACCGCTTGCAATGAGATTTATCGAAAGCGCGCTCGACGTTGAAAGTCTCACGATTATGGTGCAAAAAGAAGTCGCGGACAGATTCGTTGCAAAGGCAAACACGGCGGATTATTCCGCAATCACGCTTGCAATAGAATCGGCAGGAAACGCGAAAGTCACGAGAAACGTCAACCGAAACATGTTTTATCCTGCGCCGAACGTGGACAGTGCGGTGGTGCGCATAGATATTGACCGCCACAAACTCGACGGAGAAAACGCCGCGCTTCTTCACAAACTTATACGCGGCTCGTTTGCAATGCGCAGAAAAACGCTTGCAAACAACTTGTCCGTTGCTTTCAAGATGAGCAAACAAGACGCAATCGAACTTATTGCGTCCTGCGGATTCAATCCGCTTGTTAGGGGCGAAGCACTTTCGCTGAACGATTATATCGTTCTCAATCGCGCACTGGAAAAGGCTCAAAGCGAAACGGCGTGACTTGTTTTTGAACGCAATATAGAAAGAAATCATAAAATATAAGATAGCATATGGAAAGAAAATCGCACAATTTACTTGGAACGTTCTTCGTGTCTTTGTGCGCGCTTGTTTGGGGATTCGCATTCGTATTCCAACAACAAGCGTCTTCTTCCGTGCCGTTTTTTACTTTCAACGGACTTCGTTTTTCTCTCGCCGTCGCGGTGATAGGACTGATGCTTGTCGTCAACTTTTTCGTGGACAAAAAGCGCGGTAAGAAGTCGAAACCGTTCAACAAAGCAACGCTTTTAGGCGGTGCACTTTGCGGAATTTGCTTGTTTTTGGCAAACAATCTTCAACAATACGGCATCGAACATACGTCGGTGGGCAAGACCGGCTTCATCACTGCGCTTTATATCGTCATCGTGCCTATGCTCGGGATACTCGTGCGCCACAGAGTTTCTCCGTTTTGCAGATTTGCGATAGCCATCGGCGTTCTCGGGTTTTATATTATGTGTATGACGGGCGCAGACGTTTCCTTTACGGAAGCGGACGGGATGCTTCTTCTTTGTGCGGTGATGTTCTCACTCCAGATCATGTTCATCGACCAGTGCGTCGACGAAACGGATCCGTTCAAACTTACGTTTGTGCAATTTGTCGTAGCGGCACTTTTAAGCCTTCCTGCAATGGCGGTGCAAGGTTTTCCGCCTGCAAGCGCATTAAGCGGCAATATATTGTCTATACTTTACGTCGGCATATTCTCGGCAGGCATAGGATTCACGTTGCAGACGGTCGGTCAAAAATACGCGCCGCCCGAACTTTGCACGCTCATAATGTCGCTCGAATCCGTAATCGCGCTCGTGTCGGGAGTCGCCATTCTCGGCGAAACGTACACGGCAAAAGAATTCGTAGGCTGTCTGCTCGTGTTGTTTGCGGTGTTCCTTGCCCAGCAACATGTCCCGCATGTTATGCTCAAAGTCAACGTCGGCAAGTTTTTCATAGATTAGACGCGATTAAGAAAAAAACGCTAAGTTTCTTTGTTGCTTTTGAAAAGCAAACGGGTAAGTTGCCGATTTATAAAAGAATATATATAAAATGCAGAAAACGCACTTTATGAGTGCGTTTTTTATATGTAAAATATCTGTTATTGAAAAATTGTTTATTGTTTAAAAGTCGCGACTATTGTTTTTTTATCGCTTTATTTCAACCGAAATCACTGTTGCGACGTTGTTTTCAACCGTAAATTTTACGTCGTAGTCGTCGTATCTCATTCCATATATTCTGCCGTCTCCCTGATATGCGGGGCGCGGGTCTTGCGCTATGCACTCCTTGATTTTTGCGCGTACGCCTTCGTCCGAGACGATAAGTTTTTCGTCGTTGACGGCAAGACGGTGAGAGTTGCAATCCGCCGAAAATCCGAACGTTGCGTCAGTCTTTACGTCTGTTGCAAGATAGGGCTTAATATCGTAAATCGGTGTGCCGTCAAGAAGGTCAACGCCTTCGACGACAAGCACGTCTCCGTCGCTTTGAGTGTGTTCGACGGACACGAGTCTGACAAGACTCAGCCCGAGCGAGTTTGGGCGGAAGGGCGAGCGCGTTGCAAAAACGCCCATTTTTACATTGCCGCCGAGACGGGGCGGACGCACGGTTGCGCTCCATTCGTCGCGATGTGCTTTCGAAAAATCGAAAATCAGCCATATATAAGAGAAGCCGTCTATGCCGCGTATCGCGTCGGGATTGCGAAACTCGGGAGTGAAAACTATTCTCCCGACCGCGTTCACCCTTCCGCTTTGACGTGGTATGCCGAATTTTTCTTTGAACGGCGTCGAGATATGCGCTATCGGTTTTATCGTAAATTCTTCCATGTTTTTTATTATAGCAAACCGTTTTAATAATGCCAAACTCTTTCTTGCCGTTTTTGCCGGCAAGTTTATAAGACGTGTTTGCATACGTTTGTATGAAAATCGCTATTGAAACGCACGCATTTATATTGTATAATAAACATATAATCGTTTGTGTGACGATAAACGTAAACGCAAAGTTATAAGGAGTGGGAAAATGAGAAGAACTTATCCGAGTTGGATTGACGGTGAAGTCAACAGCAAACAAACGGAGTATACCGAGCCGACCAAGTTGTTGGCAAAAGACGGCACTTTGCTTGCGCCCGGCTGGGCGAGACACAACGTATTCGAGTACGAACGCGAAAACGCAAGACCTGCAAACCGCAAAAAAGAATGGGATTTTTATCAGATTTCAAACGGCGAATTGATGGTGCAAATCAACTTTGCCAACATCTCCATCGGCGGCTTTGCGCAAGCGTCAATAACGGATCTTAAACACAGACAGAACAATTCCAAATTGCATACGGGAACGATACTCGAATGCACGGGGCTGTTTCTCGGCGGCAAAAAGTATATGCTTCCTCCGAAGGGCGACGAGCCAAACGTTCTCGAACATACCGTTGGCAACACGTACGTCAAGTTTGACACAAAAACGAATTCTCGCACGTTGTATTTCAAAGGCAAATTCAAGGGCAAAGAAGTCGAGTGCAATTTTTCGATGGACATAATGGACGGTCTTGAAAATATCACCACCGTTTTGCCGTTTTCAGGCATGCCGACGAGATATTTTATGACCACCAAGCAAAACAGCATGCCATGCGAAGGCACTTTCCGCTGGGGTGACAAAGTTTGGACTTTTGACAAAAAAGACACGTTCGCTTTCCTTGACTGGGGCAGAGTCAACACCCCCTACAAAATGGTTTGGTACTGGGGCAACGGTTCAAAAGTCGTAAAGGGCGCAGACGGCAAAGACCATATCTTCGGCTTTGAAATCACGTGGGGAATCGGTGACGAATCACACGCAACCGAAACCGCGATTTTCTGGGACGGCAAAGCGCACAAGTTCGGCCCCGTCGACGTTGAAGTTTTCCCCAAACCCGACAAATTCTCAAACGACTGGCATTTCATATCTCAAGACGGCAGATTCGATTTCACCATGAAACCGTTCTACGACCATCACGGCGACCTTAACGTTCTCAATCTTCTTCGCATGCACTGTCACCAAGTCCACGGCATTTGGAGCGGAACTGCAATCCTTGACGACGGCACGAAAGTGGAAGTGAAGGATATGTATGCTTTCTGCGAATATTGTGAAAACAAGTGGTGAGCGCACTATTGAGCGACTAGCCGCGTCAGGCACGGCTTGCCCAAAATCACGTACGTCTGTGTACGTTGGGTTTTGTTCAAGCCGCACCTTCCTTGCTATTCATCTCAATATCGCGCTCACCGGGAGAGTGTGCTATTTGGCGTGATACTGCGTCAAATCGTTGCGCCCGACAATTCGTGTACGCTTTAGTACACTAGAATTGCCTTTCGCACCGCTTTTCCTTGTCTGACACCAAATATCGCACTCACCAAACCGCGCCGAAAATATCCACAAAAATCAACTTAAAGTGTGCAAAACAAACAAATAAACTATGGAATACGTCATAAACAAGCAAAATCATGAGATTGTCGGGATAGACCGCGGGGAGACTTGCGCTTTTCTCGGCATACGCTATGCAAGGGCAAATAGATTTGAAAAACCCGTGCTCGAACCGCTAAAAGACAAAGTCGTTGCAACCAAATACGGCGATGCGTGTCCGCAGTGGAGACAGTTCTTTGATGAGAGTAAGTCGAAGAGTAAGCAGGATATTTTTTACTATAAAGAATTCCGTGAAGGTTTAAGTTTCACTTATTCGGAAGATTGTCTCAACGTCAACGTGTACGCACCTAAGGACAAGACGAATTTGCCCGTTCTCGTGTACATACACGGCGGCGCATTCACTATTTGTTCAAGCGACGAAAAGCCGTTTGACGGCAAGACGATTGCAGAACAAGACGTGATTTTCGTGACGTTTAATTATCGCTTGAACGTTTTCGGATACTACTCTGACGAGACGACAAGCAACCTTGCCTTTTACGATATGAAGGCGGCAATAGAGTGGGTGAAACAAAACATTTCCGTCTTTGGCGGCGACCCCGACAACGTCACTCTTATGGGACAAAGCGCAGGCGCAATATCCATACAGAATCTTATGTTGTTGCCGGATGTGAAGAAAATGGTAAAAGGCGTGATTATGCTCTCGGGGGCTTCACCGAGCGGTATATTTTCTCCGAAATCGAAAAAGCGTGCGATAAGATTTTTCAACTCCGTCAAGCGCGACCTTGCAAAACGCGGTATGGATATAAAGACCGCAAGTTATCAGGACGTTTTCCTTGCCTGGAACAGATTGACAAAACGCAATTTGTTCGGACTTGCAAAATCCATGCTTTCCACAATGCCCGTATATGACGGCAAAATCGTGAGAAAAGATTTGTACAAAACGATTTTTTCCGACGAACAAGTTCCGTGCATCATCGGCGTGACAAAAGACGATTTGCTAAAAAATTATCTTCACGCACAGGCAAACGCATATCTCAAAAAATCCAAAAACAAAGTGTGGGTCATGCGCTTTTATCACGATTTGCCGGGCGACAATGCAGGCGCGTATCACAGCGGCGATTTGTGGTATATTCTCGGGCTTTGGCAACACGGTTGGCGCAAGTTTGACGAGAAAGACGAGCAAATCGCAAAAGAAATGTCGGCAAGATATTGTGCCTTTTGCAAAAATCACGACCCGAACGTTGACGGCTATCCCGAGTGGAAAGAGCATACGTCATACACTTTGAAATGATTGTATGTCGCAACTTTTGCGTAACCAATGCCACCCCAAAAGAGTTGCGACATATCCGCAAAACGCAAGGCATTTTTTGCACGAAGCAAACAATAGCCACCGCTTTTGCGTGACATAAAAGCATTCAAGCCGCTTGTTAGCGGCTTTTTTGTTGCGGTTTTAATATACAAAGCGTTTGACATCTGTCTTGACATAGTGCGCTTAAAAGTTGTATACTCTATACAATATATTTTAGATACGCAAAATTCGCGCGATAAGTGCGAAGACGCCTTGAGCGCGCGTATCGTTCGGAGTCTTATGAAAAGAAGAATCATTGCGCTCGTTTGCCTTATCGTCGTGGTGTGCACATCGTTTACACTCGTTGCGTGCGATCTTAAAATCGACGCTTTTGCAAAGGAACTCGAAACTCCTGTCGTGACGATAAACGGCGAAGGTATTGCGAGATGGAAAGCCGTCGAGCATGCTGAAAGTTATGTTTGCAACATCAGCGGTCGTCAAATCGAGACGATATACACGGTGGTGCAACTAAACGACGGCGAAACCGTCACCGTTCAGGCAGTCGGCAACGGCACAACGTACAAAAACAGCATGTGGTCCACGCCCAAGACCTACACAAAGCAGGGCGGACAAGGCGGCGGAGAAGGAGAAAAGACCAAACTCGCAACTCCCGTCGTCACCATATCCGAAGACGGACTTGCAAGCTGGAGCGCAATTGCCAACGCGACGATGTATCAATACATCATAGGCTCAACCATCGGCACGACCACGGAAACGAGCATACAACTCGAAGCCAATCAGTCCATTGCCGTCAAGGCGATCGGCGGCGGAGAATATGCGGATTCCGATCAATCGGTGTTGAAAAGATACGAGAGCAAGCAAGGCGAAACTTGCGATCACTCTGACGCAAACGGAGACGGAGTGTGCGATAAGTGCGGACAAAATATGACGTCCGCTTGCAACCACGCCGACAAAGACAACGATGAAAAATGCGACAATTGCGGCATGAGTGTGATCGTCAACTTCAACCTTTACGGCATCAACGACTTGCACGGCATGTATTGCGACTCGGACACTCAACCCGGCGTTGACGAGCTGACAACCTTTTTCAAGGATAAACAAGCAACGTCCAACACCGTCGTGTTGTCGTCCGGCGATATGTGGCAGGGTAGCAGCGAGTCCAACAACACCAAGGGCAAACTTGCAACCGAATGGCTCAACTATATCAACTGCTCGTCCATGACGCTCGGCAACCACGAGTTTGACTGGTCAACCGAGAAGATCAAGACCAATGCGCAACTTGCCAATTTCCCCTTCCTTGCAATCAACGTTTACGACAATGCCACCAACAAGAGAGTGGAGTATTGTAAGCCGTCCACCGTCGTTCAGTTCGGTGACGCAAAAGTGGGCATCATCGGCGCAATCGGCGATTGCTATTCGTCAATTTCGTCAAGCATGTGCAGTGACGTAAACTTCAAGGTTAAGAGCGAGCTTACAACGCTTGTCAAAGAAGAGGCAAACAGACTCCGCGCGCAAGGCGTTGACTACATCGTCTATTCTTTGCATGACGGCGGCAGCGCAAACGAGAGTATGGATTGGTACGACGTATCCCTTTCAAACGGCTACGTTGACATCGTGTTTGAAGGGCACTCTCACCAGTCGTACGCATACGCCGACAGCTACGGAGTGTACCACGTCCAAGGCGGCGGCTACAACTCGGGCATAAGTGCTGCAGAGGTGCGTCTCAATTTCGCAAATCAACAAAGCAATACGAGCAACGTGCAAGTCATAAGAAACAGCGTGTATTCAAAATACGCAAGCGATTCCGTCATCAACGATCTCGTTGAAAAATACAAAGACGAAATCGGCAATCCCAACGAAGTCGTTGCGACTTTGAGCCGCGACGTTTCAAGCACTGAAATCGTCAACAAAGTCGCCGAACTCTATTGCTCAAAAGGCTTGGAAACGTGGGGAAGTCAATATCAAATCGTGCTCGGCGGTGGCTACTTGAAGACGAGAAAACCATACTCGCTCTCAAGTGGCAACGTGACTGTTTCTCAAGTGCAAACGCTCTTGCCGTTTGACAACAAAATAGTGCTTTGCTCGCTCAACGGCACGGAGCTGAAAAACAAATTTATCTACACGTCAAACACCGATTATCACATAGCGTATAGCGCGTACGGCGAGTCGGTCAAAGACGACGTAGTGTACAATCCAAAGAAGACCTACTACATCGTCACGGATACGTATACGTCGGACTATCACCACTTGACAGTGTTGGCAACGCTTGGCGACAACGTGTTTGCAAGAGATTTGCTTTGCGACTATTTGCGTGGCGGCGGCACTTTTTGACAAACCGTCAAAACGCCTGAAAGCACAATAAAACCTTAATATAAAAAAAGATATAAAATATCAAAAACGGCGTTTAATACGCCGTTTTTGTTTGTGTAAAGTCATTGTTTATGAAAAATCGCCGCTTTTTTAAGACAGATTTTTCGTTGTGTAAAACACATATATATGCCCTGATTTGTTTTGTTGCAATCGTTTTTTTAGTCTTGTTGTTTGTAGCTCATGAACAATTTTTCAAAGGCGGGGATTGAGCGGACAATCATATCGAAATCCACGCAATAGGCGATGCGCACGTAGCCGTTTATGCCGAAATCGTCGCTTGGAACGAGCAAAAGTCCGAAGTTCTTCGCGCGCTCCGAAAATGCGTTCGCATCGTCTTCGAGTGCCTTGACCATAAGGTAAAAAGCACCGTCGGGGCGTACGCATTCATAGCCTATTTTTTTAAGTGCATTGAAAATCAAATCTCTGTTTCTTTTGTATGCGGCAACATCGGGAAGTGCGTCGACGCATTTCTCAACGACTTGCTGATAGGTGCTGGGTGCGCAAACGTAGCCAAGCGACCTGCCTGCTCCGCAGATTGCGAAATACAACTCGTCGGAATCGGTCGCATGCGGATTGACAGCGATATATCCTATACGCTCGCCGGGCAAAGACAGAGATTTTGAATAGCTGTAACACACGATCGTGTCGGCGTAAAAATTCATTGCGTACGGCACGTCTTTGTTATAGACGATTTCCCTATACGGCTCGTCCGCGATAAGAAATATCGGGTGAGAATATTCCGCGCTTTTGTCTTTTAGCAGTGAACAAAGTCTTTTGACGACGTTTTGAGAATAAACGACACCACTCGGATTGTTGGGCGAATTGTATATCACCGCTTTCGTGCGTTCGTTCACGAGTTTTTCAAGAGCGTCGAAGTCTATTGAAAAGTCTTTGCCACAGGGGCAGACGACGCATTTTCCGCCCATTGACGAAACGAAAACCTTGTATTCGGGAAAGTACGGGGCAAAAACGATAAACTCGTCGTCGGGCTCGGATAGCGCACGAATTGAAATGCAAAGCGAAGCTGCCGCGCCGCACGTCATATAAACGTGGTTTTCGTTCATATCCGCGCCGAATTTTTCCCGCATATGTCTTGCCACGGCGCGTCTTACGTTTACGTCGCCTTGCGCCGACGTGTATGCATGGATGTTTTCTTCTTTTGCGCACGACAAAACCGCGTCGTCAACGCATTTGGGGGACGGAACGTTTGGATTGCCGAGCGAAAAATCGAAGACGGAATCTTTGCCGTCTCTTTGCGCTTTGGTTTTGCCGAATTCGTACAATTCTCTTATCACGGAACGCTTGCTTCCGAGCAGTATCATATCGTCGTTGAACATAGTTTTCTCCTGTAGAAAAGATTATATCACTTGTATACGCCGCTTGCAAGTGATATAATTTACGCAAAGGTGAAACTATGCAGGACAACGTTTTTGACGATAAAACTTTAAGTGCGCTGAACAGATTGAAAAACGCAATCGAAAAATCTTCGCGTATAGCGGTGCTTACGGGAGCGGGCGTTTCCGTTCCGAGCGGCATACCGGATTTTCGCAGTGCAACGGGTTTGTATTCTACAAGCGTCGGCAAATACAGAGCGGAAGACGTAATTTCGCACGACTTTTTCATGCTCCGTCCCGACGATTTCTATGCTTTTTACAAGAGCAAGATGTGCTATCCGAACGCCGAGCCGAACGCAATGCATCTTTTGCTTGCAAGGCTTGAAAAGGCGGGCAAAATCAATGCGGTAGTCACGCAAAACATAGACGGACTTCATCAAAAAGCGGGCAGCGAAAGAGTGTGCGAATTGCACGGCTCTATATGGCGCAACTATTGCGAGCGGTGCGGCAAATCCTTCTCACTCGACTATGTTTTGCAGGCGGACGGCACTCCGCATTGCGATTGCGGCGGCATAATAAAGCCCGACGTGGTGTTGTACGGAGAAAATCTCGACGGCAAAGTCTTGCGAGATTCCGTGCGCGCGATAAGCACTGCCGATTTGTTTATCGTGATAGGCACATCTCTCGTTGTCTATCCGGCGGCAGGGCTTGTCAATTATTTTGGCGGAAACACAATCGCACTTGTCAACAAAAGCGCAACGTATATAGATTCAAGGGCGGATATTGTGCTCAACGAAGATTGTGCACTCGTTGCAAAGTGGCTCGATGAAAATCTGGACTTATAAAAACTGCTTGCAAAAAGCGGTAGAAAGCATTCGTCGCGACTGCTTTGTAATTTTTCATAATTGCATAAAACATATTTTATAACCACAAAAACGGTGCATAAAACGCCGTTTTTGTTATTTTTATTGGATATATAATGCAGAAGTGAACGTCTTTTTAACTTGCGCCTTTTTATGAAAATCGTATATGCGTCGCTATATGACGGTCACGCTTTTTGCAAGGTTGCGCGGCTTGTCGGGATCGAGACCGAGACACAGCGAAGCGGTTAACGCAAGGTTTTGAAGGGGTATCACGGACAGAAGGGGGTATAGGTTTTCGTCATATATTTTGGGAAGGGTAAGCGTCTTGTTTGCGCCGAGACGATTTGAGTTTGTCACCGCAAAAACGTACGCTCCGCGCGATTGCAACTCGCGCACGGTTGCTCTCACTCTTTCTTCGTCGCGCTCGTTGGTGGATACGACGTAAGCAACGCTCTTTTCGTCGATAAGCGCAATAGAGCCGTGCTTCAATTCTCCCGCGCCGTAAGCGTCGGCAAATTTGTAGGTTATTTCTTTGAATTTCAACGCGCCTTCTTTTGCCGTCACGTTGTCTATACCTTTGCCAATGAAAAACGGGTTGAAGTCCTTGTATTTGGGTGCGTACAGGTTTTCTTTCGACACGACTTTTGCGGCGGTTGCGAGTGCTTGTATTTCCGATTTTTCCATGCGCTTTTTCGTTCTTTCTTTTGAGAGCATATACAATGCGAGAAGTTGACAGACGTAAGATTTTGTCGCCGCAACCGCAATTTCCGCACCTGCGCCGATGAATACGGTCTCGTCCGCTTCAAAAGTCACCGTGCTTTCTTTCACGTTGGTTATAGCAAGCGTTTTTGCACCGCGCGCCTTGCATTCGGAAAGCGCAATGAGCGTGTCCGCCGTTTCGCCGCTTTGAGTGATAAACACGCAAAGACAGTTTTCGTCAATGAAACGCTCGTCGTCGATTTCGCTTGCAATCACCGCATCGGACGGTGCTCCGACGCGCTCGAATATGATTTTTCCGTACAGTCCTGCGTGATAGGCAGTGCCGCAACCGAAGAATAGCGTTTGCTTCGCATTTCTCACCATATCCGACACGGCAGGAGTTATCGAACGCGATATTTCGGCATAGGCGTTCAGAAGTGCGGACGGAATTTCGTCTATTTCGGCACGCATATGGCAAGAACAGTCTTTGGGTGCGGTGCGGTCGGTTTTTCCGAAAGGCTTGTCTATTTGCTTTCCGTTTTTGAAAAATTTTACGCCTGTTGCGCTCATAATTGCGGTTTCGCCGTCGCAAAGCACGGCAACGTCGCTTGTGTACGGAGTTATAGCGAGAGCGTCGCTTGCGACGATACATTCGCCACTCCCTTTGCCCACCACCAAAGACGCGCCGTTTCTGTGCATATACACGCGCTCGTCGCCTTTTTTGAGTGCAATGAAAGTGGTCGCTCCGCGAAGAAGCGAAGACACTTTTTCAATCGTGGACACCATATCTCCGTCGTATTCGAGAGAGAGTAGGTGCGCAATGATTTCGCTGTCCGTGTCCGAGACGAAACGTATGCCGCGGCGGATAAGAGATAGTTTCAACTCGTCGCAGTTTGTTATGACCCCGTTGTGAACGACGGCAAATCTGCCGTCAAACGACAGATGCGGATGAGCGTTTTTTGCACTCGGTGCACCGTGAGTTGCCCATCTCGTATGCCCGATGCCCGCATGCGCGACTATGTTCGGCGTGATTTTTTCAAGGTCGCTCACGCGCCCGCCCGTTTTGAAAACGGTTATATCTTCCGCCGAAAAAGCGATTTAATATAAATGTATGATAACACATATCGC
>OQVU01000696.1_pt1 | contig 12966 bp, 7 predicted proteins | sample 1691611 | NCBI WGS metagenome assembly OQVU01 (sample SAMN03418272, study PRJEB22391) | human gut metagenome | biome: human-gut; feature: organic feature; material: feces | host: Homo sapiens | place: Tanzania | collected 2013-01
TCGGGAGTGCACCTATGCCGCACTGTTGGTGCATCTATGCTGTATATTTCAATCGTGGATTAAGGGTGCAGTGCTATCGCTGAATAGTTACCGTTGCAATGCCTAATATTAAAAAGTTTTAAAATATGGTTTTTCCAAATTACATCGCAAAAAGTCGGGAGTCATAAAAACAAATCTGCACAGTTCCGCTATAGACTACTTGAGAAGACATTCACAAACAAATAACATATAACTTAACATCTAAAAAAACAAGATTATGAAAAAACTATTCTTAGCGATGGCATGTCTGCTTGGATTCATCGGCGTACAAGCACAGGAAATCGAGAATGCCGACATTGTAGTGCTCTCGAAAGTGACGCTCGACTCTCTGAAAAGCCTGACGGAAACAGGCAACCAGACCTATTATTTCGATTCCAAGTGCAAGGGAATAACTATGACAATGAACGGCCGCGACCCTAAGCGCGTGCTGCGTCAGGGATTCAAAGACGGTCTCAACTTCAAGAACAACACCTACTACACCATCAATCTGCCCGAAGGCGTGAGCATGTACGGAGTGCAGTTCGCAGGATTCTCGCTCGGCGACAACTGGTGCTACCTCCAGGCATACGGCGTTGACGAAAAGCATCTGGAATGGACTGAACCTATCGGCGACGGCGTGAAGGACAATGCCACCATCATCGAAAAGGCGAAATACCCCATGGATCCTTGCGTATCTAACCTGGGAGCACCGGTGTACCACAACGCCGGCTACACGTTCGCTTCCATCGACTTCACCGACCTTGAATATACCGGAGCGTTCACATTCCGCTTCAGCGGCAACAACCAAGAACAGGCTCTGATCAGAGTGTTCACCTCGAAGGCTGCATGGGACAACTATTCGGCACAGTGCGCAGCAATAAACTACGGAACCGAGGCAGGCATCAGCAACGCCACCGCAACTGCCGACAACGCTGCCGCCCCAATTTACAACCTCATGGGCCAGCGCATACAGAAGGGCAAAGGCATCTGCATACGCAACGGCAAGAAATTCGTAATGAAATAACAACAAGAACCTTAAATTCAGAAAAATATGTTTGCTAACAAGAAACGACTCTTTGCCACAGCGCTGATGTCAACGGCGCTGCTGACAGCAATGGCACAGCAGGCGGTAACCGGAAACGTGAAAGACACGAACGGCGACCCGCTCATCGGAGTTTCGGTATATGTAGACGGCAAGCCAGCCGCAGTGACCGACATTGACGGAAACTTCACTATCCCCGGACTGAAACCCACACAGAAAGTAAGGATGTCGTACCTCGGCTACGACGACGTGAACCTGCAGGGCGACCCCGGCAAGCTGCACAGCATAACGATGAAGACGAGCGACAAGGTGCTCGACGAAGTGATGGTGGTGGGCTACGGCACGATGAAGAAGAGCGACCTCACCGGTTCAATCAGTTCAGTGGGCACACAGAAGCTCAACGAGAAGGGTGCAACATCCGTCGTTGCCAACCTGCAAGGCTCGGTGCCGGGCGTGAACATCACACAGTCTACCGGCCGCACGGGAGGAGGATTCAACATAGAGATACGAGGCAAGAACTCCAACGACGCCAACCAGAGTCCGCTCTACGTGGTGGACGGAGTGATATGCAGCGACATCGACTTCCTGAATCCGCAGGACATAGAGCGTGTGGACATTCTGAAAGACGCTTCGAGCACTGCCATTTACGGTTCGCGCGCCACGGCAGGCGTAGTGATCGTGACCACCAAGAGCGGAAGCAACATTGCCAAGGGAGCACAGAAGCCGTCTATAACCTACGACGGATACTACGGCGTGAGCAAGGCATCACGCCTGCCCGACTTCATGAACGGCAATGAGTTCTACAAATACCGCTTCATGAAATTCCTGAACAAAGCCGGCGGCGACGCCAACGGCGGACAGCCGGTATGGGTGAACGACGACCTGGACCGCTGTCTGCTCAAGGACAACGTGAGCGGTGCCTACCGCATGACGGAACTACTGCTGGCAGGCAAGACATACGACTGGAAAGACTTCGTGCTGCAGGACGGACAGCAGCAGAACCACTATCTCGCCATCAGCGGTTCGAACAACAAGACGAACTATCACGTGGGCTTCGGCTATACCGGCGAGAAGGGTATATACAAGAACGACAAGCAGGACAAGTTCACCATCAAGACGAGCGTGGACACCAAGGTGAACTCATGGCTGGCGGCAGGAGCAAGCGTGAACCTGGCGCGCATCGACAAGGATTTCGCGAGTGACGATGCCGTGAAGAACGCATTCAACGTGAACCCATTCATGCAGCCATACGATGCCGACGGAAACATCAACTACCGTCCGGGAAGCAAGGAGGCGCTGAACACCGACATGTACCAGTTCTCAAACCAGATAAGCCCCCTCATACTCATGCAGGACCAGAGGTCGAACAGGCTGACCTGGACCGCACTGGGAAATATCTATCTCGAGGCAAAGCCAATGAAGGGTCTCTCGCTGAAGACCACCTTCTCGCCATCCTACTCGCACCAGCGCTACGGATTCTACCAGGGCACGGAAGCCGGCGAGACACAGAACACGGCAAAGCGCTCCTACGATGAAGCTTTCTCTTACACATGGGACAACCAGGTGACCTACGACCGCATGTTCGGCGATGACCACCACCTCAACCTCATGGGACTCGTTTCCTACACCTACGCCAACACGGAGGCAGAGGCTCTCGTGTACAACAAGGTGATGGAAGGCACAAACTGGTGGAACATCGGCACGACCGACAAGGGATACGACTACAAGAACTCAAGCAGCAGCTACAGCGAGAACAAGCTGATGTCGTATGCCGTGCGTGCCAACTACACCTATCTCGGACGCTACCTCTTCACAGGAACGATGCGATGGGACGGAAGCTCACGCTTCAGAAGCGGCAACCGCTGGGGCATGTTCCCGTCGGCAGCTGTGGCATGGCGTCTGTCGGAAGAGCCGTTCATGGTGAAGGCTAAAGACTGGCTGTCGAACCTGAAGCTGCGCCTCTCCTACGGTGTGACAGGAAACAACAGCGTGCTCGACTATGAGACGATGGCTGTGATGGGCACCTCCACATACTACCCCTTCGGCACGGCATACAGCCAGGGAGTGGCAATCGGTTCGATCGTTGACCCGGACCTGAAATGGGAGAAGTCGCACGAGGTGAACTTCGGTATCGACTTCGGCTTCCTGAACGAGCGCATACGCGGTTCGGTGGATATCTACAACAAGAAATCAACCGACCTGCTCTACAACAGAGACCTGCCGCTCGTGACTGCCGGTGCCACCGTGAGAACGAACGTGGGTTCAGTGAGGAACAGAGGTGTGGAGGTTTCGCTCACCACAACGAACATACAGACAAAGGACTGGAACTGGGAAACCACATTCACATTTGCACACAACAGCAACAAAGTGCTCGAAATCAACGGAACTGGAAACCTGCTCACTGGCACGACAAAGGGCAACCTCTTCATTGGCAAGCCATACGGAGTGCTCTACGACTATGAGTGGGACGGCATCGTGACGGACCGCGACATGGTGGTACCCGCCAACGAGATTGCAAAGCTCAAGGGATTCGTACCGGGCGAAACCGTGAAGGAATATGCCTACTATAACAAATGCTACGGACTGGTGGAAGGCAACCCGATCATCGTGGACCGCAACGGCGACGGCAAATATGACGACAACGACAAGAAGACATACAACACCGACCCGAAATGGACGGGCAGCTTCACCAGCAACCTGTCGTGGAAAGACTTCGACTTCTCGTTCTCGCTCTATGCCAAGCAGGGCAACAAGGTATACTCAAACTTCTACAAGAGCTATCTGGGCATCAACGACCGAGGACGCAACAAGCTCGACATGGACTGGTACATCCCGGCAGGAACACTGCTGAGCTGCGACGGCGTGAACGCCGACGGTTCGTTCATCAACCCGGTATACCAGGAAACGACACACTACGGCGACTATCCGTTCCCGAACAACGGATGCGGAAACGGCGGACTGGGAACAGCATACTGGCTCTCGCACACGAACTCCATAACCGACGGTTCGTTCGTGAAAGTGAAATACATCACACTGGGCTACTCGCTGCCGAAGAGCTGGCTCTCGAAGATCGGCTGCCAGAAGTTCAGAATATATTGCACCGTGACGAACCCGTTCGTATTCACCAAGTATAAGGGATATGACCCGGAGTGGGCAAGCGCCGACCTGGTGAACGACGGACCGAGCACAACCACATGGCAGTTCGGAGCAAGCATAAAGTTCTAAAAGTTTAACCATACAAACAATGACAATTCTTATGAAAAATTATATCCATTCCACCCTCATTGCAGCTCTGGCAGGAGCAGCAGTCCTCACGGGATGCAGTCTGGACGTGGAAAACAAATCAAACGTGGATGCAAAAAAGCACCTGGAAAAACTGGAGGCTGTAGAGGCCCTCAGAGTGTCGATGTATGCCACGATAAAGCCGATAGTAAACGAAACGGCACTGACAGAATGGGGCACAGACCTGTACACGACAACAAAATCGACAACCGTGAACGACTATCAGGGCTATAAATTCACACCGGAGGATGCCGACGTGGCAGACTACTACAAGAGCTGCTACGACCTGATACTGCACGCCAACGAGCTGCTCGCATACTGTCAGGGCAACACGAAGTATGAGGCAGAAGCGAAATTCATGCGCAGCCTCGGCTACTACCAGCTCACACAGCAGTTCGGCTCGGTGCCGTATGTGGACTACTACATCAACAGTTCGGAAGACAACTATCCGCGCACACCGCTCAAGGACATATACGACAAGACGATAGTAGAGCTGGAAGGAATTAAAGACTGTGCGGAACTGCCCGACAACGACCACAACGGCAATGTAAGCCGCCGCGCCGTGAAAGCCCTGCTCGCAAAGGTTTGCCTCGCAGCAGGATGGGACATCGACACGAAGCTTGAAGACGCTGCACACGGAACATACAGCGTGGAAGGAAAATCATACTTTGAGAAAGCTGCACAGTATGCAAAGGAGACTATCGCCGGACAGACACTCACCATGTCGTTCGAAGACAAATGGTCGCCGAAGAACGAGGGCAACGCCGAGGAGATTTTCTCAGTGCAGTACGACCGCGCCGGCTATCCGGGCGACGTGCTGACGGGAGGAAACAGCCGCCAGAACACATACGGCAGCGAATACGGCAACGTGACCTTCGGCGGACTGAAGAACTGCGATGCCAACCTCGCACCGTCGCTGAAGAGCCTATACCTGTTTGACAAGGGCGACGACCGCTTCGACGGCACGTTCATGACCACCATCTACAACTATACACCGGGACAGTGGCTCACGACGGGTTACTACGCCTACTACAATGCCACCGAAGAGGCTAAGGCAAAGATGCAGATAGCATTCAAGTACTTCCCATACTGGACAGACCGCTCAGAAATAGACCAATACATAGCCGAAAACAAGATGCGATTCATCAAAGGCAACAACCCGAACCTCGGACACGTGGCACTGCTCAAAAAGGGCGACATGGCTTTCTGGTGGTTCAACGAGGAGGGAGGCATCGACAAAATCGACGTGAGAGACTACGACGACTACAAGAGAGTGAACGCAGGTTCTGTACCGCCGGTGAAGAAGTTCGACGACCCGAATACCGACATGGTGAACTCCGGAAACTGCGACTACCGCGACATTCCGGTGTTCCATCTGAGCGACATCTATCTCGTTGCAGCAGAAGCATACTATATGCTGGGTGACGAGGTGACGGCACTGGATTACGTGAATGCCGTACGCGACAGAGCACACGCCAAGCATCTGAACTCACTCGCCGACTACGCACCGAACTACGAGCGCCAGGCTTCGTTCGGAACACTGACGATGCTCGACCTCATACTCGACGAGCGCGCACGCGAACTCTACGCCGAAACCACACGATGGGTTGACCTGCGCCGCACGCGCCAGCTCGTGCGCTACTGCATTGCCTACAACGACGGAATATCATCAGCAGATCAGATGGCAAACACACGCGGAGAGATAAAATGGCTGCGCCCGATACCGGCAAAGGAAATCGAGACAAACACGGCACTGACATCTGCCGACCAGAACCCTGGCTACTAATCTTCAAAAAGAAAAGAAAATGAAAAAGACATTATATATGTTTCTGAGCGCACTGCTGGCAGTGACACTACTTGCAGGATGCAGCGATGACAACGACGAAACGACATTCAGCAACACTGCAGCAAACGATGCTGCAGGAGTGTACGAAGGCACATACTACCGCACAAGGCAGGGAGTGGAAAACGCCGAAACGGAAGAGGCGAAAGGAACAATGATCGTGACGGCAACCGGAGACTATACGGCAGACTTCAACTTCGTATGCGAAGAATGGGAGGTGAACAGCAGCTGCATTGCAAACGTGGCGCACAGCAACAGCGGATTCGCATTCTCGAACCACAACAATGCAAACGCTCTCGGCTCGGCATTCCTCGGAAGAGCGGACTACAACAAGAATGTGGAAACACACCTGACGCTGTCGATAATAACAGGGCGCGGAGTGAAGAAATACTCTGTCGTGTTCAAAGGAACAAAGGTGAACGGCTCAGACAGCAGCAAACAATAGCCACGCGTCTGGACAAAACCTGATATGCATATATAAATAAGGTGTTCGGACTTATGCTCCGGGCACCTTATTTTCAATAAAAAAAAACAAATCATCACTTTATAATGACAGGCATAAAATACAAGACAGCGCTGATGCCGCTGCTGCTTACTGCTCTCTTGGCCACGACACCGGCAATACATACCGATGCGGCAAAAAACAGGAAGGCAACGACGGCGAAAGCGGAAGGGACAAAGGCGGTGAAGCTACTCACGGAGAACATGAAGGCTCCCCTGGGACTCGGCACGAGGACCCCACGATTCTCATGGCAGATACAGAGCGGGAAAAATTCTACAATACAGACGGCATACAGAATTCTCGTGGCATCAAGCCGCGAAATGCTTGCCGAAGGGAAGGCTGATTTGTGGGACTCCGGCACTGTAAGTTCAAACGAACAGCTATGGATTCCGTATAGCGGAGCGAAGCTGAAGGACAACCAGCGCGCCTACTGGACCGTGAGGGTAACGACAAACAACGGAAACTCCGAATGGGCTGAGCCGCAGCTATTCTCAACAGGAATAATCGGCGAAGAACACTGGAGCGGAAGATGGATTGGAATAGACGAACTCGACAAGGGCGAGAGCATGGGGTTCAAGACACGCGTGAACGCCAGATACCTGCGCACGGAAATAGAACTGGAACACGGAAAAAAAATCAAGCAGGCAACGGCTTATGTGGCGGCACTCGGACTGTACGAACTGTATGTGAACGCACAGAGACAAGGCACCGACGTGCTCGCGCCGCAACAGACAGACACGAGGGAGTCTGTCATATACAACACGCTCGACATTACAAATTCGCTCGCAAAGACGGAAAAGCAAGGAAAGGCGTGCGTGGGCATAATACTGGGAAACGGAAGAACGGTGCCGATGAGATACGACAAGCACTGGAAAACACCGTTCATGGGATTTCCGAAATGCCGCGTAATGATTGTAGTGGAATATGACGACGGCTCAAGCCGCACATTCAGTTCGTCGGAGAAATGGAAGGCGACAACGGCAGGACCGATACGCTCGAACAACGAATACGACGGAGAGGTGTATGACGCAAGGATGGAACTCGGCAACTGGAGCTACCCGGGCTACGACGACTCGGCATGGCGCAACGCCGACAGGGCTTCAATCCCCACGGGAGAGCTGCGTGGACAGCCGGCACCGAACATGAAGATTCTTTCAAGACTCAAGCCGCAAAGCATAAAACGGACAGGGCGCGGAACATTCATCGTGGACTTCGGACAGAACATGGCCGGATGGGTGCAGATGAAGATGCGCGGCAATAGCGGCGACACGATAAAGATAAAATATGCCGAAAAGCTGGACGACAACGGCGAGCTGTTCATCGCCAACCTGCGCGATGCCGAGACGGAAGACAAATATGTATGCTCCGGCAACGAGAAAGGCAGAGCATGGCACCCTACCTTTGTATACCACGGATTCAGATTCGTGGAGATTAAAGGTGCGGAATCGGTTGCCGCCACGGACGTGGAGGCACAGGTGGTGGCAGACAAGATGGAGAGCATTGGCTCATTCCATACAAACAACGACATCCTGAACGGCGTATACAAGAACGCATGGTGGGGGATTCTGTCGAACTATAAGGGATTCCCGACCGACTGTCCGCAGCGCAACGAACGCCAACCGTGGCTGGGTGACAGGGTGATGGGCTGCCTGGGGGAATCATTCCTGTTCAACAACGAGAGGCTATACACGAAATGGATGCGAGACATCTGTGAGTCGCAGAGGAGCGACGGAGTACTGTGCGACGTGTCGCCGGCATACTGGTCATACTACAACGACGACATAACGTGGCCGTCGGCTCTGCCCTTCGGATGCGATATGCTCTATACTCAATTCGGCAACAGCGAGGCTGCCATTGCATCCTACCCCACGATGAAGAAATGGGCGGGACACGTGGTTGACGAATACATGAAAGACGGAATCATAGAGAAGGACAAATACGGCGACTGGTGTGTGCCGCCCGAAGACCTCGCGCTGATACACTCCAAGGACCCGGCAAGGCAAACCGACGGAAGACTTATCTCTACGGCATACATGATAAGGAACATGAGGCTGATGCAGAAATTCGCACGCATAGCCAAGCAGGAGGGCGACGTACCTTACTACAGCGAATTGGAAAAAAGAATGACAGAGGCTTTCAACAGAAAATTCCTTTTCGTGAAGCGCGGCACTTCAGTACGGCACGACCATGTGTTGTATCCGGACAGTGTGTTCTACGGCAACAATACGGCAACGGCAAACCTGCTGCCGCTGGCACTGGGCATTGTGCCGGATAGCTGTAAGGAGGATGTGGTGAGAAATGTGGTGGCAAACATTATGACGGCAAACAAGGGGCATGTACCATGCGGGGGGATCGGAATATCATGGCTCATGCGCGGACTGTCGGAAAACGGCTTTGCGGATGTGGCCTATATGCTGGCAACCAACGATACGTATCCTTCATGGGGATATATGCTCAGGCATGGTGCCACCACGATATGGGAACTATGGAACGGCGACAAGGCGAACCCGTGGATGAACTCTGGAAACCACGTGATGCTGCTGGGCGACCTGCTGCCGTGGTGCTACGAGAACCTGGGCGGCATAAAGAATGCCAAAGGGTCTGCCGGATACAGGAATACGGTGATGAAGCCGAACTTCGAGATTGAAGAGCTCGACAGCGTTGACGTGAGCTACGAAACACCTTACGGACGTATCAAATCGGCATGGAACAAGGATCTGGAGACGCTGCACTGGAACATTGAGGTGCCGGTGGGAATAACAGCGGAGGTATGTCTGCCTAACGGCGAGACTAAAACCGTAGGCTCTGGCAAATACACATTCGACTGCAAATACAGCTTTGCCGACAAGAGGGTGATAAAGGATGAGTTCGTATACAAGCAGACTGACTTTCCGCAATGCCACGCATCGTCAATAGTGGAACTCGACAACGGTGACCTCGTTGCCACATACTTCGGGGGAACTAAGGAGCGGAACCCGGATGTATGTATATGGGTGAACCGCAAGCCCAAAGGCAGCGACAAATGGAGCGAGCCGCAGCTCGTGGCTGACGGTGTGTTCAAGCTCGGCACGGAAGAAGCACGGATAGCAAGAATGGACACTACGTGTGCGAAAGCGGAGACTGGACCTATCGTCGGAGTGAACAAGACGTGGGCGGAATCGAAAAAGGACTCTATCCCGACCGGACTCTACCGCAAGGCATGCTGGAACCCAGTGCTGTTCGAAATGCCGAATAAGGAACTGTGGCTATTCTTCAAAATCGGATGGGTGATGAACGACTGGACCGGATGGGTAGTGAAGAGCAAGGACGGAGGAAGGACTTGGTCGAAGAAGGAACCGCTGCCGGAAGGTTTTCAGGGACCGATAAAGAACAAACCGGTGGTTGTGGGCGAACGACTGATATGTCCGTCGAGCGCGGAAAACGAGGGCGGATGGAAGTTCCATTTCGAAATAATGGATCTGAATACCGGAAAATGGAAATATGTGGGACCGATAGAACGCGAAATGCGCCCGCTTACTGTGGATATGAATCCCGACGGCACGCTGATAACAGGCGACACAATAGAGCACAAGCTCAACCCGATATACTGTATACAGCCATCGATACTGAAACTGAAAGACGGCAGACTGCAGGCTATAGGAAGAACCAAGAACGGCAGGCTTGCATCCACATGGAGCAGCGACAACGGCGACACGTGGTCGAAGGTGACGCTGATTGACGTGCCGAACAATCAGTCGGGCACAGACGCGCTGACTATGAGCAACGGCAAACACGTGCTCATATACAACGACTTCGCGACAATCCCCGGCACGCCGAAGGGTCCAAGAAATCCTGTATCGATAGCCGTTTCTGACGACGGATTGAAATGGGAGCACATCATCACGCTTGAGGACAGTCCGATTGGCGACTACTCTTACCCTGCCATCATACAGGCAAAAGACGGAACTCTACACTGTGTCTACACATGGCGCAGATTCCGCATCGTGCACAAACAAATCGATCTGAACAGATAACGGAATCGTCATTGTTCTAAGGAACAAGAAAAGCACTATAAAAAAGGACAGTCATAAAAACAACTTGAGAAACCATCAGGCCGTTTTATGACTGTCCTTTTATAATTTCCCCGTTACTGGTGATGATGAGCATCTCATTAATGTTCAAAAAAACGTATTTCCTCATTCTAAGATTCTTGACAAGAAAAAATTAATTAATGAATAATTCGGGTCTGCTGAATTAATATTGCCCCTCCGATATAATTTTCCTGTTTTTATCGTGCTTTTTTTAGTTTTTTATTACCTTTGCCTAAGATAGGTTGCATTTCGGCAATTGAAGCAAGCTTCATTGCAGTCGGTTTGCAGAATCTTTGCAGAGATAATAACATAGATAATACTTTGAATAGCAATAATATGGTTAATTTCATCCTTCGCTTCTTTATGGCGATGCTGCTTTTTGTGTCAACATGCACAGAAGCTGTGTCGGCATCATATACGCAATACTCCGCACTTGCCCAGAAATACGACAAGTTGTCGAGCGACCAGATTATGGCGGCAGCGGAAAAGCATGAAGAGAACGAAGATAACGAGAAGGCAATCGTGCTCTATACCATTGTAACCAACAGATTCAACAACAATCTCTCAGAGAGCGAAAAGCAGAAATGTATCCTCGCTTACGTGAAGGTGGGTATACTGTATGTCAAGATCGGCAGCTATATCAAGGCGGAGGATTCTTCAGGTCTCTGATAGCTTCCGCCTTCCTGTGCTCTTCCGATCTAGCCTGGGCAACAAGAGCGAGACTCCGAAATAGAAGGAATAAAGAAAGCCAAGCTGTGCAAGGAAAAAAAATACAACTCGCAGCTATACAATGTGATAGGTAATATATATTCGTATTACTTTGACTATGAAAAGGCCATAAACTACTACAAGAAGGGGTATGCATACTGTTCCAGATACCCCGACAAGGAAACAGAATTCAAGATACTCTCAAACCTCACTAACCTTAATATTATTACAGACCATATAAGCGAGGCAAAGAAATACCACAGGAAGGCGGAAGCTATCAGAGACCTGAAGAATCCTCAGCATACTTATCTGAGCAACTACGCGAAGGGACTCATAGAGACGAAGGAGGGAAAATACAAGGATGTTGTCAAGAGATTCAAATTCCTTGCCTCTTTCGCCATAAAGAACGATCTGGACGCCCAGGCAATCTGCTTTGCATATCAGAAGATATACGTGGCATACATGAAACTGGACGAGCAGGACTCCGTGGTGAAATACCTGAGAATCTGTTATGATGAGGCGAACAAGAGGAATGTGTTGTTCCGCTTCATCGGTACGCCAAGGCAGCTCGCTGAAATATGCGAGAAGAACGGTGATATCAAGAGCGCCAACAAGTATAGAGCTATTTACATCAATATAAAGGACTCCATGCAGAATATCAGGCAGTTTGACATCGCGAAGAACAAGCTCTTTCTGCATGAAGTGGAGGAAACCACAAAGGAGCTGGACACATTGCACAAGAGCGAGGAGGAAAACACGCGCACCATACGTATCCAATGGGTCATTATGGGCGGGATATTCCTGTTCATGGTGTGTATCGCCGTATTGCTTGTCATCGTCAGCCGCCAGAAGAAGCAGTTGAACGAAAGTTATCACAGTCTGTTCCGTCAGAACAAGGACAATCTGGAGATGCAGAAGAGACTGGAGAGACGGTATAAGGAGACTTCGGCGGAACTTGAAGAAAAGAACAGGCTGATAGACGAACTGCAGGCCAAGCATGACGGACACAGCGGGTCAAAGGCGGAGACGGCGGCGAATGACACGTCGGAGAAGTACCAGTCGAGCAACCTCAACGAGGAAGGACGGAAAATCATTGAGCGCAGGATAGAGAAGGTCATGGAAGAGACCACGGAGTTCTGCAGCATGGACTTCTCGCTCGACCGGCTTGCGGAGCTTGTAGGCTCGAACAGCAAATACGTGTCACAGGTGATAAACGATTCCTTCAAGAAAAACTACAATGCCTTCGTTAATTCATACCGCATCCAGATGGCACGCGAGAGGCTTATCGATGTGGAGAAATACGGCAACTATACGATTAAGGGAATAGCCGAAAGCGTGGGCTTCAAGTCGCCCACGACTTTCATAAATGTGTTCAAAAAGACCGTCGGTCTCACCCCTTCGATGTATCAGAACATGGCGAAGAACGACATGAAAAACTCATAAAGCACTTCTTCGATTCATTTGTTTTCCCTTGTGTTTTCGGGGCTTTCCGTTACAAATT
>OQVU01000699.1_pt1 | contig 12947 bp, 26 predicted proteins | sample 1691611 | NCBI WGS metagenome assembly OQVU01 (sample SAMN03418272, study PRJEB22391) | human gut metagenome | biome: human-gut; feature: organic feature; material: feces | host: Homo sapiens | place: Tanzania | collected 2013-01
TTGCTGGAAAGGATATTGAGCTGGTCCTGAATGCCGGTGTTGTGCTCCGCCGTCCGCAGCGTCATGTCAATGGGAGTAACCACCGCACCGTCTTCTGTATCCTCCGGCATGACGTAAAACACCACATCGTCAGGGTCAAAAGCCGGGGTGCCGTCAAGATACTGCGCCGCAGACGGCTTGACCATGATGCGCTTTTTCCCAAGCTTAAACTCGTTAACGTAGCTGTCGTAGGCAATATCCACGCCCTGCAATACGTCAATAGCATTGGCGTAGATTGCGATACCGGTCGGCAGCAGATAGTTGACGTTGTTGGCGATGTTAGGTCGGTCAATGACAAACTGCCGCTTGCCACTCCCTGTGTGGACCACAGGCGGGATATTTTCAAATCCCTTGACATTAACAAGCTGTTCATCAGCCAGTTGCTCATTGTCATACCGATAGATGCGGTTCTCAATGACATAGTTGCCGTTGTCCTCACGCCGGTGTATCTGCAAGTACAGATAATCTTTACCGCCACGCGTGACTTCGGAAGAAAACGCGCACTCGCTGATATATCCATTCTGCCAGGACAGCGGGTAAATGTTTTCGATGGTCACATAGTCCAGCACGATACCGGATGCGTTGCCTGGTACAATATCCCCGCTTTCGCTGATTTCCTGCCCAATGACGCGGGGAACATAGGCCACAGTACCCAGCGCGGCCTTCATCTCTTGCATTTCGTTCGCCTTGACGGTGAAGTTGTTTTCCGTCAGCACCAGGTCAATAAAGCCCTGTTCTTTTTGCCCCTCAAGCGTGATTTGGACTTTCTCGTTCATCAAGAGATTAGCCCAATCCTCGCACAGCTTTTTCCCCATGCCGAGGGAATAGCGCCTACATTTCACTTGTCGATCACCGTTCTGCACAGTGTAGTTGTGGAAGCCTTTGACGTTGCCCTGATACCAGCTTTTCCACTCGTACACTTTCCCGTAAAAGCTGTCGGGGATGGTGGTATAACCCAGCTCATTAAGTTTGATGATAACCGCGTTACTCATGCAATAACTCCCATCCGACGGGAAATGCGCTCAACGGCGTACCGGGTGGCATCTATCAAGTGGTTATTCTCATCCGGGTAGCCGCTGATAATATCTCCGTCTTTGTTTCGGTCGTATTCGTAATTTACGAACTCGTTGTATGCGTTTGGTGTGCGTTTTCGGTCAATGACGATCTTGCGCCGCTGCAACCACTTCATACCGTAGTCAACAGAGCCGGGGCCTTTGACCGCTGCTTTTGCCGGAAGGCCCATAGCGCGATAGTCTGCTACGCTTTTAGGCTCTGCGCTGTCGCAGGTAATATATGCGTCTTTATATCCACGCTGAATGATGATGTTGCCGCTTGCCTCGTTCGTGAGCTTGTTTTGGTATATCTCGTCCATTAGGTAAATGGTTTCCCTTGCACGGTCGTAGTGCAAACGGATAAAAGCAAAGGGGTCAGGAAACCAACCGTAGTCAACACCCTGGTAGATGTGGTCGAAGTGCGACATTTCCTCGTCGGTGATCTCCCGCAGCTCCAGGTTGTCAAACACGTTGCCGCCCGTACCCACAGGAATACCTAAATACTCATGCTGGTACGCTCTCTCGTCCGTGGCCTTGAGATGTTCCGCCTCTGCCAGAAACTGCTCACCCAGCCACTCCGGCGGGGCTTGCAAATACGTTGACTTGTGGCACAGCCTGTCTGTGCGTTCTTCCAGGCTGTCCTTGTTCGCCCAGTTATCGCGGCTTATCGGCGGGTTGTAGCTTTCAAAGTTCCAATACTTCGACCCGCCGCGCATTGTAGACTGCAAAATCGTTCGTATCTCGGCACGACCGGCAAACTGGTCTTTTTCTTCAAAGTGCGTCACGGCGATATAGCCAAACGGCACCTTGATAGACTTGATCTTCATGGGGTCGTCAGCGCCGCGAAACATGATCTTTTGTCCTGTCGGCTTATAAATCAGCTCCATCGGGGCAACCTTCGCTTCCCAATACGCCGCCATACCCAGCTCACCGATTGCCCAGATATATTGTGCGTACACGCTGTCACGAATGGTGTTTGCCACCTTACGCAGCACCAGCGCGTGTGTACCCGGATTGTTTATCAGCAGCAGGGGGACAAGTACAGACACCGTGGAGGATTTTAGTGAGCCGCGCCCACCGCTGAAATCGTAGTGCGTGTGACCGTGGTGGAACACGTCACGCGCCACGTCGTAAAACGCAGAACCAATTTTTTCAGACAGGCGGATGTCAGACATCAATTATCACCTTGACTGCATCTGTGCTTATCTTTGTCTCGTTGACTTCGCGCCACCCGAAATTACAGCTCAAGCTGAACTTTGCGCCGTTCGCGCCGTCACGGTCATACAGCCGCGCCTCTGCGTATGCCTCACACATGGACTTCGCGCGCGTGACCGTGTCCGTAAACTCAGGCCGCGCCTGATAATCGATCAGCGCTTGTCTGCCTGTAAACCCCAACGCCAACGCAAGCCCCGTTATCGTGGGCGGCTTCTGTCCGATCAAAATAACATTGCCGTATTTGTCCATAATGGGCTGACCATCATCACCGATAATAGGTTCTCCCTTGCAGCTCTCAAAGTAAGCGTCAATGGCTTTCTGCATTTGCTTGACGCTTTGGTATTTCCTTGGGCACCCTACCTTTGCCATTTTGCTCACTTCCTTTCTTGCCTGACGCACCGGCCCCCCACCACTGGTCTTTGTCATTGGCACGTCTGTACCCGGCTTTCGCCTCACCTGAATATAACGTCTTCCCTGGGACACATTGCCAAGAGGTGCGGGAAGTCCTATACGAAGTAAGCAGACTATTTGGGACGCATCCCATACAGCGGTCTGCCAGCGCAATCACACCGCGCTGCGTCTTTTCATCAGCCGCACACTGTTTTTGCGGATTAACTGTCCGCCGCTGTGGCCACAGCTTGTGTGCACTTAACTTCTCGCGCTTCCTCGCCCGCTTGTGTGGTTGGTGCGGCATTGCAGTCCTGCCCTGCTTTAGCGCTTCGGCCATCATTCGCCGTCACTCGCTGTGGTCTCCCCTTACGGGCACCTATGCCGCATACAAGATTTTCCCTCTTGACATACCACTCGCTGAGTGGTATAATTTACTTGTAAGTTAGATATGGATCGCCGCTACCGCGGCAGGGCTCATTGGCTGAAAGCAACAATAACGCTTCTGTGGGCTGAGCGCATCAGCCCCACCCCATGAAAAATTTTTAACAGGAGGAACAGAACATGAACGCACAGGAATTGATTTTGCGGTACAGAATTGCCCTTAAAATCGACGAACACGGCCAGCCCACTGGAAATCTGGTTGTGTACCGCGCCGACAAGGCGGCTCTTGCCGCTATCAAAGCCGCAAAGCCGGAGATCGTGTCCATGCTGCTGGAGCAGCGCGAAGCCGGTATCCGCGCAGAGCAGGAGCGACATAAGAAAATCGCCGCCATCCCCGGACTGCGGGAGATCGAAGCCGCCCATGCCGATCTGGTAAATTGGAAGCTGGAATTTGACGCCAGTTTTGACAGCGAGAACGGCGGCGGCGTGGGTGTCCGTCCCAAGCCCAAGTATGACATGGATGCCATGTACGCCCAGTACCCCCGCGCCAAGGCGTATTTGGACGCGCAGAAGTTCGCGGCGTCCGAAAACGACGCAAAATCCGCAGCTGGTAAGAAGGCTCTGGATGCCATCATCAACGGCGAAAACTACGAACAGGCCATCGCCGCCATGAACAGCGACTGGGCGACACACTGCGAGTCCCACCTTTGGGACTGAAGGAGGATTTGTCATGAAAAACATGGAGATCAAGACCTACGGCAGAAAAATCAACAAGGAGACATTGGCCAACGCCTCCAACTCCACCAAAGGACTCGGCTCCCGCACGGGGGAGTATGTGGAGATTTTTTACGACAAGTCTACCGGCGATGTTTGGTGCAAGTACCACTGGGATCGCGAGGAATGGACGGTCTACCACGATGATGATGTTATCAAGGTCGGCCTTGCCAACCGCTTCAAAACCCCGCAGCAGATTGCGGACATGATCGCGGAAACCTTGACAATGGAAGAACGCTGGAAACGCGAGAACGCCGCATATTTGGCGGGCGGAATATGGTCATGATGGTGCTTGCCATTTCCTGCGCAGCGTGGTAAACTATTTTTGTCGGATGCAGGAGGCGCTTGCATCTGGTGCGGCGCGATCCTGCCGCCGTGGATTGAAATGGTAAGAAGGACAAACACTTCAAGCGAAGGGAAAGCACCGGTTGCCGGTGTTTTTCTTTTTTTTACAATTTCCACTATGAAAGGATATTAAACATGACAGACAAATTGTTTAACACCCTGTGGGCCGCTGCCCTGGACTGCGCCGACCGCGACGCCTACGTCTCCGACTGGGCGCTTTCTTCCGCCTGGGGCGACGCCCCGGAGGCAGAAATCTCCACGACCCGCATCGAGACGCTGGGGCATCTGTGGGACGCGGCCCACCTGACCATCCGAGACATCCGCGCCCATACCGGCTTGTCTCAGGCCGCCTTTGCCGTCCGATACTGCATCCCCCGCCGGACGGTGGAGAACTGGGAGAGCGGCGTGAGAAGTTGCCCAGACTACCTTCGACTCCTGCTGGCTCAGGCCACCGGCATTTACGCAAGAACGTGACGATTATTTTTCCCTCCGGGCGGGGCCAAAGCCCCGCCCATCAGGAAAAGAAGGGGGAAAAGAAAAAGAATGGAGATGCAGAGTTTGCCCCTGCATCTCCCATGATAAAGTGCGTTTTTTCAATTTTTCCACTTTTAAGTGGAATTTTCAAAAATTATTTTTCGGCAATATCTACCACGCAGGGATAGTCCGTCCTGCCGATCAGATAGTCTACCGACACGCCAAATTCATCCGCTATGCTCTTCAACGCGTCCATCGTCGGCTTCGCCGTTCCCAGCTCATACCGGCGTATGGCGTCAGAATTCAGCCCGCAGCGCTCCGACAGTACATACCGCTTCAGTCTCTTTCTCTCCCGCAGCTTTCTCAGCCGTTCCGGGAACTCGCTCATATCAGCACCTCCTGTTCCACGCTTCGATTGCTTTTTCTTTGCTGGGCAGCCCAGATGCTTTCATATTCCGTCAGTCGTTCCATCGCTCCATCTCCTCTTTCAGTTCGTCATACAACTCGCCGAACCGCTTGTTCCACATCCTCAGTCCGAAGAAACAGTACACGCCCAACACGATCCACAGCCCGCTGGCGAAGTTTTGCAAAATGGTTGCCATCACTCCACCCTCTTTCGCATATCTCGCATATCGCTGCACTCATGGTAGCCATACGGGAAGAAATGAGCGGACGGGCAATCGCCGCAGAAAGCGCAGTAATCGCACGGGTCGTATGTGAGCGGCTTAACTTGTACAAATGATGTGACCATTACTCTACCTCCTGCATCCAGAACTCGCGGCGGCAGTCGGAGCATTTCACGTGAGCGTTTAGACACCCACCGCCATCCATCCTATGCGAATGGAAAATTGGAGTGGGGCATACGTCCAACACACCGTCACCATCTATCTCTGCTTCTGGGTATTGTTCCAGAAACACACTCTGCCGTGTCTTGCGCGGGTGTGCGGCAGACCATTTCTCAACGATCTTGACGGCTATTTCGGGGTTTTCAAACATCCACAGATAGCATTCGCTCATCACCGGTTTTTCTTCGTCCGCGCGGCATCCTTCGCAATTCGGCGAAAACGAATTACACATTCTTGCTCGCTCCTGCAAAAACTTCACAGCATCCATTTACTTCTCCTCCACTTCATTCCCCCAGCAGTCCCAGCCGTCCGCCTGTTGACGGGCAAACAGTTCGATGCGGGGCAAATTCCCATACATGGTGTCGATTCTTTCTCTGATCTTTGCTGGTTTCTCTGAGTGTTTTCCCAATTTCTCGCTTAAAAACTGCCGCACATTTGTTACTGCCCGCTTTGGGATTCTGCCTTTTTTGAACGCCAAACATAATTCGCATTGGCTCAAGGTATAAAAGCCGTAGTTGGTTCTCTGCTTATCCCACACAAAGGCTACCGTTTTATACTCAAATCCCCATGATTTGCCCAATTCTATAGCAATATCCAAATTGGGGCTGGTCGCCCACATATACAGCAAGCAATCGTCTGCACCGATTTTGTTCACTGGCAACGCCTTCAGTTCATCCAACGTCATGGTGGGGTAATGTTCATTTACGCCGTTCTCATATTTTTTCCCTTCATCGTAATGTTGGAAATTCATTTGCTTTTGCCTATAAGCCCACGGTGGATCAGCGTAGATGACGTTGTACTTCTTGTCCGTGATAAAAATATCCACCACTGCCATCACATTCCCTCCATTTGCACCCGTCACATGCGCCCTCGTGTGCTTGTTTGTACTTCCCGCAGTATTGGCATAGCTCGTTTTTCATGGTGTGCAATTCTTCTTTAAGCCGCAAAACCTTGTCTGTTTTCGACACAGCCATGTCAAGCAATTCCTTAATGTCTTCCGGCGTCAGTCCGGTGTCCTCGTAGGCAGCAAGGCGGTCTTGCAGCACACTGATCCACTCTTGTTCCGTGTATTTCTCCTCGTAATTTGACGCCATAAGAACCTCACCAGTCCTAAGTCGCTGCGTCAGTCGTTCCATTGTTCTCCTCCTCCACATAGCACCAGCTCTGGGGCGGGCGCTTAATATGACCGCCATTTTCGCAAGATGCACAACCAAACTCATCACACACTTTGTCTATGCAGTTTTCAAACGGGGGTGAAAACTCGCCCAGTTCCTTCAGCTTATCGTAGATTTTCAGGTCAGAGATATGCCAGCCGTAGCCCTTTGCCGCTTTCAGATATTCGTGCATATCTCTGAGGGTCAGGCATGATTGCCGCGCCACGGCGTTTGTTGTCGGCTGATCCTCACCTTTGACATAGTAGCTGCCGCCGGGTGAGCGCGTTTCCAGCTCATAAATGCGGTCGCAGGTAAACTCCCCGATGACCTTTTGTCGCTTACCCCACATATCACACACAGAGCCCTCGTCCGTCTTTATGAAAACAGGCTTCCCGCGGTAAATTTCGCCGTAGTTCTCGTCGCCATCTTTCAGAATGGTAATGAGACGTTCCCTCGCTTGCGTGCAGTAGATATAGCACTTAAACGGCGTTTCCAGATTCGGGCGCGTCTTTCGCACCTCGATAGTCTTTTCGCCGTTGCAAATCTTCTCGCACCACTTGGGACGAATGCTTATCATCACGGCCTTGCTCATGCCTTTTCCTCCTTCAACGCCACAGCCTTTGCCATCTGTGCCATGCCCTGCTCCATGTCCTCTATCTGCTTGTCCCGACGCGAGGGTGGGCACGGCATCAATACGTTTTTGTCCATTTTCCTTTCTCCTGCATGGCTATTCTCTTGCCCATCGCGTCCTGCTCCCGCGCCATAACCTCTCCCTGCTTTTTCAGCATTTCTATCTGCTTATCCCGCCGTGCAATGGCGTCCTTCAGGCTGTCGTTGGCTTTCATCAGTGCCTCGATGTGCCGCTGCTGGTTCTCGATCAGGTCAGCGGCGGCATCCAACACTCGTTCTTGGCAACTCTGCTTATCATTGTAGATTGTGCAACCATGACACTCTCCCTCGGCACAGCACCGCAGCGCAGTCACGATCTCGTCTCTTGTCATAGCGTCCAGTCCTCCTTCCGTACTTGAAACGCATCCCCCAGCTGCACCGTCTCTGGGTAGTTGTGCTGTGTGGTCTGGACGGCGTACTTGTCCCGCGCGATGCGGTAATTCAGAAACAACTCCCATCCGACGCCGCTGGCCTCGGTTTCGCGGTTCTTGGTCTGTGCGATACTCCAATGTGTGCAGGGGCTTCCGCCGATCAGTATTTTCATTCCATCAATCTCCAAACACCACGCCGCACTCGTCCTTCAGCACGTCCCTGATGTGCTTCCGCTTGATGCGGCCCTCGTTTATTTCCTCCGCCAGTTTCTCCAGGCACTCGTACAGGTACGCGATGCTTTGCGTGTCCCGGCTGTCCGATGTCTCCTCTTGGACGTGCCAGCCGCATTTGTCCATCAGCACCATTGCCACCATGTCCATGCACTCCCGTGTGCCTTGCAGCTTGCCACGCATAAAGATGCGGTCGTCCCTGCTCAAATGCTGCTTGCCCACGTCACACCTCCCGGATGGCAAACCCGTACCTACTGCGAAACAGCTTTGCTTTCATGGCATACTCGCGGGTACGCATCCCCTTCACGTCCTCCACCACCGGAAGCCAGTACCGCTGGCCGTAGCTGTCAGGAGCCGTTCTGCGCTCGTACACAAAGTCCGCGATGTAGTCGATACTTTTCACCTTGTCGCCCTCAAACGTCGTGTACGCCTCTTGCAAGCAGTACCGCACCTGCAATTTCAGCCCCCGTATCTCCCCGTCCTTTTGCAGCAGCATCAGCGCGTCGTAGCGCTCCGCCTCCTTCTTGCTGTCGAAGTTCAGCTTGCCGCGCTTGGTCTTCTGCGCCTTGTATTTCCCCGGCTTCTGCATCTTCTCCATGACCTGCTTCTGTGCCGCCGGGGACAGCCGCGCCAGATCGTTACTCATCAGGCCCATTCAGTTTTCCTCTTTTCTCCAGCCCTCGTTTGTTCATCGTGTATTGCACCTCATGGACGATGCGGTTTTCTCCGCACCGTTCGCACGTACCGCCCAGCGTCCGCCGCCACATGGGGGCGAAGATGTATTCGTCCTCCATGTCCCGGATGCACTGTCCGCATAGCTTTGCCGTGGCGATCTTCCAAATGCCCGCATTCATGGCTTCGCCCCCCTGATGTACTTGCCCATCCAAGCATCACGTGCACTGTCGCTTTTTCCGGGAAGTAAAGCAGGGGAATGTCCCCACCGTTCCCACTTCTCAGCATTTCGGCAAGCCGCTTTCCAGTCTTTCATGGGGGTCTTGCCAACCATCCAGCCCTTTGCTTCATAGAAGTCGATAAAGCCTTGCGGATCTACCGCCGAATGGCGTTCAGCCACATAGGACTGAACCTCTGCCAGTGTGGGTGGGGTAAAGCGCTTCGCGCGCGTACTCCCACCGTCAGGTGGGAATAAGTCTTTGTCTTTTTCTTTGTCTTTTTCTTTGTCTTTGTCTTCTTTCTTTGTCTTAGTAGGCTTGAGGTCATTTGCGGTTGCTTCGGTTTGCTTGATTTTGCTTGAACTTGCTTGCGTTTGCTTGCCACCTTTCGTCCCGTTCCTTGCCCGTTCAGCGGAAAGCTCATCGTCCCTGTCCAACATCGTCCGGAACACCGGAAACAGTATGCTTTCAGCACCCTCCAACTCTGGGGGGATACCTGTCCTCGCGTACTTCAGAATGGCGATAAACAGACGTCCACGCTCCGCATCGGACAGCGCCGCTGTCTGTTCTATCCAGTCATAGTAGGCTTTCACATAGCACTTGCCCATTCACATCACATCCTTTAGAAGGGCAGATCGCTATCATCCTCGTCCATCTCCACGAACTTGCTATTGCCGTCCGTCCGGTGAAACGCGCCCTGCGCGTCCGTGTCCTTCCGGCTGTCGCCAAAATACATATTGTCCGCCACGATCTCGGCGCTTCTGTGGTTGTTGCCGTTCTTGTCCTGCCAGTCACGCATCTGCAACCGGCCCTCCACCACCGCCATGCGGCCTTTGGTGAAATACTTGGAAGCAAACTCCGCCGTACCGCGCCACGCCACAATGTCGATGAAGTCCGTGTCCTTGGTCCCGTCTGCGTTCTTAAAGTCCCGGTCTACTGCCAGTGCAAAGCTGGCAACGGCGGTGCCGTTATTGGTGCGCCGCAGCTCGGGATCCCGTGTCAATCTACCCATGACAAAAATCTTGTTCAGCATATCAAATCTCCTTATAAGTAGCTTTTCCCAAATTCTCGCCGGAAGTCATCTTCCGTCCAGCCCTGCTCCTGCATGGCCTTGACTTGCCCGAAACGGTGAAGTTTCAGCATAGTTTCAGCATTGTTGTGCGCCGCCTTTTCGCCAAAAATGTGACACTTGTTATGGCACAAATACACAACCAGCCCGTACTTCTCGCTTTTACCTCGGTTATAAGCTCCAAAAATGTGATGTCTATCTAATGGGTCTACCGCACCGTTTCCACCACATCGCCAGCACCGCTTATCCTCCATACCCTACCACCGTCCCATCCCACACATATTCCGGGCAAACCCGAATAGCAAATGAATGCAAGATATAGTTGTGATTACGTGTGTGATGCTTTTTTATAGTCGGTACAGCATCCCATCCCTCAACGGGCTTCTGCTCTCCATTTGACCAACTACAGCCGCCATAAAAATTCTTGCAAGTCCAGCACGGCTGCATATGGAAACTACTCATGTACCTACCTCCCCCACCGGCTCACCAGCGCGTCCAGCTCTGCCGGCGTCATCGTCTCAATACCTACCGCCTTACAATCCTCCACGACGGCATCTATCAGCCGCGACATCTGCTCCGTGTCGTAGGTACTGCTGCCGTACCATACTGTTACGGTCACGCAGCCTTTCAGCTTGCTGGGGAACGTATCTGCCATCCAGCCGATCCCGTTCCGCTCCCATGCCCTGCAAAACGGCTCTGCCGCCTTTTCCCGCAGGCATAGCACCTCGCTCACGCCTCCGATGTTCCGTATCTCCTGCCGGTACACCTCCTGTCTGGAGATGCCGTAATGTGCCGCCAGCCTGTCCAGCAGCACCCAGCAATAGGCGTTGGCATCCAGGCTCCGTCCTTTGCCCTTGATGGTCACGTTGTACTCCTTGTCTTGCTTCATGGCGTCGCACACGTCCATCGCGGTCTGCGGCGACTTCACACGCAACGCCAGCCACGCGCCATCACTGTCCTGCTGCCACCTCGACCCGTTAACCGTTATCTGCTGCATGGTTCTTCTCCGCTGCGTTGGCCGCCTTCATGCAGCCCCAGCACAGCCGCTTACCGTATCTGTCGATGGACTTGTCTGCGATGTCATCCGGGGAATACCTAATGCCCTGGCACGTCACGTTCTTAATGGGCATACCGCAGCTCTCGCAGATGACAGTGCCTTTAGTGTATGTTACAGGTGCAAGCTTGTCGTACTTGCTCCTATCCGCCTCCCAGTACACGTCCGCGCCAAAGCCCAGCGCCTTACATGCCACGGAGATAGCGTCCGTCAGTGCCATCTTGAAGCACTCATCGGAGGTGTAAGGGCCGTTCTTTTCCTTCGCCACAAATGCGCTGCCGCCTGTGCCGGGAATAGCATCCGACCATGCGCCGTCCACTTTAACAAACAGGTCAATGTCCAGAAACGCGGCCACTTCACCGTTTGCGCCATGTTCCAGCCTCTTGTCCGTGATAGTGTACTTCCATCCGATACCGCAAGGGCCGAACTGATCCGTCAAAGTCTTCAGCCGCCACATGGGGTTGATGTCCGTCTTGCCCTTCAACCGGCCAGCGCCGATTTGCCTTTTTGCACTGTCCGGCACGCTTCGCACCGCATTATAGATAGCCAAATTCTCCATCACTTCACCCCCATGTTCATCCGCTCGGCGATCTCCGCACCGTCCACCGCAACACCGGCTTTCAGCAGCGGTGCGATGTCGCTCTTGGCCACCGTGGGCGAGGTATACGTCACCTTGCCGTCATAGCCGTTGTCCATGCACCACCGCACCAGCTTCTCCATGTTGGTAATCTCTACCGCCGTGCTCTTGCGGTAGGTAACGGAACACCTCGCCGTCTGGAAGGGATGCCCGTCCAGCGCCCGGTCAACGTAGTCCCGCAGCCGGTCACGCTTGCGCTCCATCGTGCGGCGGCGCTCCGCCAGTTCCTTTTCCTCGTCCCGGATGGCCTTTGCCTCCGCGTCCAGGCTCTTGGACCAGCACACCATGTTCTCGATTTTGTGCTCCCTGTCCATCTGCAGCTGCTCGAAAGCATCGTAGTCCAGCAGCTCCCCGGTCTCCGGGTCGATCAGCGCCTCCAGCGCCTGGTCAATGTGATACAAACTCAAGCTCATTTCTTTTCCTCCCATGCGTCCACCGTTCGTATGCAGCCATCGCACCCAACGGTCTCGCCGTAAATATTCTTGTACAGGGTATCTGTTTCCTCGCCGCACACCGGGCATCGCGGCACCTTGTAGGGCTTCGGCTCCGCCCGCGGCTCCTTGTAGTCAAACACGCTCACACCAGCCTCCCAGCCGCTTTCAGCACTTCCCGCATGGGCTTCCGCGCCTTGAGTATGGACATAGCCCGCGCCGTCTCCCGCCTGTATTGCCGCCACAGGTCGCTCAACTCGTCGCTCTGGTAGTACCCGTCCCCGTCGTTGCAGATCATCACGCCCTGCTTCTTTGCCTCGGCCACGGCCTTTCGCATCTTCCGGTCGGTGGTGTGCAGCGCCGCCGCCAGGTCTTCCCGGCTGATGGCGTTCCTGCGCCCCTTGGGGATCAGACAGGCGATCCGCTCTGTCTCCGCCGTCCGTATGGGCAATTCGGCTTTCTCGTCCTCGCCGAACAGATACGCCCTGCTGGCCCGCAGCGCCGCCTCCAGCGCCTCGGTGACTTCCTCCGTGGGCAGGCACACGCCGTTCTCAAACCGGCTCACCATGCTCACGTCCATCCGCGGGTCTGCCAGCTTCAGAATGCCGCTGACCGCCTCCTGCGTCAGCCCCAGCTCTATCCGCCGTTCCTTCAATCGGTTCATTTCTGTACCTCCACCCATTGGCCGTCCCTAACGGTGTACCACACGCCGGGTTTCAGCGTTTCACCATCCACGATGCCAGCAAGGATGGCGGCGATCTCTCCATTATCCCTACGCTCTACGCAGACAATAGCGTTGCCGATATTGCCCATAACGCGGCCAAAAAAGCCGGTTGTCATAGCCACACAGGATTTGCCGGTGGCGGATGCTGCGCCCCTCTCGCCGGTGGCGGATGCTGCGCCCCTCTCGCCGGTGGCGGATGCTG
>OQVU01000706.1_pt1 | contig 12871 bp, 9 predicted proteins | sample 1691611 | NCBI WGS metagenome assembly OQVU01 (sample SAMN03418272, study PRJEB22391) | human gut metagenome | biome: human-gut; feature: organic feature; material: feces | host: Homo sapiens | place: Tanzania | collected 2013-01
CAGGAATCGTCATACTGACATTGTTCAAAGCTGTTTTATTTCCATAGCGTTTAAATATATTTTGTATTTCTATCATGTTTATCTAAAAAATATTGTTTATCTGTTAAACAATTACCACCAAACCTGTTTGTCGTTTTCATAAGTGAAGATTCGCTCTTCCTTTCCTTTAGTTCTATCTCTGAGCAAATATAAACCGCCACTTGGAATATTTTTTAGTACAAGTTTGGTGTCCTTAGCACGAATCCATGCTAGCGTATTCCATCTACCTTTGTCATATACAAGTAATTGATATTTATCCCCAACTTCCACACAGTTGCCATCATTGCGAGGCATATATGTGATAGATGCTACATCAGAAGGTTCTGATAATTCAAGACCAACCCAATTGCCATCTGGGCCAGTACCATTAAATCCTGTAAGTACATCACCATCGAAGACCGTTTCCTTTGTATGTTTTTCCGTACCTTCAGTACCTATAATCCTTCCTACCAGTTTCTTTCCCTTGCTATTGAAAAACGAAATCTCATTAATATTACAATAAGAACCTTTGGGCCCAATATAACGAAGATACTTGTATTTCTCCTTTGATGGATTAAGTTTCCGGTTATACGAACATCCATTGGTGAAACCCTTATGAACATACAATGTAGAAACAGAAGAGAAGTCCATCGAATTGCTACCTTGGAACTCACCGAGATCCATGCGATTTTTGAACGAGTCAAACTGCGCAAAGAACGGGTATTTGCGATACAAAGTCATAGTTTGACGCTTGCTTCTATCACACTTCAAATATCTTATCTTTCCATTATTCTCTACGATGAAAGGATTTCCAATAGGTTTTATTTTTCCTGAATCCCAAACACCTACAGAATACAACACATTACGCCCCATAGAACGGAAGGTTACCTTTCCCCTTTGAATTTTACCATAATGAACAGGCTCCCACTCTTGTTTATCATTAACACAGATATAAGCAACGCTACGATTACTATATTCCATAGGAATCTTACATGTCACGTCAGTTGTTGGTATATATTGATCTGTTACATCTGTGAACTTAGGAAACTTATACAGTTCTGGAATGTCTTTTTCCCCACTTAGATCATCCATTATTTCTTTATTAACTTCATAACGACGTCGATATATTTTGGGCTTAATATATACTGGGCTATGTGTAAACTGAGTTGTGTCTCCTGGTGCATATTGCATATAAAAAGGTGTTGACTTACCATTCGGTAATATCAAAGCATTCCATGTATGCGAACCGATACGATTACCCCAATGAGGTACAAAATCTATCGCCACAGGAATTCCCAAGGATCTTGATAATGATGCTACATATGCTACCTCATCTTTACATATTCCTGTACGATATTTTATCAGTGAAGCTACACTTGGGGTAATATCACCTCTATTTCTCGTAAATTGAAACTGTTTCATAACGTCCGTAACCTTTAATGCTTCTGACAAAACATTTCCAACCTTAAAGAATGATTGAGCATGAGGATTCTTACCTGTCTTAACTATCTTCCATTTCTGAGTTGCCTTACCCGAATAGTAATTCTGAACTATTATTTCTTTGCCAGTATTTTTGTCTACAGTTGATTCCCAGAACAGGCCTGAAAGCTTATTCATTATTTTACACATACCATCACCTACTGGTATAATAACCCATTTCTGTTGGTTTATGTACTTTGATTGATATGCACTTGTGTTTGCTGTATAATGAGGATCAGGATTCTCAACTTCAATCTTCACCTGCTTACTAACAATTGCCATTGTATCAAGATTTACTTGGTAATCTTCCAAATACAAATTCACAGGATCCATTGGGCTTATTTTCCAACATGGATATCCCTGATAGTCAAATCGGAGATTGAGCGTTTTATCTATAGGCGAATACTTATGAAGGGTAATTGCTTGACCAATCTTTGAACTAATTGTATCTAGAGAAACATAATTTTTTGTCGCTACATTCTGAATCTGGCAATATGAATTAGAGTAGTTAATCGTTTTCTCATCATAGTAAGGCTCATATGCCGCAACTTCCATGTAGTCAAGACTAAATGGTTTGTTTACATACTTAACTGTTATCTTATTGTCACCTTTCTGTAAATCAACAACCGTACCAAAGCGAGAACAGCGGAATGAATATTTACTATTAGCAGGTTCCACCACAATAGTCCCCACTTTTTCCCCATTCAACTCAACTATAGCTTCAACATCTACTAACAAAGTATTATAACTGAATCTTAGAAGTTTTTGAACAGCAATATCAGAATGAAAATTGTATGTGACATAAGCACCTTTTCTATCCATTTGTACAACTTTTCCTTTAAGTGCATCAGGAGAATTCACTACCTTTGCATTAACAACACACTCTTTGTAAGCTGGATATTGTACCCCTTTCTCACTATATACAACAGGCGAATAGAGGTATGAGAAATTTCTCTTTATCTCATCACGCCAGTCACTAATAGGTTCGTCAAACAAACGATATGGCAATACATAATTGAAAAAAATAGAGTCATTATACTCCTTATGCCAATTTACCTGTATCCAAAAATCACATGCTTCATCAATTGCCTTTATAAGATAATCTGCATCAATATTCGATATATCAGAATATTGTCTTAGCTTAGCTCTTTTGAATGATAGATTTTTTGTTTTTTCAGTAATGACACTATCACGAAACTCTTTGGCATTTTTTGCCATAATGATATATGCATCTTCAAAGTTAGTTTGTTACCGGACAGTTACAGACGCAGGCTTGAAAGCAGAAAGAAAATTGACTTGATTTCAAAAATTGCGCTTGTAATTCTTGTTTGCCTCTTTATTGTCTACGGAGGCGTTGCGGTTAAGGGTCAAATCCTTAAATCGAAGCTCAAAACAATTCAGCGTAAAAACAGCGCTATTGAGAGCGAATTCCCTGCACTTCAAGAATACCAAAACATATACAATGAGTTGGGCGAGGTCAGAAAAATGATTGAAAGCATCACTCCGCAGGATCCCGATGCAGTTGAATTTTTCACAATGATTTCAAATCAAACACCCGACTATGTTCAGATTAAACCTTGAAAACTGGTTCAAAGAGGGCATTTGCACCCTTACCTGCACAGTTCAGGACAATCAGGATTACAAGGATTATGTCGATTTGTTCAAAACCGAAGAAATGCAAAAAATCGTCAAGACGGTTGAGACAACAAGTTACACAAGAACCTCGGGCGAGGACGGAAAAAGCGTTACCTTTACACTTGTCTTGAGTATGTCTAACGGCGTTAACGTTACTGCGGGTGCTCCCGTTTATGAGACAGTTACCGACAAAAAGGGCGAGGCTGTAACAAATTCAAGCGGCGAGGTTCAGACAACACAGGTTACAACTACCGCAGCGGCAACAACGACCGAAACTACTACGGGGGAGGCTAAATAATTATGGCTTTAAGCGATGTTATTAAAAAGAAGCAGGCTACCGGCGACGGCTCGGAAAAGGAAAAAGCCGCTAAGAAAAATCTCCTCGACGACGTCAAAGTGGTAATTGTCGTATTGATTGTCGCTTGCATAGGACTTATCGTTCTTACCGTTTTCGGTGCGAAGGGCATCGACGAGACGGAAGCGAATATTGAAAAAGCAAAGACACAATATAAGCAAAATCAGCTTGCTATCGCAAACCTCAAGGCTTTGCAGGCACGCAGCGGCGAATATAAGGAGCAGATAGCTCAATATGATATAATGATTTCAAAAGAGCCGCTTGATCAAATGCAGATTATGATTGATCTTGAAAAGGACGTTGAGGCGCATAATTGCAGCCTTACAGAGCTTACCTTCGGCGAGCCTGAGAAAAACGAGCAGAACGTCAATCAAGTAGCAGTTAATCTTACAATTACCGGCTCGTACAGGGATATTATAACTTTCTGTCATGACACGGTAAGCGATAAGCAGATAAAGCGTATAGACACGATCAATATTACGGGTACAGACGAGCAGAGAACAGCGCAGATAGTACTTGTAGAATTTTCAAGATAAGCAAGATAATTCAATGGGCAGATTTTCGAATGGAGAGAGATTAAATAATGGCGAATAACAATCTGATAATACCCGGAAGCATGGGCTCAAGGCTTGTTGCAGCCGGAATTATCACAGAGGAACAGCTTGCCGAGGCGTTGGAGATACAAAAAACGAGCAAGGAGCTTATCGGCACAATCCTTACGCAGTTAGGCTACTGCACAGAGGACGATATAGCAAAAACACTTGCCAAAAAGACAGGCTATAAATACGTTTCAATCAATGAGATAGGCGTCAATGTTTCAGCGGCTAACCTTATTACACCCGAAATGGCGTTGAGGGACCACATTCTTCCGCTTTATCAGGATGAAAAGACCTTGTATGTCGCAATGAAAAATCCGAACGATATCATTACGATAGACAATCTCCACCTTATGACAGGGCTTGAGATTTGCCCCTTGGTTGCTCCCGATATGGAGCTTACCGCCGCAATCGAAAACTTTGCAAATATGAACTCGTCGCTTGATAATTATGACGAGGACGAAGCAAGCGACGACCAAAATGTATCAGAGGAATTTTCCATTGATGATAAGCCGGCGGTTTTGCTTGTAAACCAGATTATAAACAACGCCATTAAGGCAGGCGCATCCGATATTCACGTCGAAGCACTTGAAAAGCATATGAGAGTCCGTTTCAGAATCGACGGCGTTTTGCAGGAGGTAATGCAGAACCAAATCAAGCTTTTCCCCTCGGTTGTTTCACGTGTTAAGGTACTCGGCGGTATGGATATTGCCGAAAAGCGTATTCCGCAGGACGGTCGTGCTACCGTCAGATTTGAGGACAGAACACTCGATATTCGTATCGCAACAATGCCCACCGTTTACGGCGAGAAGATTGTTATGCGACTTCTTGAAAGATCGCAGGGCGTTGTAAAGCTTCACGATTTGCACTTCTCTGAGAGACAGTTTGACAGATTTGAAAAAGCAATTCATATGCCCTACGGCTTCTTGCTTGTTACGGGCCCCACAGGTAGCGGTAAATCTACAACTCTTTACGCGACCCTTGCCGAAATAAGCTCGGATGATAAAAATACAATTACACTTGAGGACCCGGTTGAGCGCCGTATGGCAGGTATCAATCAGGTTCAGATGAATAACAGAGCAGGTATGACCTTTGCGGCGGCTTTGCGTTCGGTATTGCGTTCCGACCCCGATATTGTCATGGTCGGTGAGATTCGTGACGGCGAGACTGCAAAGATTGCCGTCGAAGCGGCTCTTACGGGACATATGGTTCTTTCGACCCTGCATACAAACGACGCACCCGGCGCCGTAACCCGTCTTAACGAGATGGGCGTTGAACCGTTCCTTGTTACATCCTCACTTGTCGGCGTATTGGCTCAGCGTCTTGTCAGACGTCTTTGCCCCAAGTGCAAGGAGGCGTATCAGATAAAGAGGGATGACCTTCTCAAGATATTCCCCGACCTTCCGCTTGACGAGTATCCCGACGAGGAGTTTACACTCTACAAGCCTAAGGGCTGTATCACTTGCAACAATACAGGTTATAAGGGACGAGAGGCTGTATTTGAATTCCTTACCGTTACCGAGGAAATGAAGGAGCTTATCCTTGACCGTGCAAACGCAGCGGCTATTAAAGAGCTTGCCATTAAGCAGGGTATGCACACGCTGAAGGATGAGGGTATTTACAAGGTCATGCACGGAAAAACATCGATAGAGGAAATTTTGAGAGTTATAGTTTAATTTATACGGAAAGGTGATTCGTATGAAATCAAGGCTTAAACAAAACGGCGGTTTTGCATTGACAGCGGTCATTGCGTTGCTGTTTATACTTTCGCTTATGGGCACGGCAATGTATGCTTATACAATGACCAGCCTTAGAACTGTACGCTTTTTGTCAGACAGAAAGAAAGCGGAGTATCTTGCTCAAGCAGGAGCAGAGGCCTCGGCATACGCATATCAGCTTGCTGTTAACAACAGAGGCTCCGACTCTGATGTCAATGAGTTTATCGTTGAAACAAGTGAAGACGGCGACAAGATTGAAACTAACAAGATATACCTTATTTGGAATAAAACGGCAACTCCTGCGGAATATCAATATGTTACCGAGGCAGGCTTAAATGCATGTACGGATAAGGAAATAATCGGATATTATCAGGTCGAAATAACGAATATCGTCGAAACCAAAAAGGGAAAATTCCTGAAAACAGAGACAAAGGCTGACGGCTCGGGCATTATAGCTGAGGAAGAGGTCGAAATGATTGACAAGCAGAGGCGTTTTGTCAGCAAAGGATATGCGGTTAAGGGAAACGATATAAATGACGTTGTCCCTGCGACCGTGACGGCGAGAATTTCAGAGCCTGTTCAGGGACTCGGTACATTTTACGATAACGACGGTGCCAATGCGGGAATTATCGACCCGATTTCAAATGACGAATTTACTAAGCTTGGCACGGTAAAGCTTCCGTCAAACCTTTCGCTTAAAACAAAGCATTTCGGCACATTTACAATCAACATAGGCGAACGAAGCACACCTGCAAAGCTCGGTTATTCCTCAGGTAACCTTATTTTGAATGCTCCCACGACGGGAACAATCAAGATGAAGGAAAATCAGGATAACATTGTTTCGTTTGTCGGAATGAAAGACCTGTTTGTAAACACGGATATTGACGTTACACCCACTAAAAAGAACTACAATATTATGTTCTTGAAGGGTAACAACATTGTAATAAACGGCGATATAGAAATTTTTGCATACGGATTTTACAGAAATACACTTACCAAGTTAGGCGCGAATTTAGGAATGATAGGCGACGCCATAAGGGGAAAATACAGGTTCAGCACGGTCGTTTTGGGAACTCCGAACCCTGAAACTGCGGCAATTACCGACCCGATAAACAATAGTATTTACAGCTTAGGTCGCTGCGGCAAGGTCTTTTTCGGCGGCGACGTATATGTAAATATAGAAATGCCGAACGTCGGTGTTTACAGATACAAGGCTTTTTCTGCCGGTGATGTTTATTACTTTGACGACAATGCACCGCAGAATACAGGTAGCGAAAACGAATACGGCGTCGATTTGCTCAAGTATTTCCTTGACTATTCGATTGCAACCAACAAATATTCAAAGAACGTACTTAACAGATTTGCGGATTTGATTGAGATTTATTATCAGACTGCCGACGGAGATACACCTACGCAGTATGTTGTCGGCGACGGCAACGGCGGAATTACCAAAAGCCTGATGAGAAAAATCGATGTTGACAATAACGCAAAGGATACATACAGCTCGATTATTCCGCCCGATCCCTCAGATTCATCATCTCTTATGTGGGAATAAGACTTTTTGAAAATAAGTTAGGAGGAGCATTATTTTTAAGAGCATTAAAAGTACGGTAAAACAAAAACAAGGTATGACGCTTGTGGAAACACTTGTTGCCATAGCTTTGATTATGCTGATAATTTTTACCTTTACACCGCTTTTCCTCAACAACTTCAAAAATATCCGCACGGCGGGCGAGGTTACAAAATCCTCATACGAAAAAGCAAGCTTGTTGGAGAGGCTCATTGCAAATAAGGGCGAAAACGCACCCGGATATGAAATCTCCGTAAGTGATGTTCCGCTTACAATGACAAAGCAGGACGATTCGGATTTGTCAATAAGCTTTGGCTCGGACAGTTCTGCGGGTCAGGTTCACGGCACGCTTATCGCAAGTAATCCCAACACACCGAATTCATATTCAACCTTTTATGTCAGCGATAACACAAGCCGTATGCTCAGCTTCCCGAGCAATCTTACCGACGACTTTTTGACGACGGAAATTACGCTTGTTCCCAAGGGATTTGCGTTTAATGCTGTGGCTGAAAACAAGAATGCAGATCAGGCAGGCTGGCACTTTAAGGTCAGCTATACCGACGAAAACGGCAACAAGCAAACGGTTGGCAAGCAGTATTACGATATAGTTTTCAAAAAAGACGGAGCGACAAATGTTGCGGTGTTCACGCTCAAGGGCGGTAACAACGTCATTTGCTTCGAACATTCTCCGCTTGTAATTGAATACGGACAGGGCGTAGGCGACCTTCAGTACAGCACTAAAATCGAGATCGGCGCACCCGAAATTATACTTGTCGGCGAAAAGGCTTCCGACGGCAAATACTATTACTATGCGACAAGCGGCGTTGATGAGTACGGACGTATGGATCTCATCGCAAAGGAAATGACGGGTTCTCCGCTTAACTCGGCAATGAACGACGTTGAGTGGGTCGGTGTCGGCAGCGGCGACGACGGCAACGGCGGAGATAATAAGTACGGCTACTATGTTATGGGCGGCGACGCAGGACAGGTACGCCGTTTCTGGAGAAACGAAAAAACGGGCAACTACTATTGGGGCGGCGACACGCTTTGGCAGTATGACCGTTATGCGCATATCACGTCAAAGGGAAGGCCCGAGGGCGACAGTTATGAGAACATAAGCGCCGAGAATTCAACTCAGGCGGAGTTCAAGTCGATATTCCGTTCTCCGCAGACTGAAATTGATTGGAACGGCAGACAGATAAACTATCTTTTCAAATCACAAAAGACAAGTCTTTGGGACTATAAGGCCATTACATCAAACTACTTTACAGCGAACGTTGCAACCTCCGATTCGGGCAAGGCGTTCTTGACCCTCGGCGGCGTTGTTAAATGGCGTGACGGCACGGAGGCTTACGGCGGCAACTCAGGAGTAAGCCGTGGCGAAAATGAAAGCATGCGTACATGGCTTACATACGACGCAAGCAGCGTAAGATCCAAAAAGCTTTCGAGTCTCGGCTATAAGGAGGCTGTAGATTATGAGTACGAAAATGATGATTCGCTCATAACCATTACCTCCGTAGGTGCTATTAAAATCGATAAAACCAACAGCAATTATATTGAAATTCAGGATCAGACTCAGTGGAACAGCAAGGTTTATCCGAGCCAGTCCTATACGCTTTATTGCGGTCGAATTCCTGCCGTTATCGACGTTTGGGGCTGGAAAACAGCTTCGTTTGGCTGGAAAGCATATATTCCGCTTGCGACGTTGGGCGTTGCGTACAGCTCGAACAACATATATACTCCGTCGGGCATCTTAAACCCGGGCGGAACGGGAGCTTGGTATCCGACAGGACTTTTCGGAGACTCAAAGGCATCGAGCACAAAGCTTGATGCTGAAATATTCAAATCCTTGAAGTATGAGGACCTTTTGAACTTCTTTACCTCGGAAAATCCGTATAAGGACATAGTTTATCCGAGGTCAACGATAAAGAAGCCTGCATACTACACGGCTGTTAACGGAAGCGCCGGTCAGGCATTGGGCGAGCAGGGTAATAAGTATTACCTTACATCAGGCGAGGAAATCGACATTACAATCGGTTATCTTTCACATCCGTTTGCAATCGGACTTGAAAATCCGTCAACATGGCTGATTACGGGCATGACGGGCTCTGACTACTATTTCTACAAGTTTAACGGAACAGGCGGCAAATACGACCACTCGTTCCAGTCGGCAGGACTTCGAGATAACGTAACAATGCTCGACATTGACAGCTATCACGACGATATTACGGGCAACAATATTTCTGTTGCGGTCGGCTACACATTGGGTTATCTTTTCTCCGACTACAGCTGGGCAACACGTGTAAATGACATTTCGAATATGGGTGTTGTTTATATCAGAGGCTCGGGCGACGGCAGCGACAACGATACGATGGGCTCTATGGAGTCGGGTAAGGGCTGGTCGCTTAAAAAGGAAACAAACGTATTCCATCAGTTCTACGGAACAGACCAATATCAGGACGGCTCGGGCAATATGACGGCATTGGGCTGGAACACCTCGTATCACAGGTCGTTCTTCGGAATTTCAAACAGCAGCACTGCACCGCCGTCAGGCTTAACTGCTCCGAATATCATTCCGGGCACAAAGCTGTACGGTACAAATACGCACCCGATGAACCAAACTCAATGTACAACGGTACGTTGGGGACTTACATGGGATGCAAAGCCGCAGTTTATGTGGGGCACGGACAACGGCTCGCTGTTCAGCTGGGGCTATGACTATGAAACCCCGACAAATTCAAAGATAACTGCGGTTACAAAGGAATTTGAAAGCTATATGTGGGCTGACAGAATCGGCGCAGCAGGCGGTCCTACGAACAGAAAACTCAAAGACGACGGCGACCATATTCAGTTCTACGATTACACAAGCAGAAAGAACTCGACGTCGGACACATACGGCTTCGTATCCGTGTTAAGCAGAATAACCGACGTAGAGTTTGCGGACGATTATTGGGTAGCGGTAGGCACACAAAGCGGAAAAGCTCCCGAAACCTATTGCGCTTCGCAGTATTGCTATTCGGGCAACGGTAAGGCAGGTTCGTACATCAACGTCAAATACTGCTACAATGAGGAAAAACATCTCTACGCTTGGAAAGCGATTAAGATTGCCGATGAAACCAATATAAACTTCATTTCGATTACTTATTCCGAGGGTATATGGTATCTCACGGGCTACAAGGACGAAAACGGCAACGGCAAAAACGACGCCGATGAAAAGGCGTATATTTACTACACGAAGGACCCGTCGGATGCAGGCGCATGGAAGCGTGTAAAAACGCAGGGTGCTGACGGCAAATATACGGACGACACCACGGCGGTATTTTTCGACGCAAGCGGCAACAAGAGGGATATTGACCTTGCGGGCGTAAACGCAATGGCATCTCAGGGATAAAACAGAGAAAGGGCGGCAAGGCTATGTTTAAGTTAATCAACAAAACAAAACATGACAGGCGAGGCTTTACCCTCGCAGAGCTTATTGTAACTATCGCAGTTATGGCACTTGTTATGGGCTTGGTCGCTCAGCTCTTCGGCACGATATACAAGCGTTACGATATGGTCGAAAAGCAGTTTAAGCTTCAAGCACAGGTTGAATATGTTGTCGCACAGTTCCAAGAGAATGCGACAAAGACCTCGCTTTCGACTGCGACAAAGGTTGACATTTTTTATGAGGACCCTGCGACGGTTGAGGCAAATAAGATATTAGCCTCCTGCCCCGAGCTTGGCACATTCACGGAAAATGACGACGGTACGATTACTTTCCAGAAGCCTACAAATCAATACACCTATTATTTCACATACAAGGGATATTTCTATGGGCTTGCACCTATTCATTCGATTGATGAGGATAACAAGGTAACGATTAAGTCGAACGCTACCGCATACAAATTCTACTATCAGTTTGATAACCCGTTGAAGCTTGACGTTAAGTTCAGCGTGGGCGTTGATGCGTTCCAATGGGACACGACCGAAAACAAGGAAATGGAAAACCCGACGGACGCTTCGGGCAATGCGCTCAAGCATAAATATCTTGAAAACGCCATTACGGTTAGCGTTGCGAGCAACCGTGAATATTTGCCTGCGAAATATGACCTGAACTCGTCATTTTCGTTTGACAATATGAAAACCAACGGTCAGCTTGTCAACTGCAACAATGAAAGAGGATACTATTTCACAAGCGAATACACGGCAGGCTGGGACTCGGGAACGGATAGGCGGTGCACTTGATGCCGATACGGGAGACACCGAGACAGCGTTCACCTGCGGCACAAGATGGCTTATGGCAGGTACGGATATGGAAAGCGGAGTTGTCAAAACGCTTCGTGATTTCAGGGACAACACGCTTAAAGGCACATATCTCGGCGATATAATCATTGACAAGTATTATAACGAGTGGTCGCCTGCAATAATTAAAATCGGCTCAAGGAATGAGACGTTAAAGAATATCGGCAGAACGGTTGTTACCGATATGGCTATACTTATTGCAATGGCAAAGTGATTGACAAAAAATAAAATATAGGATATACTTAAAACAGTTACGGAACATTCACGCACAATTCCCTAAAAAATCACGAGACTGTATGGGGGTATGTCTTATGAAGAGCAAAAAGGGTTTTACACTTGTTGAGCTGATGATTGTCATTGTAATTATGGGCATTTTGGTCGCTGTGGCAGTCCCTGTTTTCGGACTTGTTACAAAGAATGCGGAGAAAAAGACCTGCGGCGCAAATATGGAGATTATCGTAAAGGGAGCGCAGCAATGTGCCTTGACTGACACCGATTCGGGCGCAAAGGTCATTTTCAGGAACGACGGCACAACCACGGTTGACGTCAGAACGCAGGAGGACGCAAGGCAGGCGTTTACGGACGCATATCTTGCTTGCTTTGAGGGCGGAAAATTTCCGCTTTGTCCCACCGAGGGCGGATATTACACCGTAACGCTCTCCGCAAACGGAAAATTTGTAAATGTTGAGTGTAAAAACAGCGGCTCGGGTGTGGCTCACGGTGCAAAATAATATAATTTTGTAATTTATTGTAAAAAATTTATAAAAAACACTTTACAAACTGTTTTTTTTAGTTTATAATACAGATAAAGGTTACGGAAACTTCCCGTTAACTTTTTAGCTTGGTATTCTGGGCAATCCACCCATTATATAATTATTCTAAATGAAAAAGGGAGAAATTTATCATGAGAAAACTTATGAGTAAAAAAGGTTTCACACTCGTTGAATTGATGATCGTTATTGTTATCATGGGTATCCTTGTTGCAGTAGCTATCCCGGTTTACGGTGCTGTTACAAAGAACGCAGAGACAAAGACATGTAAGTCAAATATGAGCAACATTAAGTCAATGGCTTCAACATGGCAGATGACAGGCGGAACTGACGGCGGTCAGATTTCTCTTGCTGATGGTGCCACAATCAACCTCGCTGCTAACCAAAGCTTTAAGAATCAGTTTGACGGCGGCGTGCTTCCTAAGTGCCCCGTTGCTAAAGATACTGAT
>OQVU01000709.1_pt1 | contig 12850 bp, 10 predicted proteins | sample 1691611 | NCBI WGS metagenome assembly OQVU01 (sample SAMN03418272, study PRJEB22391) | human gut metagenome | biome: human-gut; feature: organic feature; material: feces | host: Homo sapiens | place: Tanzania | collected 2013-01
AGAAACTTATTAACCAAGTAGTCTTGATTGACTACACCATTATTATACTAGGAGGTGAATATATGAGAAAATATGAATATATGCAGGAAATTTTAAAAGAAAATAACGGATATTTGTTTACTTCACAAATTGAAAAGGAGGGTATTTCACGAACATATCTGGCAAAATTTGTAAGAGATAATAATATGGAGAAAGTTGCAAAAGGAATATATATATCTGAAGATACATGGGTAGATGATCTGTATATTATTCAGATTTGTAATCCTAAGATAATCTTTTCAGGTGAAACAGCATTGTATTTACATGGGATGATAGATAGGGAATACTCTGAAATATGTGTAAGTGTACCATCAAGATTTAGCCAGACACGATTAAGAGAAAAGGGAATAGTTGTTCATCAGGAAAGAAAGGGAATATATGAGTTAGGAGTAACTAATATAGATACAAATTATGGTAATAGTGTGAGAGTATATGATAAAGAGAGGAGTATATGTGATTTAGTAAAGAATAGAGGAAATATAGAAGTACAACATTTTCAAACAGCCATGAGAATTTATATGAGAGATAGTTCGAAAGATTTATCAAGACTTTTGATGTATGCAGAAAAATTGAATATTAGGGACGAAATGATGAAATATGTGGAGGTAATGATATGATAAAATCAGCAATTCAGCTTAAAGCGAAAGTAAGAAATTATTCAGGTGGAGATGATAGGGTGTCAAAGGCTTTAATAAGGGTGTTTTTTATGGAAAGGTTTTTAGAGAGAATATCCATATCAAAGTATAAGGAACAATTTATATTAAAGGGTGGAATGTTAGTTGCTTCCATTTTGGGAGTGAATTTAAGAGCCACTATGGATATTGATACAACAGTAAAAGCATTGCCTCTTAATGGGCGAGATATTGAGAAAATAATATTGGAAATTTGTGGAATTCCATTAAATGATAATATTACATTTAGAATAATAAAAATAGAAAATATAATGGACGAGTTTGAATATCCGGGAGTTAGAATACATATGGAGGGACTGTTAGATAAGTTGCGTCAACCTGTTAAGATTGATATATCGACAGATGATGTAATAACACCAGGAACTGTAGAGTATAAGTATCCGTTAATGTTTGAAGAACAGGCAATAAGCTTAACTACATATAATATTGAGCATTTTAAAAAATTAAATAAATATCCAATTTCCTATTGACAAACTAGGAATTGAGTTGTATTATATCTTCAACAGTTAATCCTAGTAATCAAATAGGAATTACACATTATAACAACACAAACAAAAAATAAGGAAACGAGGTAGAAGATATGAGTAAAAAAACTTACGCTGAAAGAAATTTTAAATTCGAAACATTACAGTTGCACGTTGGTCAGGAATCACCAGATCCAGTTACAGATGCAAGAGCAGTTCCAATTTATCTTACATCATCATATGTATTCCATAACAGCGAACATGCAGCAGACAGATTTGGACTTAGAGATGCAGGAAATATTTACGGACGACTTACTAATCCTACACAGGGCGTATTCGAAGCAAGAATAGCAGCACTTGAGGGTGGCGTGGCAGCATTAGCAGTTGGTTCAGGAGCGGCAGCACTTGCTTATGCATTTCAGGCAATTGCACATGCAGGTGACCACATCGTAGCAGCTAAGAACATTTATGGTGGAACATATAACTTATTAGCACATACACTTCCTGATTATGGAATTGAGACAACATTCGTAGATCCATTTGATTATGATGGAATAAAGGCAGCTATTAAAGAGAATACAAAAGCAATCGAGATTGAAACATTGGGTAATCCTAATTCAGAAGTTGTTGATATCGAGAGAATAGCAGCAATTGCTCATGAAGCAGGAATTCCACTTATCGTTGACAATACATTTGCAACACCATATCTGGTAAGACCAATTGAACATGGCGCAGATATAGTAATTCACTCAGCTACTAAATTCATCGGTGGACATGGTACAACAATCGGTGGTGTAATCGTAGATGGTGGTAAATTCGACTGGACTAAGAGTGATAAATGGCCATGGTTAGTAGAACCAAATGTATCTTATCATGGAGTAAGCTTTGCAAAAGACTGCGCACCTGCAGCGTTTGTAACATATATCAGAGCTATACTTCTTCGTGATACAGGCGCAACACTTTCACCTGTTCATGCATTTATCTTCTTACAGGGACTTGAGACACTTTCACTTCGTGTTGAGAGACATGTTGAAAATGCATTAAAGGTAGTTGAATATCTTAAGAATCAGCCATTAGTTGAGAAAGTAAATCACCCATCAATCTCAGAAGACAAAGAACAGCAGGAACTTTATAAGAAATATTTCCCAAATGGTGGTGGTTCAATATTTACATTTGAAATCAAAGGAGATGCTAAGACAGCACAGAAATTCATTGATAATCTCGAGCTGTTCTCACTTCTTGCAAATGTAGCAGATGTTAAGTCATTAGCCATACACCCTGCTTCAACAACTCATTCAGAGTGCAACGAGGCTGAATTATTAGATCAGGGAATTAAACCAAACACAATCAGATTATCAATTGGTACAGAAAATATCGATGATATTATTGAAGATTTAGATGAAGCATTTAAGAGCTTAAACTAAGAAAGGATGGTATAAAATATGAGTAAAGTTTATAAAAGTGCATTAGAATTAATAGGTAATACACCATTAGTTGAATTTACAGGAATAGAAAAGAAATACAATCTTCAGGCAAGACTACTTGCTAAATTAGAGTATTTTAATCCGGCAGGAAGTGTTAAGGACAGAATTGCAAGAGAAATGATAGAAGATGCTGAAAGCAAAGGACTTCTTAAAGAAGGTTCTACAATTATTGAGCCTACATCAGGAAATACAGGAATTGGCTTGGCGGCTATTTCTGCAGCAAAAGGATACAGACTTATAATTGTTCTTCCGGAGACAATGAGTGTTGAAAGAAGAAATATCATTAAAGCATATGGTGCTGAATTAGTTCTTACAGAGGGTTCAAAAGGTATGAAAGGTGCAATTGCCAAAGCTGAAGAGTTAGCTAAAGAGATTCCTAACAGCTTCATACCAGGTCAGTTTGTTAATCCTGCCAATCCAACAGCACATAAGAAGACAACAGGTCCTGAAATATGGAATGATACAGATGGCGAAATCGATGCATTTATAGCTGGTGTAGGTACTGGTGGTACAGTAAGTGGTGTCGGTGAATATTTAAAATCTAAGAAATCAGATGTTGAAGTTATTGCAGTAGAGCCTGCAACTTCACCTGTATTATCACAGGGTGTATCAGGAGCACATAAGATTCAGGGTATTGGAGCAGGTTTTGTACCTGATACATTGAATACAAAAATATATGACAAAGTCGTTACAGTTGAGAATGAAGATGCATTTGCATTCGGTAAAGAAATAGCTAAAACAGAGGGTATTCTTGTAGGTATTTCATCAGGAGCAGCATTAAAGGCAGCAGTTGACTGGGCTTCACAGCCTGAAAACAAAGGCAAAACAGTTGTTGCTTTATTACCTGACAGCGGTGACAGATATTACTCAACAGCATTATTTGAATAAAAATCAGTTTAATTTCTATATTAAATTAAGTAAAACACTAATTTGGTTATAATGTGGTAATTCTTTTATCATATTAACGTAAATGCCCTAATATAATTTAAGTAATCGAAAGCTTTTAAAACGGTGAAAGATGTTAAATTATATATGGGCATTTATGATTTTAATCGGAATATTATATGGGGCATTTACAGGAAATATTTCTGAGGTCTCAAATGGTTTTCTGACATCATCTAAGGAAGCGGTCACATTATGTATAACTATGCTTGGAGTATTAAGTTTCTGGTCCGGCATAATGGAGATAGGTAAAAGAGCAGGTATTATAAGACAAATGACGAAGTTAATAATGCCATTTGTTAATTTCCTGTTTCCCAATATCCCTAAAAATCATGAATCCAGAGAATACATAACTACAAATATCATTGCTAATATCTTAGGACTGGGCTGGGCCGCAACCCCTCCGGGACTTAAGGCAATGGAAAGTCTATCAAAGTTAAATGAGGAGAAAAATGGAAGAGAAAAAGTACACATCTCAAGTGATGAAATGTGTACTTTTCTTGTTATAAATATTTCCTCTTTACAAATAATTCCGATGAATATAATTGCATACCGAAGCCAATATGGAAGTATTAATCCTGCATCTATTGTTGTGCCGGCTATTATTGCGACATCTGCAAGTACAATGGCAGCTATTATTTTCTGTAAGTTAATGACCCGCCACTAATTCATTCCAGAAGCTTTGGACTTGTGATTGTGAGTTGTATTGTGTACTGTTTATAGAAACACTTGTAACGCTGTATGAATCAAGGGATTTAGATAGTGTAAAGCCAATTTTTACTTTATAAATGACCTCTTCGCCATTTACTTTATCATGAGCATCTCCCTGTACTGAAATACTATAAGAGCCATCATCATTAGTTTTAGCATCCCATGAGGTATTACGAAAATAATCTTTGATAACATCATTGACTGTTTTCTTTGATGTGCTGCCTGCTTTCATAGCATTTAATTTCTTTACCGGTTTATCATATTTTGAGTCATAATGATCAGCAGATGATTTTGTATATTCAGGATTAGTAGTCAAAATATGATACTGATGACTTACAAACTTACCTGTAAAGGAAATACATAATATAAGCCATAGTAAAGGAATAATTTTGGATAATCCACGTTTTGAAAATGAAATAAGTGGATAAAAGATATAAAGAAAAACAGCAACTATTATAGGAGATGTTTTTCCGGTTTTGGCCTTCAATACAATTGCATCAGATATAAATGCAACTTCTGTAATCAAATTGATTGCCCATAAATAATATTGGGAAGCAGTAAATGGATTTTTACTAAATGCTAAATATGCCAAGTGTGCAATAATTGCAATCATTGCTACGATTACTAATTTAAAGGTAATATTAAGATCATTTTTGTAGGTATTGTTAATGACTTTTTCAGCATTATTGCTAAGTGATAAATCCCGATTAGGGTTGTAAGCACCATATGGATCATAATTGCCAGAAAAGTTGTCATATCCGGAACTATAATCGGAATTGAAATCGGAATTATAGTTGTTAGTATTGTAGCTATTAGAATTGTAATTAGAATTATAATTATTCGAATTATAAGACCCGGAATTGTAGCTATCAGAATTGTAGCTATTAGAAATGTTACTGTTATAGGAATTTGTATTTTTACGATTTGAATCTGTTAAATCTACTACATCATCATCGAAATCAAGTACAAATTCTTCGTTAGAATTATTATTGGTATTTGTGTTATCGTTATTCATAACTCGTGCCTCCTTTTAACATATTATCATAACGGATAAATTTTATCATAACAGAATAAATACTTCAAGAAAAATGTAAAATAATGTAAATAAATGTTATCAGAAATGAGGGGTAGTATGAAAGTTATTCTATATCTGTCTGATATGGTGATTCCATTTGTTGTATTCTACATTGTAGGAATTGGAATTATTCAGAAAAATAAAGTGTATGATGATTTTATTGAGGGAGCAAAAGATGGTTTAAAAACAGTCGCAGGTGTGATGCCTACAATGGTAGGGCTGATGATTGGTGTTGGTGTGTTAAGCTCATCTGGTTTTTTGGATTTTTTTACCAAACAGATAGCTAAGATGACATTGAAAATTGGTCTGCCACCGGCGGTCGTGCCAGCAATGATTGTAAGGATGTTTTCGTCATCAGCGGCCACCGGACTTGTATTAGATGTTTTCAAACAATTTGGAACAGATTCATATGAGGGACTGCTTTCGTCTATAATGATGAGCAGCACCGAAACAATATTTTATACAATGTCGGTATATTTTATGACAGCCAAAGTTACCAAGACAAGGTGGACTTTGGCAGGAGCATTAATATCTACTTTAGCCGGAATTATTGCAAGTGTAATAATGACTAAAATGATGATTTGATTAACTTGCTTAATAACATAAAATTATAGTATCAAAATCTATACCTTATTATGGTTTTCAAAAGACCTATAGAGAGTTATACGATATATTGAGTGTAATGATGAAACTTAACTTTTACATCTATACAAGCAAAACATTTTCGGAATCTTTATAGATATCAGGTGCAGCTGTAGTTGTAATAATAGTTGCATCTGAATATCCGGCAAAAGATACATTAGATACTTTATTGAATTTAGATGAATCACATAGAATATAGCGTTCTGTACATTGGTATAGGGCGCATTTTTTAATCATAGCTTCCGATGGGTCAGGTGTTGAAAAACCATTTGCTTTATTGATAGCATTTGTTCCGAAAAAACCTTTGGTAAAATGATATTTGGTAAGATTAATAACTGCTTCTTCGCCAACCATAGCCTCAGTAGTTGCCTTATATAATCCACCAGGCAGATATACATTAAAGCCCTTTGTGGCAAGCCTTTTGGCATGCATAATGCCGTTTGTTACAATAATTATATTTGAATCAGGTGAAATATTATCAATAATAAATCCAGTTGAGGTACCGGCATCTAAATAAATCATTTCTTTATTATTAATAAGTGAGGCAGCGTATTGTGCAATTAATACTTTCTCATCACGATTAATATTTTCGCGTTCTAGAACAGCAGAGTCATATGAAATTGTATAGGGGTTCTGGTTCGGAGTTAAGGCTATTGCACCACCATGAACCTTGGTTAAAAGCTTCTTTGCAGCCATATCGTTTAAATCTCTTCGGATAGTTGATTCAGAAGCATCAAATAATTGCATTAACTCCTGTACACTTACTGAGCCTTTTATATTTACTACCTTTTCAATCTCATTTTTTCGTTCCTCGTTTAACATACTAATCTCCATTTCTTATTCAGCTTATTCACAAACGGTCAAAATCATTCAATACAGATAGTATAATGAAATGTGGGAAAATTGTCAAAATAATTATTATATTAATCAGACAACCAGCTATATAATATTATTGTAAAAATCTGTACAGATATGTTAATATTATAAGTATAGAATTACTTTAAAAATTATCAATATAAAATATAATTAATAATACGGATATATATGATTTAAGACAGAGGAGTGAATGTGGAATGGAATATGGATGCAACTATAGATGATTTAGATGAAGAACTATTGAATGAATATAAGAAAAAAATTGGAGCAACAGATATATCAAATGAACAAATGCTTAGAGCAAGAGGGTTTACAAAGCTAATAAATGATAAGAGATATTTGACTAATGCAGCCGTATTGTTATTTGCAAGGAATATTCAGGAGTTTTATCCTAATTGTAGAATTAGGTTTGTAAAATATGATGGTACATCAGAAAAAGTAGGATTAAATATAAATATAATTAAAGATATAAATATTGAATATCCAATTTTGAAAATAATAAATAAAGCAAAGGAATTTGTTGCGACACAACTTAGAGAATTTACATCATTAAATCCAGAGACAGGTATGTTTCAAATTGTACCGGAATATCCGGAATTTGCATGGCTTGAGGGCATAGTTAATGCTGTTGCGCATAGAGAATATGGAATGAGTGGAAGTTATATAAAGATTACAATGTATGATGACCGTTTAGAGATTGTAAGTCCGGGTAAGTTACCTAATATTGTAAATGTAGGTAATATTATGACAACCAGATATTCGAGAAATCCAAGAATTGCAAGAGTATTAACGGAATTTGGCTGGGTAAGAGAATTGAATGAGGGTGTTAAACGTATTTTTTCAGATATGAAAACATTTTATTTAGAACCACCCGTATATTCAGAACCGGAACAGTCAGTAAGATTAGTGCTGAAAAATAATATTGATATGAGAGCAATTAGACAAATAGATAGAGCTGTAAAAACTATTGGGGCTGATAAATGGGACGAATTAGATGAATTGGAAAAGAAGATAATGGCATATATGACATCGAGAAAAAGTGTTAAAACAATAGAGTTGTCAAACAAAATGGAGAAGTCGCCACGTACAATAGGTGTGAGATTGAATCATTTAATGGAATTAAATTTAGTAAAAAGAAATGGTTCTAAAAATGATCCTAATTTGTCATATGAAATAATAATGTAATATAAATTGTAGGATAACTGCGGAGTAACTGCGGAGTAACTGCGAAGTAACTGCGGAGTAATTGCGGAGTAGCTGCGGAGTAACTGTGGAGTAACTGCGGAGTAATTGCGGAGTAATTGCGGAGTAACTGCGGAGTAGCTGCGGAGTAACTGCGGAGTAATTGCGGAGTAACTGCGTAGTAACTGCGAAGTAACTGCGGAGTAACTGCGGAGTAACTGCGGAGTAATTGCGGAGTAATTAAAATATAACTAATTTATAAACTTACTAATAGTATATAGCTAGATAGTAGGTTTTATTACTTATCAGGAAATTTCGTTGAAATTGTCCTGGTAAGAAAAAACGCTCCGCGAGGATCGCACTGCGGCGGAGCAGAAAATGTTGCTATAGCAACCCGACGCAGGCGGAGAATGTCGCAAGCGACATTCTTTTTTTTTGAAAGAAAATGAATGAAAATGCTTGACTATGAACGAAAATGGTGGTATATATAATATACAAGATATAAAACGTTTAAAAACATTCAAAAAAAACGAAAGATAATGAAAAAATTAATAAAATTATGAAGAAAGGCTCATATTAGTAAAATAAGGAAATGGAGGTTTGGAAGATATGATTTATACAGTTACATTTAACCCGTCACTGGATTACATCGTAAGTGTCAGAAATTTTGAAGAAGGCAGTGTCAACAGAGCATCTGATGAAATGATATTGCCGGGTGGAAAAGGTATTAATGTTTCGATAGTTCTTAATAATCTGGGAATGGAAAGTCATCTTTTGGGCTTCATTGGCGGCTTCACAGGTAAAGAAATTGAGAGAATGGTAAGTGATGATGGTTGCATATCAGAATTTATTAAGGTTGACAACGGATTATCAAGAATCAATGTTAAGATGAGTTCGGAAAAAGAAAGCGAAATTAATGGAATCGGACCTGCAATATCTAATAGTGAAATGACCCAGTTATTAGACAAGCTTGATAAGCTTAAAGAAGGCGATGTTCTGGTACTGGCAGGAAGTATTCCGGCATCTATACCGGACACAATTTATTACGATATTATGAAAATGTTGTCTGACAGAAAGATAATGATAGTAGTAGATGCAACCAAAGATTTATTATTAAATGTATTGCCTTTACACCCATTTTTAATCAAACCGAACAAGCAGGAGCTTGCAGAAATGATGAATCTTGAGAATTTATCGAAAGAGGATATTGTAAAAAATGCATTTGAATTACAGAAGCGTGGGGCTAGAAATGTTTTAGTATCGATGGCGGGAGAAGGCGCTATTCTTGTTACTGAAGACGGAAATGTATATTCGAGTGCGGCACATAAAGGCAAAGTTGTCAATTCTGTCGGTGCAGGTGATTCGATGGTAGCAGGTTTTATATACGGATATCTTAAGAATAAAGATTATAAAGAAGCATTTGAAACAGGCTTGTGTGCAGGAAGTGCAAGTGCATTTTCAGAAAATCTTGCAACAAAGAAGCAAGTTGAAGAATTACTTATTAAACAAAGAGAAATGACGGTAGAATAACAATATATGTAGAAAGGAACGGTGGTTTTTATGAAGATTACAGATTTATTAGGAAATTCAGTAAGTCTTAATCAGAAAGCAGCATCGAAAGATGAAGTGCTTGAAAAAGTAGTAGATTTAATGTGCGAAAAGGGAAATATAACAGATAAGGCAGAGTATCTGCAGGCAGTAAGAGCAAGAGAAGAAGAGGGAACTACAGGAGTTGGAGACGGAATAGCAATTCCTCATGGTCGTTGTATGGCTGTAAATGCTCCGGGACTTGCAGCGATGGTACTTCCGGAAGGAGTAGATTACGAGGCACTTGATGATGAGCCTGTACATTTGATATTTCTTATAGCTGCACCTGCTAATGGTGGAGATGCCCATATCGAAATGCTAAGTAAATTATCAACAATGTTAATGGATGAAGAATTCACAGCTCATTTAAGAAATGCAAAGAGCAAAGAAGAATTTATAAGCATTATTGATAAAGCCGAAAATGAGAGAGATAAGTCAGATAGTAAAAAAGCTTCCAAAGAAAATGCAGTTAATGCCGGAACAGAAAATGTTGTAAGTGAATCAGAAAAATCTGATAAGAATGTCAAATTCATAGTTGCAGTTACAGCATGTCCTACAGGAATTGCACATACCTATATGGCAGCAGAATCATTAGAGAAGAAAGCTAAGGAAATTGGCTGTAAGATTAAGGTTGAGACAAGAGGCTCAGGTGGTGCTAAAAATGTACTTACTGAATCAGAAATAGATAGAGCTGAAGCGGTAATCGTAGCAGCAGATACCAAAGTTCCAATGTCACGTTTTAATGGTAAGAAGGTAATTGAAGTTCAGGTATCTGATGGTATCAGTAAGGCAGATAAATTGATTAATCGTGCATTAAATGGAGATGCACCTGTATACAAGAGTAATGGCGGAAGCGAAGAGGGCGGTTCTTCTAAGAGTTCAGGTTCAGACAGTGTAGGACACCGGATATATAAACATCTTATGAATGGTGTTTCGCATATGCTTCCATTTGTAGTTGGTGGTGGTTTACTTATAGCCATAGCCTTTTTAATAGATGGTTTATCAGTCGATATTAATTCATTAAGTGCGGCTGAAAGAGGAAATTTTGGTACAATTACCCCTATCGCAGCTATGTTTAAATCTATCGGTGGAACAGCATTCAACTTTATGTTACCAATACTTGCGGGCTTTATAGCTATGAGTATAGCAGACAGACCGGGACTTGCAGTTGGTTTCGTCGGAGGTTCAATAGCAGCAACAGGCTCATCGGGTTTCTTAGGTGCATTAGCAGCAGGTTTTATCGCAGGATATCTTGTTAAATTACTTATGAAATTAACAGAGAAATTCCCAAAGAGTTTAGACGGTATAAGACCTATTCTTATCTATCCATTCGTTGGAATACTTACGTGTGGATTAATAATGAATTATATAATTGAGCCGGTTGTAGGTATGATTAATACAGGGCTCAATAACGGACTTGGACATCTTAATGGTGTAAGCAGTGTATTACTTGGAATTATCGTAGCTGGTATGATGGCAATAGATATGGGTGGCCCATTCAATAAGGCAGCATATGTATTTGGTACAGCATCAATAGCCGCAGGAAATTATAACATTATGGCGGCAGTTATGATAGGCGGAATGGTTCCTCCTTGTGCAATAGCTTTAGCAACTTTATTATTCAAGAACAGATTTACAGAAGATGAGCGTAAAGCGGGACCAACTAACTTCATTATGGGCTTATCATTTATTACAGAGGGAGCAATTCCATTCGCAGCAGCAGATCCGCTTCATGTCATACCGGCATGCGTAATTGGTTCAGGACTTGCAGGTGCATTATCAATGGCATTCAAATGCACACTTATGGCACCACATGGTGGAATCTTCGTATTCCCGGTAGTCGGTAATGGATTATTCTATTTCCTTGCATTAGTTATAGGAACAGTAGTAAGCACATTTATGTTAGGTTTACTAAAGAAACCAATTACAAAATAAATTTAATAACTCAAACTACGCACATATATATGCTACGATATATATGTGCGTAGTTTGAGTTAATAATAGTGTATAAATGTATTGCAATTATGTTATAATATGGCAAGGAAAATAAATATGCAATGCATAGAAATGGAGACTAAAAATGGATGAAAGAATTAAGAAATTAGCATACAATCTTGTGAATTATTCTGTAAAGGTTAAAGAGGGCGAAAAGGTCTATGTGCATTATATAGGAAATGACACAACTGACCTTGCAAGAGCAGTCATTAAAGAAGCGTATAAGGCAAAAGGTATTCCATTTGCACATTTTACTGATAACAGGGTTCTTCGTGAGATATTATTAGAATGTAGTGAAGAACAGTTAAAAATAATGTCTGAAATTGACTGTATGGAAATGGATAAAATGGATTGTTATATAGGTATCCGCGGTACTGATAATATTGCCGAATTATCTGATGTTCCGGCAGACAAGATGAATATGTATGAGACTTTATACGGAACTCCGGTTCATAGTGACAGACGTGTAGCCCATACTAAATGGGTTGTATTAAGATATCCTAATCCGGCGATGGCACAGCTTAGTAATATGAGCCTTGAAGCATTTGAGGATTATTATTTTAATGTATGTAATCTGGATTATTCTAAGATGGATAAAGCAATGGACTCATTACAGAAGCTTATGAATAAAACAGACAAGGTCAGACTTATAGGTCCGGGAACAGACATAGAATTTTCGATAAAAGATATTCCTGCAATCAAATGCGCAGGTGAAATGAATATACCTGATGGAGAAGTGTATACAGCACCTGTAAAGAATTCAATAAACGGAACAATTACTTATAATACGCCATCAGTATATCAGGGCTTTACCTATGAAAATGTAAGCCTCACATTTGAAAACGGTAAGATAATCAAAGCTACTGCAAATGATAATGACAGAATTAACAAAGTATTTGATACTGATGAGGGTGCAAGATATGTGGGTGAGTTTGCGATTGGTGTCAATCCATATATAACAAGCCCTATGAAAGACATTTTATTTGACGAGAAAATAATGGGTTCAATACATTTTACACCGGGCTGCTGTTATGATGATGCACCAAACGGCAATAAATCATCAATCCATTGGGACTTGGTATTTATCCAGACTAAAGAATATGGTGGCGGAGAAATATATTTTGATGATGTTCTTATAAGAAAAGACGGTGTATTTGTTCT
>OQVU01000710.1_pt1 | contig 12850 bp, 7 predicted proteins | sample 1691611 | NCBI WGS metagenome assembly OQVU01 (sample SAMN03418272, study PRJEB22391) | human gut metagenome | biome: human-gut; feature: organic feature; material: feces | host: Homo sapiens | place: Tanzania | collected 2013-01
GTGAAAAGGCAAAAAATAAAAAGGGGTGCGTCACAGACTTATGACACACCCTCTTCTATTTTCCTATCATATCTATAGTTATGCCGTTAAGTTAAGTAGTCAAATAGTCTTCAAGTAAGAATGGGATGACTCCGACATATATTACTCCATCATCATCTACCCACATCTTTTGGCTACCATCGAGTACTACAATTTTACGGAAGAAGTCGTCTGTGTTATGCAGAGAGAATGTTTCTTGTTTTTTCTTTTCGGGAGTGTTGACATTTAAGGCAGATTGAATATATACCTTTTCGCTGCCAATGTTGACTACAAAATCAATTTCATATTGACATCGTTTGCGTTTGCCGTCAAGCATTTGGTCAACCTCTACAACTCCAACATCAACATTGTACCCTCTATGCAAAAGTTCGTTATACAACATATTCTCCATTAAATGTGAGCGTTCTTGCTGCCTAAAGTTTAGCTTGGCATTTCTTAATCCAAGATCAACTGCATAGTACTTCTGGATGGTATTGAAATACTTCCTTCCTTTGACGTTATATCTTTTTGCACTGTTAAAAAGAAAGGCATCTTCCAGATAGTCGAGATAGTTTTTTATTGTGTGATCTGATGTTGACTTATCTAATAGTGAAGCAGCTGTACATGCCAGTTTATGAGGGTTGGTCAGTGATCCTATAGATGAGGATAGTGCATCTACTAAAGCACTTAGAACAACATCGTCTTTTAGCTTGTATCTTTCCACAATATCCTTCATATATACATTTGTAAAAAGTCCTTGTAGATACTTGGCTTTTTCTTTCTCATCTTGCTCTAAAACAGCTAAAGGCATGCCGCCATACATCATATATTGTTCGAGAGCATCTGCTTTTTCTAATTTGGAATATTCAAAGAATTCTTTAAAGGTTAAAGGAAAAATCCGAATCTCTGTACCACGATCTCGAAAGTTGGTCACTATGTCTTTTGATAGCATTTTTGAATTAGAACCTGTAACATAGATGTCAAGATTTGGGCGAGACATCAGGTCATTCAGTACATCATAGAAAGTAACATATAGCATATCTTTGTCTTCCTCTGGTACTAAAGATTCATCTATATCCGTATTCTTTACTTTATATGATAATTGAATTTCATCTATCATCACGTAATATTTCTTATCTTCAACTCCTGTTTGCTCTATTATATAGTCATACAGTTTGTTGGGATTTCTGAACTGGATGTTGGATTTTCTGTCTAATGCAAGTTCTATAAAGCTATCAGCACTGACGCCACCCTCTATAAGCTTTTGCTTAAAAAGGGTGTTTAGTAGGTATGATTTTCCGCAGCGTCTGATGCCGGTGATAATCTTTACCTTTCCATTCCATCTTTTCTGCATAAGCAGAGATATGTATTCCTTTCGCTCTATTACCATATTTTTAACTTTAGACGATTCTTACTGCAACTTTTGTCGCAATTGCGACTGTTTTTGCACTGCAAAGATAGACATTTATATTGAAATTCCCAAATCTTACTGCAACTTTTGTCGCAATTGCGACTGTTTTTGCAGTAGAACGCGAAAAATATGCATATTGACTTATACTATAAAAAGTTTCCAACCAAAAGGCGATATTTTAGTTTATGACAATCCAAGCAGTTGAAGCATTCGTATAGACAATGAAAACGGGATGGTTCCAATCGAACCATCCCGTTTGGGTTGGGCGGGCCTCAGTTATCACTAACTTTATTTGATGGCCCTGGTCTTTATATTGACGTGATCAGTTTGTGTTTGTTTACGAACCGTCCCGTTGACGGTATCATTTAATGTGGAATTTCCCAATTCCGAATATTCAAAACTTACATTTTCTAAAGTCGTGTTTGTTACTTTCAGATAAGCCTTACCTGAGGCAGCCATTTTTGCTTCGATGATCCAGTTGCCGATACGGAACGTGTCTCCATGGCTGGAAATCTGTTTCAGAGCGGTCTTGGAGTCAGCCACTTGCATGATGGCAAGCACTCTTGTTGCAGCTTGGTTGGCGATATTGGCTGTGAAATGCCATTGTTTAGGGTATTTCGCTGTAATACCCGATTTCGGATTGACAAAGAACTCATCTGTCTGGCTCATCGTCATAGCGTCGTTGCAGAAAAGACGGGTCTGTGCTACGAATCCCTTGGTTGCATTCTCCGTAGTGAGTGTCTTCAGGTCGTTGTCGATGTCAAAAGCCACCTGACTGTGCAGGAGCCAATCCCATCTTACAGGACTTGTTGCCTCCAACTCATCGTACATCAGCATGATATTGTCTGGATAGAGCATCAATACATGTCTTCTGTATTTCTTGAGTGGTGTGGCGCCGAAGCCGAACTCTGGAGTTTGTGAAATACCTGCAGTCTTGAAAGCGTCTATCCACATATCATCGTTGGATATTCCGCTATAGGCATGAGAAGCATCTCCCAGACAGTAGGCGATATGATCGCCGCCCATGGCTCTCGTAATGTCGCCATAACCTGTTGTCGAGAATGGCTGGCCGATGCCATCTACCAAGATCGTGTTGTGTGCACGACTGTGACGGTAGGACAGGATGTTGTGCTTGTCGCTGAAGTTCTGGTAGTAACCAGTACTGTTATAGACGTAGTCGCCGCGATAGAGCACATTGAAACTGTTCTGGTCTGCCAACGTATGGCTTCCTGATCCGAAGGTGCTTGAACGGAAAGACATGGCAAAATCGTTATCAACGTTTTTTACATCAGAGTGAGCGATTACCTCGCCCATGTCTTCCAGCCACATCATCTTAGGATGACTGTCAGGGAAGTCGGATACATAGTCATTCTTCTGGCAGTTAGCCATGCGGTAGAGGCGCAATTCCGGGTCGTTTCTCAAAGACTTCGGCTGCTGGGCAGCGTACCATCCAGCGTAAGCATCTCCCAGTTCTCTTGCCAGGAAGTCTGCATAGGCTACTCGCTGTCTCTGTGGCGTATCGTACCATTCCCATCCATCTCCGAAACCGAGGCTCTTGGATGATGGAGGCCATGTATAGACGATGGTTTCTCCAGCCTTCTTGAACCATGGATGCAGGAGGAAGTTGCTCTGTGCGATGTGGCTGAACAGTTTCGGAACATAGTAGAGTGTCTCTACATTGTTGGCAAAATACTTGGTTCCGTTCTGCCATCCTCCATCACGGTTGTAACCCATTGATGGTGCGCGAGCAGTCCAGAGTTCATAGTAGTATTCCATGATAGGGAGCACCTCATCGCGGTAGGCAGGTTTGTCGCAAAGCAGGAATGCGCATTGCATCAGCACTCTCATGTTCTGTTGCCAGAAGTGGTTGTCGAAGATATGGTTTTCCTCGTATGTACATTGGCGAGGATAGTAATATCTCAACAGGCGCATCAGAATCTTCTCTACTTGCTCTCGCTCTGTCGTTGTCAACTCTTCATAGAATTCGTCATAAATAGGTATCAGGCAGAGGGCTATGTCTGTGCTTTCAAAGTTGGATGCGAAGAGTCTGCTGTCTGGCAATGGAGTAGAAAGGAGTTTGCGGAACACGCTGAGCATCTTTTCCTTGTAGTTAGCGTGCTGCTTGGCAAATGTCTTGTCCTTGCTTGCCACGCGTTCGCTCTTGGTCATCACGTATGCCGTGTGCAGGTAGAGAGTTGTGTATTTCAAGGTCTTTCCTGCATTGGCCCAAGGGTTTGCCATTCCATCTACATCTCTATCTACTTCCGTATTCGCCAGGTTGATCATCGCCTTGTAATCTACTAATGATTTCACTTTGTCCTGTGCTTCTGGCAATACTTCATTGAGGAAACAGTAGAGTCTCGGATGTGTGGTAGGAATATTCTTCTCGATGGCAGCAAATGCCGGTGTTACGAAGTTGTCTGCATTTCCTTCCACCTGGAATTTGTAGCTTCTGCTCCAGTCTGAAACCTTTCCTTCCTTCGACTTCTGGCGGTAGCGCCAGTACCATGTTCCGTTTTCCAACGTGCGATGAGGATTGTACATACACCATGCCTGCATGGCCGAGCGGTTGACTGATGTTTCGAACGCAGGATCTTGCGAGAGTTCGAATTGCAGGCTGTCTGAAACCTTCATGTTCATAGGAACAATCAGCGGTGACGGATTGATAATCAGCTCATTGTCGATTTGTGGATAAGGACGGGTACGCATCTTGTCGTGCCAGGCCTCAGGATAGGTTTTCTCCTCCCCTTCAATCTCTGTAGGAGGTTCCGGTTCTGTAGGAGGTTCTATGTACTCCTCTGAGCTGGAACAACTCAACATCAGCACTGCCGAAAGCAGTGCCAACATAGAGTTAAGTTTACGGGGTGTTAATATTTTCATGTGGGTTGATGATTACTTTTTAACGACCTTCTTGCCATTAACTACATAAATACCAGCCTTTACAGTATTGATGTCATTGCTGATGTAGTTGCCAGAAAGGTCATATACTTTATTGTCTTTCTTTACATCGATAGTTGTTACTTTCTCAATGCCAGAAACGCCATCAAGATAAGTAATAGTAAGCTTTCTTACCTGAATTGCCCCCTTCTTGATATTCTTCAAGGTTACACTGCCGCTATAACCTTTCCAAGTAGGTTTTTCGTAGGTAAAATCACCTGTAGCTGTAAATTCGTAGTTAGGCTTATCATTCTTGATTTGTGCAGAGTTGCTTCCAAAAGTAAAGTCAAATGTAATTTCTGTAATTGTATGCTTGGTCGTCTTCAGAGTGAGGCTATTGCCCTTTGTCAAGTTTGTTGCCCATGATATTACACCGTTTTTCTTGGTGTCATATTCGATAAAGGTAGGGTCTTCATTACCATCATCTTTGCTGAAGCTGATTTCGATTTCTGAAGCCTCGTCTGTATATGATACACCATCCAAACTCTGACCAACTTGCCAAACTTTGTCTTTCAGACCATACAAGTTCATTTCAGTTGATGCAGTTTCCTGTGCGAAAACATTGTTATTTACTAATGCGATAATGGCTATAAGAGCCAACTTTAAAAAATTCTTCATAATCGTTCTGTTTTAAAAATTGATAGTTTAGTTTATGCTTCTCGTAGGAGAGAGGATGCTTATTCGGCATCCTCGTAAGTTACTACGATTTTATGAATTTCGATACCTGCCTTGTTTGTCAGGTTCTTCAGTTCGAATTTCTGGGTTTTACCAGTCCAGATATAGGTGTAAGCCTTCTCGCCAGGATAAGTTCCTTCTGGAGTAATCTGGTAATTCTTGCCGATGGCAGCCTTGCTCTTGGAAAGATAGTAGAACTGTACGCTCACGATATTCTTCTTCTCTGTAGAGATAGTCAGCGTATTGCCAGGCAACAGACAAGCAGCCTGAACATCTACACCCTTGTTGTTGGCATCGATTGCATACTCTGGAGCCTTCTTGCCGTCTGCAGTTGCAAAGGTCATAGTGAGGTTTGACTTCTTTCTTACGATAGATACGCCATCCAGTTTCTGGTTGATAGTCCATGCACCAGTAGGAATGTCGGTCATCTTTGGAAAATTGAAAGTCTCTGTAGCTGTCTGTGCATTGACAGAGCAGCAAACCATTGCTACGAGCGCAATGAGAAACATTCTTATCTTGTTCATCGTTCCTTTTGTTTGATGGTTAGTTTTTGTAAACCGGTTCTTTTATTCCGAACCGGTTCCTTTGTATTGATTAATTATAACCAGGGTTGTTCTTGCCTTCCAAGAGCCCATTAGACTGAATTTCAATTAATGGAATTGGGAACAACTGGTGCTTGCCTTCAACGAAGTTGATGTAAGCAGGATAACCCTTTGCACCCTTATTGAAGAAGCACTTGGTTCCGAAACGGATGAGTGCGTCTTGCAATACACCCCAGCGGATGAGATCGTACTTACGCTGACCCTCGAAAGCCAACTCAAAGCCACGTTCCCAGTAGAGAGCGGTGCGAACCTTACCCTGCTCGTCGTTATCGGCGATGAAAGCCTGACCAGTCTCATTACCAGCTTCATCCAGTTTCACAAGATTATACATGCCAGCCTTGTGGTAGATTGCATTGTAGTTGGCAGCGTTGACTTCTGTAGCACCGGCACGGTTACGTACCTTATTAATCAGAGTCCAAGCCATTTCAGTATTACCCAACTCGTTGTAAGCCTCGGCTGCCATGAGCACTACGTCAGCATAGCGGAGCACGCAGTAGTTAACGTCGGTACAGTTAGGATCCTTGAATCCGATAGGCATCCATTCTCTGCGCCATTTGCCAGGGAACCATTTATTCTTACCCTTTTCGGTAGCGTAGTTGTTCTTCACATGCTGCTTCTTCGCATTGTCCCACTTGAAACCATAGCGGCAAATCGTAACATCGCGGCGCTGGTCGTTTTCATCATAGAAGTCGAACCATTCAGGAATCACACGGAAGAAAGCATTGGCACGTCCCATAACCTTTCCTGTCTCTGTTGGAGCCACGTTAGGATTTCCTACTTCAGGACCATTGTAAGAACCCCACCAGCCACCATTTCTTTTGCCTTGCTCGTGTGTGAAGGCAATTTCGAAGAGGCTTTCCTGACTGTTGAGTATCGATTGATTGAAGCTTTTAAAGAGTTCCTCGTAACCTCCTGTGAAGAAGTCGTGGCTGCTGCCTGCGAAAGCTTCCCATTCCTTGACTACCTGCTCAAAATATTCCTTGCGCTTCTCTGCACTTGGAATTCTGTCGCCATCCATACCCCAGGTATGACCTGCACGCTGCAGTAATACGCGCATCAGCATGGCGCGGGCTGCTCCTTGAGTAGCGCGCTCTGGGCTGGATGTTGCGGTAGCCCATGGCAAGTGTTCTTTCGCGAAGTTGAGGTCCTCTACCATCTGGTCGAAAATCTGATCACGATCTACACGTGCTGTGTATGCGGAACTGTAATCCTTTGAATAGGTAGTCTTGAAAGGTACGTCACCCCAGTATTTCACCAGGTCGAAAGCCTGGAATGCACGGAGGAAGTGAGCCTCTGCATCCAACTTCTGTAATTTTTCGCTACCTTCGTAGCCTGCCATGCCCCTGATGCCGTCGATGCACATGTTGGCACGGTCGATACCCTGATAGTTCAGAATCCAAATGTTCTGCAACCATTGGTTACTTGCATCTACATTATAATGACTGATATCGCGGCGGGTATTGTCCTTGTTAGTTCCATTGATCATGTACATGTCGTCGGAAGAAGGAGTTGCCATTTCTGCAGAGCCATAGTGGTTCTGGTCGGAGATGGAACTGTAGATTCCCATTACTGCCATGTCTGCATTCTGGGCATCTGTAAAGTAAGAATCCTTCTCATAGAATGAGTCTGGTTTCTCGGTGAGTGTGTCGGTACAGGAAATCATGCCCGACGCACCCAATATTGCTGCTGCAATGAATATATATTTTTTCATAACTGTCGAATTAATTAGAATGATAGGTTCATACCGAAGATAAATGAGCGGCTGCGTGGATAAGCTCCGTAGTCAACACCTGCTATTGTTGCCTGACCGAAGTTAGAAACCTCAGGATCGTAGCCTGAATAGCTTGTGATGGTGAAGAGATTGTTGGCTGTTGCGTAGAATCTCAACTTGCGGATACCTACCTTGCGCAAGGTGCGGGTTGGGAAGGTGTAACCGATAGTCATGTTGCTCAACTTCAAGTAAGAAGCGTCCTCTACTGCCCATGAGTGTACATAGTTGTTACCCTCGAAGCAGTCGTAGTAAGCTGCTACGGTCTTGCCCTGGTTGATTTCAGCCAATTTAGCCAAGTCTGTTACTACCTTACCTTCGCTATCGATAGTCATCCAGCGGTTTGAGCTGTTCATCACGTCGAGTGCATTGCGGTTTGTTGTACCCACCTTACTGTTGGTCAGCTTGGTTGCGTTCAGCAGGTCTGCACCAATGCTGTAGGTAAAGTAAACGCTCAAATCGAAATTACCTACATTGAAAGTGTTGTTGATACCTCCATAAACCTTAGGGGTTGCATGGCCGATAATCATCTTGTCTTCCTCGCCGATTGTTCCGCTTCCGTCCTTGTCCTCGAACTTCCACATACCTGGCTTCACCTTGTTCTTGTCGCCGTGATAAGGAATTCCGTCCTTCAACTTGTAAGTGCCGGTTGCCTCATCATAGCTTTCGAAATCGTCTGCAGTATAGAGACCTATAGTCTTGAATCCGTAGAATTGTCCTAAAGGCTCGCCTATTGCCACGCGGTGTGTATTCTGTGCAAAACCGAAGTTTGCCTGGAAATACTGAACCTCTTCACCAGTCAGCGCCTCTACGGTGTTCTTGTTGTGAGAGAGCGTAATGGCAGAACGCCAGGTGAACGATGGTTTGTCGATGTTCACAGAGTTGATGGTCAGGTCAATACCCTGATTCTTGGTCTTACCTGCGTTGATAATCATGGTTCTGTAACCAGATGAGTAAGGCAGGGTCGTATTGAGCAAAAGGTTGCTACTCTTGTTGATGTAGAACTCTGGAGAAATGGTCAGACGCTGGTTGAAGAAACCGAAGTCCAAACCGAAGTTGAAAGTCTTATTAGCCTCCCATTTCAGTTTCTCGTTAGGAATTCTGTTGGTAGCATATCCTGTACCCAGACCATTGCCTACTGCCGTGAATACTGGACCTAAGGTAGCCAAACTGTTGTAGCTGCCGATACGGTTGTTACCTGCGAGACCATAACCCATGCGAACCTTCAAGTCAGAGAAGATGTCCAAGTCCTTGATGAATTTCTCTTCAGCAGCACGCCATGCAGCAGAGAATGCTGGGAAGTAACCCCACTTATTGTCCTTACCGAACTTAGAGGAACCATCGGCACGCAGAGATGCAGTGAAGAGGTAGAGATCCTTGTAGTTGTAGTTCAGACGTCCGAAGAATGAAACGAGCTTGTCGTCATAGTTCTGGCTGGATTTTACCACGGTAGGAGTGCCAAGGCCCATGTCTGCCAGTCCGAAACGATCGTTAGGGAAGTGGTCGGCAGCAGCACCGAAGCTACGGGTTCCACGGCTTACATATTCCTGACCCAACAGGGCTGTAAAGTTATGAGCCTTCTTGAACTTCTTATTATATGATAAGGTGTTAGAAATCTGGAATGTCTCATATTCGTATGTATCGATAGAGCCGTTGATGCTGGTACGCTTGGCGTTCACACTCTCGTCTCCGTAGAAGAGGGCGTTGCGGCGTGTCTGGTAGCGATAGCCTACAGTGGTACGCCAGTTAAGACCCTTCATGATGTTGTAAGTGAGGTCGCCATTGGTAGAGAAGGTGCGGAACTCGCGTTCGTTGGTCTCCTCGCGTGCTGTAATCAGCGGACTCTGCATGGTGTTACCGCTATCGTCAGCCAGGATTGGGTCTTCGCCTTCGAGGAGTGAAGAGTCTTCTCCCTTGATACCGGCTGTAGGGCGATACTGCAGGATGGCGCTCATCTTACCGAATCTTGCGTCACCATTCTGAGCTGTTCCTAAACCCCAGATCTTGCGTACGTCGATGTTGGCGCGTGCAGAGAAGGTGAGGCGCTTGTTGATCTTGCTCTTGAAGTTGAGCGTGATGTTGTGCTTCTTGTCGCCACTGAAAACCATAGCACCCTCATCACGGAAGAAGTTGTAGGCAGCAGAATACTGATTATCCTTGTTGCCGCCCTGTACGCTTACACGATAGTTCTGAACGAAGGTTGTACGTCCCAAAGTCTCTTTCTGCCAGTCGATACCTGCACGGTTAGCATAGTTGGCATCGATGTCCTCGAATGTACCATATCGGCTGTTCCACTGGTCCATGGTCTTGTCTGCTGTCAGCGTACCGAGTGTGCGTTCATAGTCAGCGAGTACGAACTCCTTTACGCTCATCACGTCGAGCTTGTTCATCATCTTGCGCCATCCGATATAAGTATCGAAGTTGATGGTAGCCTTACTGTTAGTTGTTCCTTGCTTGGTAGTGACCACCACAACTCCATTGGCACCGCGGGCACCATAGATAGCTGTAGCAGAAGCATCCTTGAGCACGTCGATGCTCTCGATGCTGGCTGGGTCGAGGTTAGAAAGACCGTCTTCTGTTGGGAATCCGTCGATGACGTAGAGAGGCTCATTGCTCTGAGAGATAGAAATACCGCCACGTACACGGATGCTGATACCTGCACCAGGAGCACCGTCAGACGATGTGACCTGCAAACCGGCAATACGTCCGGTCAAGGCCTGTGAAATATCGCCAGCAGGCACCTTGAGCAGTTCATCACTCTTGATAGAAGAAACAGAACCGGTGAGATCCTTGCGCTGTACGGTAGCATAACCGATAACTACCACGTCTTCCATATTGATGGCATCAGTTTCCATGCGCACGTCGATCTGGGTCTTGCCCTTCACGCGTACTTCCTGAGTCTTCATGCCGATGTATGATATTACCAGGATGTCCTTAGCAGCATCCTTCGTCTTCAGGGTAAAGTTACCATCGAGGTCGGTAACAGTACCCACACCTTTTTCACCTTTGAGGGAAATGGTAGCACCGATGACTTCGAGTCCTTCATTATCGACTACCTTTCCGTGAATCGTTGTGCTTTGGGCAGACATGTCCATTGCTGCCAACGAGACCGCCAAACACGTTAATACTTTTCTGTAGTTCATATTGTTTAGTTTTTTAATTATTATAATGATTAAATTTCTAATTTTGGCAACTTATCAGTCAGGTTGAGTTCCTTACCTCCATCCTTGATGATGGTTCCCTCGCCCTTATAGATGATTTCAGCCTTTGTTTTGCCGTTCACAGCATGGAAGAATCCCTTGCCGTTTGCCTTCAGTTCTACTTCTATGGTCCAGTCTCCCACTTTAATCTTGCCATTCTTCATCACAGGTTTGCGCACTGCTGCGTCCTTGGCATGTGTGTCGATAATGGTTGCAAAATGGTAGTTCTGGCTCTTTTCTGATGTGGCAGTGAAATGCCAGTGGTTAGGGTTTGGAGTGAAATTACCCTTGTCGTCAGATTTCAGCCAGTTGGTAGCTGGATAGAAGAACTGGTCGGTCATCTCTGTCTTCAGTTTGGATGAAGAGAAAATGTAGGCATCCGAGATTCCTACGCCGTTGGTCGCTTCTACGTGTACAGCTTTGCCTTCTTGTCGAGTGGTCATCGGCTGGATGACGGTGTGGAGCAGGTAGTTCCATGTGACTGGTTCGTCTGCTTCCAATTCATCGTAGATGAACATCAGACCGGAATTGCCGAGGTCAATCATGTGTCGGCGATAGGTTTTGAGATGATTCTTATCCCAGCCGGTCTTAGGCGAGCCTTCTATGTCTGCCTGTTCGAATCGCTTCTTCCAGAGTGGAGAGATAATCTCGCCGTATGCATTGGAAGCATCTCCCAGTACATAGCTGATGTTCTTTCCCACATAGTAGCGTGGAATCCAACCATAGCCTTCTGTTCCGATGCGCTGGCCCATGCCGTTTACCAAGATGGTATTGTGGGCACGTGTTGCACGATGGCAGTAGATGGCGTGGCGATCTACGAACGAGGTATGGTGACCGCTGCTGTAGAAGAGTGACTTGCCGCCGTAGAAGGTGTTGAATGCATTCTGGTTGGCGATGGCATGAGAGGTGGAACCGTATGGACTGGAGCGGAAACTCCACATCGCATTATCATGATAGTCGTTCCAGTCGGTCATGAACGAAGCCAACCCGCTTTCTGGGAAGACACGCCCCAATGGTAGGTCTGCGAGGCCTTTGCCCTTAGGCAGCGGTTTGGCGTATTGCAGGCGGAACCAGGAGAGGTCGCCCGGCTTAGCCAGGAATGCTTTCTTCAGATAGCCCGGTTGTTCTGCCAGGGTTCTTCTTACGAAATCGGCTGCGTATGTGTCGCCAGTGATTCTTGCCAGTGCATCCAGATAACCTACGCGGATGGCGTTAGGCTGTAATACCTTCTGGTGTGAACTTCCGTTGCCGCCCGATTTGGAGAATGGAGGCTGCTGGAAGATGGCATACTGGATATTGTTCTTGTACCATGGATCCTGGAAGAAATCGAAACATGAGAGGCGGCTGTAGAAATAAGGCACCTCTATCAGCGTGCGGGTATTTACCGTGAAGTAAGAATCTCCGTTGTGCCAAGCACCGTCCTTGTTGAGTCCAGGCATTCTTGCAACCCATACATTGTAGCAGTAGTTGGCCCAGAGTGCAGTCTCAGGAATTTCATTGTAGGTGGCAAAGGAAGCCATGGTGAGGATGCGGAGAGTCATCTGCCATACGTGGTTGTCGGCGATGTGGTTCTCCAGATGGTTGTTGTACTGTCTGTAGAGACTTCCTGCTTTTTCACGGATAGCTCCCAATAGGGAAGCTCGTTCTTCTGCAGTGAGAATATTGAAGAAGGAGTCGTAAGCCATCGTACAGGTGGAGAGCAGGGCTGTATCATTGAAGTCTCCCTTCACTTTTTCGCTCTTGTTCCAGTCAACCATGGTGAGCACTCGCTTCAAGGCTTCCTTGGCGTAACGCTCGTCCTTGGTCAGCAGATAGGCATAGACCAATGCGTAGCAGTTAGCTTCTTCCACGTCGATGATGCGGCGGCTTTCACGGGTGAGGTAAGCCTTGCGCTGTACGGCGTTCTTCAGTTCGCTCAGTTTGCTGGTGTTGATATCGTCAAGTCCTTTCATCTTGGTTTTCAATACCTTTTCAGCCTTGTCAATATACCATTTGTATTCTTTCTTGGTAGAGCTGCGCTGCATGAACTGTTCCCAGTCTTTCTGGGTCATCCAGATGCGTGGATGGTCAGTTGGTAATCCTGCTACTACCTTGTCGAAGGAAGGAGGGCAGAACTTGCTGCCATTGTCGCCTACGGTAAACTGCAGTCTTTCCGACCATTTTACCTGTCCACCTATAACATATCCGTATTGCCAGTACCATTTGCCTGCAGCCAGATCGTTGTCCGGATTGAACATAG
>OQVU01000713.1_pt1 | contig 12816 bp, 10 predicted proteins | sample 1691611 | NCBI WGS metagenome assembly OQVU01 (sample SAMN03418272, study PRJEB22391) | human gut metagenome | biome: human-gut; feature: organic feature; material: feces | host: Homo sapiens | place: Tanzania | collected 2013-01
CCTCTGCATTAGGATCACAATCTCTTACATACAGCGGATAACAACCATCCACATTTGCAAGATCTGTCAATGTAGATATCGTTCTGTCCGTTATCATTCGATCCTTATGCTTACTTCCGGTCTCACTGTATATCGTTATCTGGTTGACACTTCCACTTGCAACCGCAGAATCTATCATCTCGTTCTTGACTCCGATTCCCACAGCCAGAAGTGCCACAACCGATATAACACCTATCATCACGCCGAGAACGGTGAGAAATGTTCTGATCTTTCTTCTCTTCATATTCATAAGACACAAATGCCATATCCACCCCATACAATCTATCTCCTTATAAACTCTCTCCCCGTGACCGGAATCTAAAATTCATCAAGAATCTCCTTTTTTCTCCTGTGCTTTCTTATCGCACATATACAGAACAGAGCTATCACTATAACCGCAGCAATTACACCATATAACACCTTTTTATCACTGCCTTTTGTGCTGTCCTTTATCTTCTCTACATTGTCATACACCGGAGATTCCACAGTCGCCTTGAAATTCCCCTCTATCGTCGTCTCATTCCCCTCTTTGTCCTCATATGTAACTATCACCTTTGACATATCACCGCTCGCAGCAGTCGTCGCCACGGCATTCGTGAGGATATCTATGCTTCCGCTCTTTCCAGACTCTATATTGCCTATATACGTCTCAATCTCCTCCATATAAGAGCTCTGAAGCTTTGCCTTTACGTTGTAGAGCATGCCGGCACCCAGATTGTTCACGCTTCCGACTATCTCAACCGAATCCCCGAGAACCGCATCATCTGCCACATACAGATCCGTGAGAGAAGCCCTCTGCGCAAGCTTTACAGGAAGATATATCACGTCTGTAGCAGAATACGGATTTCCCCATATATCGTCATATTCATTTACCACGCTGAGTTTATAGCTTTTCTCCGCCAGTCCATCCGCAGCTCTGAGCTTGAATGTAAATGTACTCTCCTCGCCATTTGGAAGCTCATCAAGGAAGCCGTTTCCTGCCCCTTCCGCAGGAACTATATCCCCTGTGTCAGATGTTACGGATATCTTGAGATTGTCAACATATCTGCTGCCTGTATTCTTTATGGTGACCTTGAGGTCAAATGCCTGTCCGGCAAATATCTCCTTCTGCACTATCTGGTAATCCACCACCATGACCTTTGGCTGTGACGCCTCGGCTACCATATTGAAAGAAAGTGCAGACATACAAACGATCACCGCAAGTAACAATGTCATGGATTTTTTTATTTTTTTTACTATAGTCAACTTATTTGTTTTGTACACTTGTCCATCCCCCTATTAAGACATCTCTTCACAATTATCAGACATTTTCTTTTATCACTCCACTATCTTTCCATCGGCTATCTTTATTATCCTGTCCGCTTCCCTTGCCAAATCAATGTTGTGTGTGATGAGCACAAGTGTCTGATTCAGCTTCTTCACCGAATCCTGCAGCAGTGTAAGGACTTCATTTCCATTCTTTGAATCCAGAGCTCCTGTAGGCTCATCCGCCAGCACAAGTGCCGGTCTGTTTGCCAGAGCTCTTGCTATGGCTGCTCTCTGCTGCTGTCCACCGGATAACTGATTTGGCAGATATTTTTTTCTGTCCTTGAGGCCGAGCATCTCTATGATGTGGTCTATGTAATCCCTGTCCGGCTTCCTGTGGTCAAGAAGTATCGGCATCCTTATGTTCTCCTCGACGGTCAGCACCGGGATAAGGTGATATGCCTGAAATACAAAGCCTATCTTGCGCCTTCTGAACACAGACATTTCCTCATCTGACAGTCTGGTTATGTCCTTGCCATCTATAATCACGTTTCCGCTGTTAGGTGTGTCCACACCGCCCATGACATGCAGCATTGTCGATTTGCCTGAACCTGACGCCCCCACTATGGCGACGATCTCCCCTTTGTCTATTGTAAGACTAACATCGTCAAGTCCCCACACTCTCGTGTCACCTTCGCCGTATATCTTGGTCACATGCTCCATCTTTACTATTTCCATAACTTTCCTCCTCCTTTATTCCTCAAGTGTAAGATCCTCTGCCATACTCTGAGGAAGTCTTCTGAGCGGGATCAATATACTTCCAAATACCAGTATCGTCGACAACACCACTCCCACCACAATGGCTGTCACCGATGGCGCAAATCTCATCTGGAACATCAGTCTTATGAAATAATACTCGCCATAATAAACGCCTGTACCGATCAATATTCCCAATATATTTGACCAGAATGCCGTCATGATTCCCTCGAGCAACACAGTCTTTATAAGTCTCTTTCTCGACATACCGATAACCCTGAGCTGTGCAAATTCCTTGCGTCTCATATGCAGATTACCCGCCGTTGCATTTATGATGTTTACAGCTCCCAGTGCAAATACAAGTGCAGCTATCATGAGTATGACACGGTTAAATTCCTTGAAACTCTGGAACGTCCTGAGGTTTTCAACATACATATAAAAATCAAATGCCCCCGTATCTGTATACAGATAGCTCACCATATCGTCTATGCTTCTGTTCGTTATCCTGGTGGAATCGATCTGATACTCCATGCCGGATATCTGGCTCTCCGTATATCCCGTCTCCGCCAGGTAATTATCCACGGAAGTGTACACCTGTATCCCACTCTCACCTGTCAGCATGTCTCCCAGGTCAAGTATTCCCTCCACCGTGTATGTCGTGTAGTCCCCTCAGCCACAAGTCTGTCATACACTTCATTTGCAATACTTATTCTCTTTTCGACATCCGGGTCAGCGCTAATATCATCGGCTCTGTCTCCCCCGGTCCTGGCTATACCAGCCTGGTCTATCGCCTTCTGAGTCTCGGTGAACAGTTTGTCCGTATTGACGATATCGATCGTATCCCCAACCTTGTAATCATTTACCTGGATATGTTCCAATGTCTGGTAAGTCAGACTGTCTTCATCATCGTCACTCCATGCAGAACTTCCCCCTGCGACTACCACGATTCCGTGATCGCTCACATCCACAGTGCCGTCCGCCAGATACTGAGAGAGATCTTTCATCCCTGAAGCATCCATTCCATGTAATGTAATACCCGACAGTCCCATCCTTCCCATAGCCGGCGAATTATCGTTTTCATACATCTTTTTGTAGGTTTCTATCATGCTTCCATACAAGGTCGTATTTATATAATCATTGTCATACTTGGAATAAAGCTCATCGATATCCGCCACATATACATTTGCCGCATAGACCTTTCTTGCTGCAAGGGTATATCTGTTATCTGCGATCCTCTGCAGGCTCTCAGCGTCCGGAAGCCCGGCTTCCACGGAATCTATGTCCTGAAGCTGTGACGGCGTCTCATATACCTGAACCTGATATGTTCCGTATTCACCGTCCAGGAACTCAACGGTTTTGTCAAGCGCACCGGATACGCTCACCACCGCCACCAATGCCGCGATGCTGACCGAAAGCGATGCGATCGTCTTGACATATCGTCCTCTGTTCCTCAGGACACTCTTTCTCGCATACTCTCCCTCAATACCAAACAGCCTTCCCATCAGGCCCTTTCCCCTGGTACGTATACGCTCTGTCTTTATCCTGAACTGTCCCCTCACTGCACTTATAGGAGTCATCTTCACTATGATCTTGCTGTTATCCCTCATTACAAAATACAGATCACCCAGATAACATATGAGCACCGGGACGGCCGCTATCAGATGGTATCCCGCGCTCACGCCTGCAAATGCACCAACTATCAGTGTTATGAATCCTCCAACAATAACACCTATAACAATTCCGGCGCACTCAAGCATTGCTCCCATCAGGTAAATTATTTTCTTGAGCTGCCCCTTTGTCGATCCTATGCACCGGAGTATTCCATAGTCCTTTATCTGCTCCATCATGAACATCTGCACGGTGTTCCTTATGATTCCAACGGCAAATATGGCAAATATATATGCGATCAGCAGGATCAGCCACACAACGACCATGAGCATCGAGCCATCCGTTGTCCCCTCCTGGAAATAAAGCACAGCCAGATCCACGTTGAGCTCCGCCTTGACTCCATATCTGTCCATGATCTCGTCCATGTTTTTTTCCATATGGAATGGATTGTCGCCTGTGGCATAGACGGCATTTCTGTAGAGCGTCTTCACCGGTGTACTGCTGCCAGTCTGCTCATCGACCTGCCAATCCGTGTACTCATATTTGCCTATGTACGCCTTTTCTATCTGTGAATCCGCCGCTATCTGCTCTGCCTGCGCCTTGCTCTCTGTCATGAGGACAAACTCGTAATCCTTTTCCTGCCTTGTCTCCTTCCTCGCATTAAGCAGATAGGAATAGGCAAAATTCAGTCCCCCGTATAGCACCATGACTGTGATCGCCACACCTATTATCGTTATTATGCTCCTCGCCCTGTTGGCCTTCAGGTATTTGACTGCCAGTTTCTTGTAATCCCCCAAATCTAAACCTCCCTGTATATAAAAAAAGATGATACTCAGCATTTCTATGATGCTATAGTACCACCTCTTTCTTACTGTCTGGTGACTGTATAAATTTTTTTCTTACAGTTTAGTAAGATAAGTCAGATATCCCAGTCCAGCACAGACTATATATGTACAAATGTTATCTCAAAGCATGTATATTCATGAACCACGCTCTTCACTGTTATCCGTCCACCCATGCCCTCAACAATGGACTTGGTGAGTGACAAGCCTATTCCAACGCTGTTCGGATTGACCTCCTGGTTGACCCTGTAGAATCTCTTGAAGATGTTCGGGAGCTCATTTTCCGGGATGCCGATGCCATGATCTCTCACGTATATTCTCGTAAACAGATCGTTCTGCTCCACCGAAAGCGAGATCTTCGTATCCTTCTCCGAGTAGTCCGAAGCATTCTTGAGCAGATTGAGAATGGCCTCTGTCAGCCAGTCACCATCACACTCCAGCTTCATATCACATTTGCAGTCTATGATCACTCTCTGTCCGCGCTTGTCTGTGAGATACCTTACCCCATCCGCAGCCTGTGAGCAGATGACGTCCAGATTCCAGCTCTGCTTCTGAAACTCTATGGCCCCCGCCTCTATCCTCGCCAGCTTAAGCAGTGACAGGACCATCCACTCCATCCTTGAGAGCTGATTCTGTGCCTCAACCAGCACCTGCTTTCTTCTCTCCGGATCTGTAACTTTATCATCAAGAAGCATATCCACAAATACATTCAGTGATGCAAGCGGCGTCTTGAGCTGATGGGATATGTCGGAAATTATATCCCTGAGAAATATCTTCTCTGAGAGCTCCTTCTCCCGGCTCTCTCTCAGAAATGATACCATCTTATAAAAGTTCGTGTACAGTATCCCCACGGAACCCTGTCTGAATTCCTCTTCAGCCACACTGTCAGGGTCATCCATAACCGTGATCATCTTATCAGATATGTTCTCAACCTCTCTGTATACTTCATCTATGCGCCTGTAACCTGCTATGCCTGATATCACCAGCGCCGCTGCTATCATCACTGTAGAGATGACCGTATATAGTACATTTCCGCCAAATGCAATATACAGCCACACAGCAAGTATCACAATTGATACAAGACCTATCCATACAAAACTGTATATATATTTCTTTCTCTCATACGAACTCTTCATCTGTTAACCCCTGTTGTTATCCCCTGAATTTCTGCAGAACCTGTATCCTACGCCTCGCACAGTCTCTATACAAGAAGCATCATCTCTCAATTTTGTTCTGAGCCTTTTCATATACACCGAAAGCGTATTGTCATCGATCAGTACGCCATCCACATCGTATAGTCTGTCAAGCAGAGTCGACCGTGAAAGTACGATTCCCTCATTTGCCACAAGTTCCTTTAAAAGTCTCAGCTCATTCTGCGTACAATCTATGAGCTTATCACCCTCATATAACCTGAATTCCGATATTGCAAACCTGTGATTTCCAAAAGTATACACATCACAGACGCCTTTCCCGGACATATCATATCGTCTGAGATTTGCGGAGATCCTTGAAAGCAGTTCCTTAAGTCTATATGGTTTGGCAACATAATCATCTGCCCCAAGTTCAAGTCCCTGCACTATATTGATCTCCTCAGACATAGCTGTGAGGAATATTATCGGAATTCTTACTCCAGTATCTCTCAGATATCTGCAAAAATCATATCCACTGCCATCCGGCAGCATGACATCCAACAATATAAGGTCTACAGTCTCTCCCATAAGTGATCTGGCTGACTTTATATTCATCGCATGCTTTACTTTATATCCCTCTGCCTCAAGTACGAACACTGTCCCCATTGCAAGAGCCTTATCATCCTCAACTAATAAAATAGTCTTTTCTGCCATTTTATTTGCGCCTCCGCTTATCATATCTTAAATCCACCATTCTTGTATGCATTTTCTGTTCCGGGATTGTCGTCATCACCCCCGATCTACACAGAATGGTATTCTACATCTCTTCATTGATGATAACACTCTTTATACCCGAGACACTGTTTAGTGCCTTCAGCACTCCTGTTACCGCCACATTGCTATTTTCTTCTGATACACCGCCAAGATCAAGATATATCATCATCTGGTCTTCACCCTTATATATATCAATATATCCCATATAGTTTTCTTCATCACCATTTTGTGAAGAATAATCCGCCATCACCTGCTGGATCTCTTCAGCTTTCTCATCTGTCACACCGCCGTCAAAATACACACTATATAAAAAGCTCTCTCCGTCAAATCCTGCGACATGTGCCTCGTAATTCAGGTCAAGCTGTTCTATCCCAAATATACTGTCAAAGTCGAATTCTCCATCTTCTCCAAATCCATATTCTCCACAATCTTCTGCCATAGCATCATCCATATTATCTGCCATCTCACTATTCGCCTCTATTCCATTCTCTTTTTCTGCAGCCTTCTTCTCATCCTGTTCTTCCGCCGCTACTTCCTCAGGGCTTCTCTCAAATCTGGCATATCCGCTGTCATACTTCAGATAAATGACATTCTTCTCAGTTGTGCTGATATATATTTCCTGTCCGACTTCAATATCCACGCCTGCTGCCGCAAAATTCTCTGCAGGATAGTCTTTGCTGTCAACCTTTTTTATCGTTCCCGCGATCTCGTACCCTTCCGGCAATTTCTCATCTCTTCCGGTTGCATTGTAATAATAGATATACCCATCATACATAACCTGTGGCTGCTCTATCATTCCGCTTTCCACACCGGTCGAAGTCTCCGCGCCATTTGTTCCTGAAACATTTCCACCTGAATTTCCACAGGCCGTATACGCCATAATGGAAAGCACCGCAGCACCTATAAATATTACTTTTCGTATCCCCATATAAATTTCCCCTTTTTAATACTTATTTATGGATATTATTGTAAACCAGCTAACTGTATGTTCATATTAGCATGGCTTTCCCAGCTCTGCCACATACATATTATTAAAGTTGTCACCATATGCTCACTTCCGTCCATCCATATCCTCACCCCGGACATATCTCACATTGAACTCCATATTGATCTCACGGAGCTCCTTCTTCCCGTCAATATAATCCTGGTACATCTCTGTGATACCGCACATGCATCCATCACAGTAAGCATCTATATTTCCCAGAGAATCGGCAACTATCTGCTCCCGCTCCTGCCTGGTCGTATCCTTGATAAGATATCCCGCCATAAAAGCCTCCTCGCAATAAAAACAGGCACTTGTAGTTTTCTGACGAAGAATATGAAACATATATACAAACGATAGTGAAAGCGACCGATCTTCAGCGCTTACCTGCTGATGTGAAAGCCGCAGCGCCCTTATCGCGGCTGAAACATCACGCAGATGTAAGCCAGCTGAAGTGAGGGTAGCTGAATGTGTTTGTATATATGTCTTCATATTCAAGTCTAAAAATCACAAGTGCCGTCCGTCTATCTAAATTACTGTCTAACCTTAATGTGAACCTCACGGAGCTGCTGCTCTGTAACCTCTCCAGGTGCTCCACACATAAGATCCTGTGCATTTCCATTCATTGGGAATGGGATGACCTCTCTGATGTTCTCCTCATTTCTAAGGAGCATGATCATTCTGTCCACACCAGGAGCCATACCTGCATGAGGTGGTGCTCCAAACTGGAATGCATTGTAGAGTGCTCCGAACTTCTCCTTCAGATCATCCTCTGTGTATCCTGCGATCTCAAATGCCTTGACCATGATCTTCATGTCGTGGTTTCTTACAGCACCTGATGAAAGCTCGATACCGTTGCAGACGATGTCGTACTGGTAAGCCAGGATATCAAGTGGATCCTTCTCATTTAACGCCTCAAGTCCGCCCTGTGGCATTGAGAACGGATTGTGTGTGAAGATGATCTTCTTGCTCTCCTTGTCGTACTCGTACATTGGGAAGTCATTTATATAGCAGAAACGGAATGCGTTCTTCTCGTTGAGATCAAGTCTGTTGCCAAGCTCAACTCTGATCTGTCCTGCAAATGACGCTGCAAGCTCCTCTACATCTGCGATGAAGAATATAGTATCTCCAGGCTGAAGACCTGCAAGCTCTGCGATCTCACCCTTCATATCATCAGGAATGAACTTGTCGATAGGGCCCTTGTATGACATATCCTCAAGTATCTCCAGATATCCAAGGCCGCCCATGCCGATGCTCTGTGCGAACTTGAGCATCTTCTCATGCTGTCCCTTTGAAAGCTTCTTGTGTACATTGATGGCACGTACCGTCTTGCCGTGGAATGGCTTGAATGTACATCTCTGGAAGAAATCTGTAAGATCTATTATTCTAAGTGGGTTTCTGAGGTCAGGCTTATCCGTACCGAACTCAAGCATAGCCTGCTTGTAGCTGATGATAGGATATGGAGCCTGTGTGACAACTGCGCCCTCAGGTGCAAACTTCTCAAATGTTGCTGAGAGGACTTCCTCTCCAACCTTGAATACATCCTCCTGTGTTGCAAAGCTCATCTCAAAGTCGAGCTGGTAGAACTCACCAGGTGAACGGTCTGCTCTCGCATCCTCATCTCTGAAACAAGGGGCAATCTGGAAGTATTTGTCAAATCCTGATACCATGAGGAGCTGCTTGTACTGCTGTGGTGCCTGTGGAAGTGCATAGAACTTGCCCTTGAACTTTCTTGATGGCACGATGTAATCTCTTGCGCCCTCAGGTGATGATGCACAGAGGATAGGTGTCTGGATCTCAAGGAATCCCATCTCAGTCATCTTCTGACGAAGGTAGCTGATGACCTGGCTTCTGAAGATCATGTTGTCCTTAACCTTCTTGTTTCTGAGGTCAAGATATCTGTACTTGAGTCTCACATCCTCACGTGTCTCCTTGGATGTCTGGATCTCAAATGGAATCTGCTTATATACCTTGCCAAGTATCTCTACAGTCTTTGCCTCAAGCTCAATAGTACCTGTAGGGATCTTAGGATTGTATGTCTCCTCATCTCTGTGCTCAACGATACCCTCGATTGATACACAATCCTCTTTTGTTATTCCGTCAAGAAGTGATGTGTCTCTCATTACTACCTGGAGCACGCCATACATATCACGAAGATCGATAAATGATACTCCACCGTGGTCACGGATATTCTCTACCCATCCGGCAACCTTAAGTGTCTGTCCCACATCGCCCTCAGTGATCTCGTTCATTGTTCTGTTACGATAAATGTTCTCGATTGTCATCTGTTCTCTCCTTTTCTTTACTATTTGCCCGTGGCTTTATATCCACTTTGGCTTTTTCAGGATTACGCACTGGCTGTTATTTCTCTTGCAAATAGAAAAAGCTTATGTTCATCCTGAATCAGATGCACATATACATATGCAAATATTCAGGACGAACATAAGCTCTCTCGCTTTAATATCCGCGGTACCACCTGATTTACCGTTACACGATCTTCGTATATTCAAAGCATCGCATCCCAGTCCCTCTCAGTCACCTTGCTCATGACCTCTCTGCGTATCGTGCAGCTACGGCTCCCCTACTCGACATAAAACACGTATCCCGCTATGGGCTATATCTTTCAGCTTGCGGCTGGTAAAGTGTTATTCACATACATTCACTCCGCCGGACTTCCACCACCACCGGCTCTCTGTGGGCGATAATCTATGCTACTTCTCTTCGTCATTGCCTTATATATGGCGTCAGCAAATATCTGACGCCACATTATTATATTCTAGTGATTTGAGTTCTGTCAACTATATTTGTATATTTTCCACCATCATCCCACAACCTCAGCGCCAAACGGCATGAGCGCAAGCTTTGCTATCTTAAAGAACTGAAGCCCAAATGGGATTCCGACTATCGTTATGCAAAACAGCAATCCAAGGCATGCATTCTCAATCGCCATGGGTATACCGCAGCAGAGCAGCCATATGATATTCGCTATCAGCGAACCAGCGCCGCCTCCATACACGATCTCTTTTCCAAATGGGAAGAATGCAAGTCCCGCAAATTTAAAGCACTGCATCCCAAGTGGAATTCCAATTATTGTTAAGCAACATAGAACTCCGTTGAACACCCATGAAAGTCCACTCAGTATTCCGCCACATAAAAACCATATACAATTTCCAAGACATCCCATGATATCATCTCCTATCTGCACAGTGCAGCCAGCACCCTGACTGCCGCCTCATACTCACCATTATCTCTCGTCTTCCGAATCTTCTTAAGAGCCCTCTCAGCTCCTTCCATATCAACGAACAGCCTCGACCAGTAAGCCCACAGCTCCTTCATCTTGAACATCGTGTTGCCCCTGCCCACATCTGACTCACAATAATTCCTGTACAGTTCATCGTGGAATGTGAAGAATCTTTTCCAGTCATATGTTCTGCCAGTGGCAGTGCTCTTTATCCGCTCTGCAAGACAAGGGTCAGCGATCATTCCCCTGCCTATCATAACCTTCATTATATCAGGGTAATTACCGATGAACCTCTCGTAATCCGCCACACTGTTTATATCTCCGTTGTAGCACACTGTATCTGTTCTTCCATACGCAGCCACACCTTCGGCAAACACTTCCATGTTTGGCGTATTCTTATAGAAGTCCGTCTGTACACGCGGATGTATTATAAGTTCACTCACAGGATACTTTTTATATATATCTATTATATCCTCAAACTCCACAGAACTGTCTCTTCCTATTCTGGTCTTTATAGACACATCCATCACGTCGGCGGCAAATACTTCATATAAGAAGTTGTCAAGCCTCTCCGTATCGTATAGCAAACCCGAGCCTTTATACTTCGTGACAACTGTTTTTGACGGACAGCCGAGATTGATATTCACCTCGTTATATCCAAGCTCCTTCAGGAACTTTGCGGCCTTCACAAATCCCTCACCGCTGTTGGTCAGAAGCTGCGGCACCACATTTATCCCCTGATTGTTTTCCGGCAGCACATCCCTTAACTCTCTGTTTCTGAGTGGTCGTCCTTTCGCCGGGGCAATGAACGGCATAAAGTATTTGTCAACGCCGCCAAAATATTTACAGTGTGCATTCCTGTATATGTATCCTGTTATCCCCTCCATCGGGGCAAGATATATCAAACCATCCCTGTTGTTCATACATCATTCTCCCATTAAACTCGGTATAAATATTCTGCAAACGACATCCCATACGCAAAAAAATATAGAGACATTCATCACTCACATGACAAATGCCTCTACATTATAAACTATATTGTTCTATTTGAACAGATTTGTAACAAACTGTACAAAGTCAATTCCAAATGACTGGAGAAGCAGCAATGCAAGCAGTATTGGCGCCACAAACTTTACCATGGCAATATAGAGTTTCTTTCTTCCAAACTTCTCGCCATTTCTTGTAACCTCGTCTATAACCGTCTTAGGCTTCACTACCCAGCCGATAAGTATACATGACAGGATAGCCACAAGCGGCATGAAGATGTTGTTACTCAGGTAATCCATCACATCGAGAATCTGGGCTGTAGCTCCATTTGGAAGCTTGAGCTCAAAGTACCATATGTTGTAACCGAAACATACGACCAACATTCCGACAAACGCATATACAGTTGTTATGACCGCACTCTTCTTTCTCGTGAGATGGAACTTATCCATAAGTCCTGACACTATCGCCTCCATGACCGATACTGATGATGTGATCGCCGCAAATATTACCATGATGAAGAACAGTGCTCCGATGACTGTTCCGACCTTACCCATGGCATTGAATACCTTTGGCAGGGATATGAACATAAGTCCAGGTCCCGCTGACATTCCCTCAGTTCCAGAGAATACATACACTGCAGGCACGATCATCAGACCAGCAAGAAATGCCACAGCCGTATCAAATATCTCTATCTGGTTGATCGACTTCATAAGGTTAACATCATTCTTAACATATGAGCCATATGCAACCATGATACCCATAGCGACACTTATCGAGAAGAATAGCTGTCCCATGGCATCCATTACAACCATGAAGATATCCCTGAATGTCATTCCCTTAAAATCAGGAATCAAATATACCTTCAGTCCATCAATTCCTGTTCTGATCGTACCATCATCACCGGTATGCTTGATCGTCAGTGAGTAGATTGATATTCCAATTATAAGAAGTACCAATATCGGCATGAGTACCTTGCTGAACTTCTCTATTCCCTTTTCAACACCACAGAATACGACAACGCCTGTGGCCGTAAGGAATATAAGTGCAAATACTATAGGCGCAGTCTGGGCTGTTATAAAACCGGTGAAATAACCGTCACCAGTGGCAGCCTCTGTCTGACCTGTAAAATATGCTGTCATATACTTCAGAACCCATCCTCCGATGGTACAGTAATATGGAAGGATTATGACCGGTACGATCCATGCCAGACCG
>OQVU01000715.1_pt1 | contig 12796 bp, 10 predicted proteins | sample 1691611 | NCBI WGS metagenome assembly OQVU01 (sample SAMN03418272, study PRJEB22391) | human gut metagenome | biome: human-gut; feature: organic feature; material: feces | host: Homo sapiens | place: Tanzania | collected 2013-01
TGGTTCTTGATAGCTTCTGCCTTCTGCAAGGTCTCGGCATTGACAGCCTTAGCCTTGTCATCGTCCTCAGGAAGCAGATAAAGCTTCAAGAACTCATACGACCTCTTTCCACTTTTGTAAGTGTCGAGATAAATCGACTTTGTGCCATTCGCCAAATCCTTGTAGCGTATGCGCACAGGTTCATTGTTACTTCTCATGTTACTTTGTTATTTATTCTACTTATTGTCATTTTGCGAGATTTGTTACTCACGGTGCAAAGATACGAAAAATAATTGGATTTGTTACCCAAAACAAGAACCAATTACGAACCATTAACTATAATAAATTATGAAATCAAATAGTAGAGTAACAAACAAATAACAAAATACACATCATGCCAAACACCTGCTATATGCTGCATATATTAGCATTTACGCACATTTTCTTATCTTTTCAAATGTTGCATGAGATTTGACGTTGTATTGGTGTTGCTCGTTTCGACAATCCAGGCAATGCGAAGGCCCTAACACGTGGAACGAGTGACAGGATTGGCTCCACGCTTTTTCGTATGTATTAAACAATGAAAACCGCTTGTAGATGAGCCAACAAGCATATTTTTAATTTTTATGGTTCAAAATATGGATGGTTACTTAACCTATAAAGTGTCTTTTGTTTATAGACAAAAACAATACGAATGTTCTTTTTCTCTACTGTCGAATTGTCCGAAAATACCAATCGATTAATTGCATGGGATATTGATGATGATGCAATTAAAGAATGTATGAAGACTATCGTTGACAAAAAAGCAGGTATTTATCCTCATTCAATCATTATTAGCGGCGATTTTGGGTCATTAACAATAAAAGAATAAGCAAAAACAATATGAAAAAAAAGGAAGACAGCATTCAAAGCAGAAGGGAATTTTTCAAGAATGCGGCAAAATCTGTATTGCCAATCTTGGGTCTTTGCATACTGCCAAGTAGTGCAAGCGCAATGTTACATAAAGTAACGAAAGAAATGCCATCAAAAGATTGCAATAATAATTGTAGTTATAATTGCACATATGGTTGTAGGACATCTTGTAACATATCGTGCAGTGGAGGTTGTTATCACCTCTGTACAGGAAGTTGTGAAGTTTCTTGTGCTAATGATTGCAATATTACTTGCGAAAACTATTGTGATACTACTTGTAGGGGTGGATGTGATTTTTCTTGCCAACGAACTTGTAGTGGAAGTTGTAGTGGATATTGCAGTTATGGTTGTGCTGGAACAATGGCCTTATTCTAAAAAGTATGCTTATTAAAAGTAAATCAATTTCTTGGCAGTCTGGAATGGCAAAAACCATAACGTTTATTGTCACGAAGGACTGCCAATTAGCATGTAAGTATTGCTACCTCGTTGGAAAGAACTCGAAAGAGCGTATGTCTTGGGAGGTAGCAAAGGCTGCTATTGACTATATCCTCAGTCATGAGGATGACATGAAGGAAGAAAGTGTCGTGTGGGATTTTATCGGCGGTGAACCTTTCTTAGAGATAGATTTGATTGACAAAATCTGTGATTATCTCAAAACTGAGATGTTTCGTAGAAGTCATCATTGGTTCAATTCTTATCGCCTTTCTTTCTCTACCAATGGCATCAATTATGGAACAGAGAAGGTTCAGAGATTTATTGAAAAGAATCGCGACCATCTATCAATCGGTATAACAATTGATGGCACAAAGCGGAAACACAACCTTAATCGCATTTGGAAAACCAAGGATATGGAGCATGGAATCATGCCAAAAGCAGAAGAGGAAAAAGGTTCATACGATGATGTGGTAAGGAATATTCCCTTATGGTTAAAGCAATTTCCAAAAGCCAGTACTAAGGTGACTATCAGTAGTAACGATATTCCCTATATAAAGGAGAGTGTCTTGCATCTGTATAGTCTCGGTATTCATGAGGTAAATATTAATTGCGTATTTGAGGATGTATGGAGTGAAGGTGACGACAAACTCTTTGAATACCAATTGACAAGTCTTGCTGACACAATAATAGACAAGGAATATTATAAGGATTACGCATGTTCTTTCTTCAACGAGAATATTGGAAAGCCTTTGGATTGTGAATTACAGAATGGGAATTGGTGTGGAGCTGGAAAGATGTTGGCAATAGACGCACAAGGTAACTTCTATCCATGTACTCGCTTTGCACAATACTCACTTCGTAATAAAAAGGCTTGGATCATCGGAAACATTCATAATGGCATTGATAAAAACAAGTTGCGTCCATTCTTGACTTTGGATAGATGCACACAATCTACACAAGAATGTATTGATTGCGAGGTTGCAGAGGGATGTGCTTGGTGTCAAGGTGAGAACTATGACGCAGCAGAAACACCAACGATATTCCAACGTGCTACGGCAATATGCAAGATGCACAAAGCAAGAGTAAGAGCTAACAATTATTATTGGAATAAGCTTTACCATAAATTGGAAAAGGAAGGAGGCAAGGAATGATACAATACATTGTCATATTGCTCGATGACACATCGGTTTCGTTCTGTCATTATCAAAATAAGAAGAACAGAAGACGCTTAATGCCATTGGAGACTCTGAAGTCTGCAATTGTGTATGCAATGAAAGAAAATATGAGTATTCAGTTTGTGTATCCAGACTATCCATTACTACCAAACTACGAGGAGATAATTGACAGTACCGACCATATAAAAATAAAATCTGCAAAAGTTGCTGATGACGCAGATGTTGTTGTTTTCAATAGTATAACAGAAGCAAAAGGCTTTGTCGACTATTCTATTGATGAGGTTTCGTATGTTATCAGAACGAAGCGTTGCGATTTGTTTGCAGAGATAGACAACATCATACCATTGCTTAGAAAGATAAGACGCTTAAATATCGTTATAACAGATGTTGAATCCTTTACTGAAGATGACTTCAAAACGTATTCAAAGACGCTTCAAATATTGTCGAAAAGTATAGAGGCTTTGTATGTCGAAGGTTCTACTATTCAATTAAATCTTCTGACCGACCGTATGATGCTAAACAAAATGAACAATTGTGGAGCGGGAGATACAAGTATAACATTAGCCCCCAATGGCAAATTTTATGTGTGTCCTGCATTCTATGTAGTGAAAGAAGAGGATGAAATAGGAAACTTGAACACTCCAGTTGGTGATTTGGAAAATGGACTGGATATCAAGAATACCCAACTATATAAACTTGACCATGCTCCATTGTGTCGTCATTGCGACGCTTACCAATGCAAACGATGTGTATGGCTGAATCGGAAGACGACCTTTGAGGTGAATACACCGAGTCATGAACAATGCGTTATGGCGCATTTAGAAAGAAATGCAAGTCGTGAGTTGTTGAATTCCATTCGGCAACATGGCACCTTCCTACCTGACCAAGAAGAAATACAGAAAATAACTTATCTTGATCCTTTTGATGTTAGAAAGGAATGGGAATAGCCAATGTATGCTATATTATTTAAAAAGATAAAATTACTATGACAAGATTAAAAGTAGTAGGAAAAGTTACAGAAGAAGAGAAGGGCGAGATTCAACAGCTCTTTGAACGTCGTAATGGCTTAAACGAATTGGCAAAGATACTGACGGCGGACAATACAGAATTGTATGAGAAACTTGTGAGTGATCTTGGCGAGACAGGTAGGCGCTTTCAAGCATGGTGGGACAGAATGAGTGCCAAATACCAATGGGAAGGTATCGAAGGTGGTAACTGGGAAATCAATTTTGATACGTATGAAATTTATTTAGTAAAGGAGTAATGCTATGGTACATTTTTTATTTGTAAATCAATTGCTATTCATCGGTACAACAGAGTTATTGCTCATTGGCGGTATTGCTCTGCTCTTGTTTGGCGGTAAGAAACTGCCAGAAATGATGCGAGGCTTAGGAGAAGGTGTCCGTGAGTTCAAAAAGGGAGTCAATGATGCCAAAGAAACCGATGAAAATCCTAATAATGAAGAAGTAGAAAAGAAGGAGTCAGAAGAGAATCCATCAAAAGATGAATTGAAAAATGACTAAAGAAAACGATGCTAACTTAATGACATTCGGCGGACATTTAGAAGTGTTTCGTCGAATGTTGTTTCGTATTATAGCTGTTGCTGGTGCGCTCTCTGTAATCGTTTTTACTTGCAAAGAAACAATTTGGAGGATATTGTTAGCCCCGAGTGAATATAGCTTTACTACATATACACTTATTGAAAATGCCGCTTCTTTATGTGGGTATGATTTTCATTTTGAGAAATTTCATGTCGATTTGATAGCAACGGACTTGTCCAGTCAGTTTATGACCCACATCACAACATCTGTCTATTTGGGTCTGTTAGGGGCTTCACCTTACATTCTTTATGAACTATTCAGATTTGTGTCGCCTGCTCTTTACGAAAACGAAAAGAAGTATTCGGTAAGCGTAGCAATTGTAATATACTTGTTGTTCATAGTTGGAGTCCTTATGAGCTACTATGTATTATTTCCAATATCGTTCCGTTTCTTAGGAACTTACAGTGTTTCTGAAACAATTCGTAGTACAATAACGTTGGATTCGTACATAGAAACATTTACAACTCTGACATTTGTTATGGGCGTTGTGTTTCAATTGCCAGTCATCATGTTCTTCTTGGCAAAAATGGGATTTATATCCTCTCAACTTTTGGCAAAGTATAGGAAACATGCTTTAATCGTTATTATGATTGTTGCTGCAATTATAACACCTCCTGATTTGATGACACTTGTGTTGGTAACGATTCCTTTATACCTGTTGTATGAAGTGAGCGTTAGAATCGCTAAAATTGTTGAAAGTAAGTAGGTTGGTATGCGGTAGTGGTACTTATATTATAAAAAAATAAGTACGCTTATTTTGTGTTGTCTTTCTTTTGCATTATCTTTGTATTCACTTTTTCAGTGACTTAGTATCTACGATGTACTTATTAGGTATCCACTTGAAGAAATAAAACGACATGGAGAATACAGAACAGCAGAAGAAGGACGAGCAGTTTATGCGCCGCGCTCTTGTGGAGGCAGAGGCTGCGCGCGACGAGGGAGAGATACCCGTGGGCGCCGTCCAATCGGATTGCGTTCGGTGTCGGTGACCAATTTGCCAAATGACACACCCTCTTTTTATTGCATAAAAACGCAAAGAGTCGGCCAGAATTCTGACCGACTCTTTGCGTTTGTTGTATATATTCTTTTATCTTACAATCTGCTTGACAGCCTTTCCGTTCTGCTTCTTGATGTAGATGCCCTTCGCGCCAGCGTTAGTAATGCGTCTGCCCGAGAGGTCGTACAGCTTGCCGTCTGTAAGTTTGTCTGCGCTGATGGCGTCAATAGCGTTCGTGCTGTCCGTCGTCGTTACGACCACCTCTGCCGACGGCTTTGTCTTCTCGCCGTTGCGCACAGCCTGAACCGTCAGACTATACTCGGTGAGGGCGTTGAGGTCGGAGAACGTGAAGGTAGTGGCGTTCTGCACATCCTTCATGTTGTAGCGGTCGAGTGGGTGGTTCTTTATGCCCTTGCCGCTCACGCTCACGTCGTCGATAAGCACGTTCGATGTTGCGCTGCGCTTGAAGCAAATCTTCACCTGCGTTGTCGGCTCGAACTCTACCATAGCCGTTTCCTTCTTCTCCGTAGAAGCGTCGATAGTCTTCACCGTCGTCCACTCGTCGTCGCTCATGGTCTGCACCTCGATAACCGAACCTTCCTTCGGCACAGCTACGTAGTACCAGAAGCTGAGCTTGCTTGCCTTCGCCTCGCCGTTGTTGGCGATGAGGTAGCTGTTGTTAGCCGAGAGGCGCAACGCCGGAGCAGCCTCGCCGTAGTAGCCCTCGCTGCTGATGAAGTTGCTGCTGTTGGTAGACCATCCTTCGGGCATGCCGTCCTTCTTGTCGGCGAAGTCGTACGATGTAGTCTGCTCGTCGCCGTCGAAGGCGCGCGTAGAGAGTGTAACGAGATACTGCTGAGCGTCGTCGATTGCGTCCCATGAGGCGCTAAGCGTAGAGCCGCTGATGTCTGTCACCTTCACGTTCTTCACCTGCTTCTCCGTGAACGGCATCTGCGTGGTGCTTACCGTTTTTGTCCCGGGCTCAGAGTAGAACGATGCGGCGCAGCTGCTGAGGCTCACCTGATAGGTGGCGTTTTCGTCGAGACCCGTCACGAGCACTTCTTCGCCCTCAACAGCCATCTCCGTGTAGTCGCCCACTGCGCTCAGCGAGTTGTCGGCTTCCACCTTCTTTATGTCGAGGATGTGCTTCTCGGCTTTCTCCTGCTTCTGCCACGAAAGGCGGAAGCGGTCGTAGCTCACGTCGCTCACGGTGAAGTCGGGCTTGGTGAGTCCGGCGTCCGATCCTGCCACGATGAACGAAACGACGCCGTCTGTCTCGGTGATGTTCTCGATAGTGAGCAGTTCGGTCTTGTCCCATGCCTTGAACTTGTGCGACGTCACGTTGTTCGCTCCGGGGAAGGGCACGCCCGTCTGATAGTATTGGTAGCCCGAGAGCTTGCCGTTAGCCTCGATGATGTCCACGTGCTGGTGGGCTGCGTTGTTGTTCACCTCGTTCTTCTGCCACACTTCAGGCACGTCGTCGATGTGCCAGATGAGCATTCCCTGACCAGGCAGGTAGGCATCCCAACCGGTTTTCTGCCTGTTCTCGAGCAGGAAGTATTCGTTGTCCTTTCCAGGCACGCTCACTCTGTACGCCTTGTTCGAACTGCCGAGATTAGGCAGACTGTTCACGCCGCCGCTGCGGTGAGTAATCTCCTCGGGCTCGATCCAGCCCATCTCGTATCGCTCGAAAGCCGAGTAGAGCGGGGGCGTGTTAGAGTTGTTGCTGTACGAACCGCTCGCCATCGTGTCCCAATCGCCCGGCGTGTAGTTGGCACTTGCGTCGCGCGTGTCGTAGTGGTCGGCGAAACCCAGACAGTGACCGAACTCGTGCACGAAGGTGCCGATGCCAGTCGTGAGGTTGCCTTCACGTGTGCCGTCCACCTCGTTGCTGCACGTGTAGCTGCCGATGCCCACGCCGTCGTTGGTGGTGAGATTGATGTTCCACTTGCGCAAGTCGAACGCATGGGGCCATATCGTCTGCGTGTCATCCGAGTCGGCAGCGCCGTTGCCCGCATAATAGATGTACACGTTGTCGACAAATCCGTCGCCGTCGTGGTCGTACTTCGAGAAGTCGACAACATCGTCGAGACCTTCGATGGCAGCTTTCACGAACGTGCCCATGTTTATCTTGGTGTTGTACGTGCCCTGTCCGGCGTCGTGCTGGTTATAGTTGATCTGCACCGGTCCGTAGACGTCGAAAGTAGGACTGAACATGCCGTTGCTGCTCGCGATGAAGAAGTCGCGCGCACTGCCGTTGGCGCCGTTCTCTGCCGTGAAGCCCTCCTGGTTCATGGCGTTGGTGTAGTACTGCTGCGGGTTGTCCATCGTAGAGAACTTCTTGTCCTTGAACTCCATGAGGATAACTATCGAGTGCTGTTCGCCCGTATGCGGGAAGTTGTTCGTCAGCGTCTTCTTCGGCTTCGCGTTGCGCTTGTGGGTGTCGGTTTGCTGCATCAGCACATTCGCGTTCATGCTCTTCGCCTTTGCCGCCGACAGCGTAGCCGACTTGTCGTAGCTCACAAGGAACTGCTTCGCCTGCGCCGTACGCATCGAAGCGTCGGTAGCTATGATGCCACTCGTGCGCAACGTGCTGCCCGAGAGCGTTGCATACTCGTAGTTGCCCGTCTGACGGTTGAGCAGAATAGGGTAACCGTCGTCGGTTGTCATGAAGTTAACTCGCTCGTCGCCGTGCAGTCTCACCGATAGTACGGTGCCGTCGGCTTGCTTCACCTTTATGATACCAGGATAAGCAGGCACAGCCATCGCGCTCTCTGCCGAACAGAGTAGCACGGTGGCTGTGACAATTGTATTACGTAAGTTCAAAATCTGTAGATTTTAGGGTTTTACTTAACGATAACCTTTGCAGAAGCCTTCTTGCCGTCCTTGAAGTTGGCAACCACTACGAATACGCCCTTGCCAAGCTCGCTTGTCTTGAGCAATTCGCCGTTAGCTCTTGCTACGTTGCGTCCGTCGAGAGCGAAAGCAGCCATTGAGAGCGCGCCTTCAGCCTTAACAACACCGTTGCCAGGCACGATAGCCATTGCGTTGTTGTCTGCGACAGTCTCGTTGATGCCGTTCAGAACAGCTACAGTCACCTCGCAAGATACGGTTACGTTGTCGAGAGTTACGTTGATAGTAGCCTTGCCTTCCTTCTTAGCCTTCAGAGCGATGATGACGCTCTCCTCGTCGGCGTCGGTAGATGTAACCTCAACCACCTCGTCGTTTGTCGACTCAACGTCTGCGTTCAGAGCGCTTGCGCCGTAAGAGTTAGCAACAAGTTCGCACTCGTCGTTAGGCTTCAGAGCAAGCTGTGTGCTTGAGAGAGTGAATGCCTTGAGAGAGTTCTCGAAGTAGAGCACCGGCAGAGCGCTTGTCTCCTTCCAAGGAGCCTCGTCTGTTGTGCCGTAAGCATATCCGAGTGCTTCAAGAGCAGCCTTGTTGAGTTCGGCTTCGGTAGCGGTCTTGCCCTCTACGGTAGCAGCGTCGTCAGATACTACGGCTACGCCGTTCACCTTCATGCCATTAACGGCGAAGTTGTTAGCAAGACGAAGCTCCTTGTCGGTGCAATCTTCCTCGTTCTCGATGGTGCGACCCACGATGCGGTGGATAGTAGCGTCGCTTTCAGCGCCCTCAGCGAGAGCGATCTCACCCTTTGCTACGTTGTTTGTAACGAGAGGTGTAGCTTTGCCAGTCCAGTCTGGAGCGAGAGAACCGACGATGCCGCCTGCAGAAAGTCCGTCCCACATAGCTTCCCTCACGGTGATGGTACCGTCGAACATACACTTGTCTACGTTAGACGAGTTGTTGCTGCCGAGGATACCGCCTACGGTGTTGTCGGCTGCGAGAGTAGTGCCGCTCACGTGAGCGTCCTTAACGGTCGACTGCATTGCTGCGCCAACGATGCCGCCTACAGTCTGCTGAGCATTGATGTTCACGTTGTTGGCAGCAGCTGCTGCGATGACGGTAGAAGTGCGGATGTCGCCAGCGATTGCGCCAACGCTGTTTGCTTGCGGAGCGTCAATATCTGAGTTGTTGAGCGATACAGACGAGAGGCTTGTCTCGAGAGATGCCTGACCAACGATGCCACCAATCATGCCACCTGCTTCGCCTTCGATGTCGGCGTCAAACACATGCACGTTCTTGATTGTGTCGCCTACAGCGCTTGCTGCGAGAACGCCCACTGTGCTGTTGTTGTTGGTGAGCTCGATTTCGGGATTTGTGAGCACGAGGTTTCTGATAGAAGCCTTCTCTGCGAGGTCGCCGAAGAGACCTACGCTTGACTTAGAGCTGTTGATGTAGAGGTTGTCGATAGCATGGCCAGCACCGTCGAAGTTGCCTGCGAAAGCGTCGATCGGTGTCCATGAATCGTTAACAGTATTGAAGTTGGTGAGGTTGATGTCGTTTACCATCTTGTAGAAAGCCTTCGGATCGTCCTTCATAGCGATGAGGTCGCCCGCAGTAGCTACGAGGTACGGGTTCTGCTTTGTGCCGTCGCCGCCGTTGTGATACTTCTCGAACGGGAGCTGGAAGAACTCTACATAATACTGGTTGTTTGTATCGTCGCTGTACTGTACGTAGAACTCCTTGCGTGTAGCGGTAGCGTTGTAGCAGCCAGCCGATTCGGCTACGCCCTTGTCCGAGCTTGCGAAAGTGCGGATAGTGTTTCCGTCCTCGTCAGCGATAACGAATACGTTGCCGAGCTTGCCAGTCTCCTCGTTTCTAACCTTTGCCTGGTAGCAGAATTCGAGCTTGTCGTTGGTATCGAACAAGTACGGGTCGAGATAGTTGTCAGAGAGAGACATGCCGAAGTTCTCTGCCTGCGGTCCGAGGTTGAATGTGGTGTAGTGATCTACTGTGAGATCCTTATTGATCCATGCCACGCGTGCGATGACATTGCCCTTGCCGTCGTCGCCGCCCTTGCTGAGCTTCATGAGATACTTGTAGTTATCTGCGCTTCCGTAGCGGTTCATGACGGTGCTGATGAGGTTGCCCTCAATCTCTGCCGGCATAACCATAGCCTCTTGGCACGACGGGAGGTTGACGATGCGCAGCTGCTGCGACGATTCGTCGGCTGTATACTGCATGAAAGCCATCTGGTCTTCAGCGCCCTTTATCGAGTTGAGGTCGAACCAAGCATTGTATACGCCGTCGCAGATATCGCCAATCTTGTTGCCTTCATGGTCGTATGCCACGAAACGGTAGCGATAGTCGTCGTGAGCCGTCATATAGTCGAAGAACGTAACGACGTAAGCCAGCTTGTCGTCCTTCTTGAAATAGTCTTTAGTGAGTGTCTTCGAGCCGAAGTTGCCGATGAGCGCCATAGCGAACTGTGTGTCCTCCTTCTGCTCAACGGGCACAGCGAGCGAGTCGACGCGCGAGAAACGCTCGTCGTAGGTCTTGATGACGAGTTTGTTGTCCGGAGTAGGTATCGGGTCGTAAGTCTCCTCGTCGTAGCCTTTGAGCCACGGCTTCTCGTAGTGCGACACCATATAATAAGGAGTGCCGTCTACGTTGAACACCTGCACCGGTGCGCCGTCGTTGCCGTAGTAGGTATAGTCTTCGTCCACTACGAACTGATGCTCTACAGCCGGTCCTGCGCCCCAAGAAGCGGGTTTGTAAACGTCGATATAGTCGTTTGTGGTGTAGTATGGGCTGCCGTCCTCGTAAGTCTTGCCGTCGATAGCCTCGTACTTGGCGTTGCTTATGATGAGGCGCTGATACTTGGTCCATGAGTTTTTCGGTATGTTAAGGAAAACGCCGGCGCCGTTGAACTCCTGCACGAGTGTGCCGTCCTCAATGCGGTAAGCCTTTGTGTAGTAAGAGCCCTGATAGTTGTTGTCGGCGTTGCCCACCTGGTGCAACTCCACGAGCACTTCCTGCGTCTTGTTGTCGAGATCGAAGAATTTCTTAGTCACCGTTCCGTAAGGCTCCACGCGGTTAATGTCCATATCCTCGGGCACTTCCACGTTCAACGTACCTGCCAGTTCGTGGTTCTGGTTGTAGACGTTGATGACTGCCTTGTTGATAGAAGCGTTGAAACCAGTGCCGCGATAATCGTTTTCCTGGGTGTAGTACCACACGTTTCCGTCTTCGTCGTACAGGAACCCGTAAGTCTTAGCCTCCATCGTGCTCGACGGTGTAGAGGTCTTGGCTTTAGCGAGGCTCGCTGCAGGCGAGTCGAAACCATGAAGCTTTACGAGCGGAGTCTCGAGCTTCTTGGTGCGATACTGTTCCGTCAACTTGGCGAGTTTGCCGTTAGTCGGGAAGTTGCTTCCTGCGGATGCCGAAGTGGCAACGAGTGCCATAAGGCTGTAAAGTAGTGACTTCTTCATGCGATTAATTAATTAATTGTTAGTAATCAGTTCGCAAACCATAGGAACGCACAATGCATACCCGGCGGAATACGAACCGGTTATATGTTAATGTTTCGTTTTTTTTTGAATTCTCTTTTGTGTTTTCTATTTCTGTACTCTCTAATACAAATGTGTATCTTCTAATACAAAATAAAAAAATATTAGCGTTAACTCTCTCTTGCGCGCCAGCTGTTTAACATCTGCGTTAATCGGCGGCGCCTTTGTGGTTTATCCTTTCTTTTTATCTCTCTCTTGCTTTAATGTGTTTTAATCGTTTAAATTATTGTTTTTATAACTCTTTGTGTGTGTTTCTCTCTCTATTTTTGTCTAAATGGTGCTGCAGGCGTATTGTCTGCTTGCATCTTGCATATCGCAAAGTTAGAAATAATATTTTGAAACGCATAATATTTTGTGATATTTTTTTAACTAAAAGTGAATTTGTTGTTTTTTTTCATGCTATGCTTGTATGGTGTAGGCGCACAACATTCTGTAGCGTCTGATTATTCGTGCAGAGCGACAAAAATAGACGAGCATGTTTTGTAGTTTCTCGCTTTCTCCGTAACTTTGTATCTATATATCTATATATAATAAGGTGTGAATATGGACAAAACCGAACAACAGAAGAAAGACGAGCAGTTTATGCGCCGCGCTCTTGTGGAGGCGGAGGCTGCGCGCGACGAGGGAGAGATACCAGTGGGCGCCGTGATAGTGGCGGGCGACCGCATCATAGCGCGGGCGCATAACCTTACGGAGACGCTCGGCGACGTTACGGCGCACGCCGAAATGCAGGCGATAACGTCGGCTGCCAACCAACTCGGTGGCAAGTATCTTGCCGACTGCACGCTTTACGTCACCGTAGAGCCGTGCATAATGTGCGCCGGAGCATTGGGTTGGGCGCAAGTGCGACGCGTTGTTTACGGCGCGAGCGACGAGAAACGCGGTTTCCGCATGTTCGCTCCAAAGGGGGGGCGTTCGGTGTCCGTCGGAAAGCGCAGGGATGGCAATCGGGCCTGGAGGAAGTCCCTCATGGCGATAGGTGTTGTACGGACTGTCGACTGAAAGGTGTTCGTGCAGAATACGCTTCAAGGCAAACTGCTTTAGGGCAAACTTCACCGTCGGGTCGGCCTGTAGTTTCATGCCTTGGTGAAGACGATTCAGATACATGCCGGCCACCATCGGTTTTTCTTCCGAATTGGCCGTTTCCTGGTCAACAATCGATGCCATGATTATGACCTCGTTGGGTGTCAGTCCAGCAGCCTTAGCCTCTGCCTTGCGCTTCGAAGTCCAAAACGCATTCGACTCCTTGTGCAAACGCGCCATCAAATCCTTGGCAGAAATATT
>OQVU01000718.1_pt1 | contig 12774 bp, 7 predicted proteins | sample 1691611 | NCBI WGS metagenome assembly OQVU01 (sample SAMN03418272, study PRJEB22391) | human gut metagenome | biome: human-gut; feature: organic feature; material: feces | host: Homo sapiens | place: Tanzania | collected 2013-01
GATGGCATCCATAAATCCTCGTTGTCGTTCTATAGCAGGTGAAGATCCCTCCAATCCTCTGATTTCAACAATTCGCCCCTTACCATGAAGCTGTTGTGCGATGAAAGTACCCATCGACTTGCCAATAACATAATTGTCACACCCGATGAATGCGGTATATTTGTCGGAATTGGTTTTGCGGTCATATAGAATAACAGGAATACCTCTGTCATAGGCACGTTCTACAGCCTTTGATATGGCACTCAACTGATTTGGTGAAACAATCAACAAATCCACGCCTTCATCAACAAACTGGTTGATTTGCTTATTCTGCAATACATTGTCATCGTTGGATGAAGCAAGTTTCACCATAATGGAATCATTGAGATACTCTCCCGTTTTCAATTCTTCGTTGAGTTTGTCGCGCCAAACATCTTCTGAACATTGAGATACAGCTATTACAAACTTTTTATCAGGTTTTCCACAACCCACAACTATAGCGACAAGCAGTAAGAGTGCCAGTCTGAATATACGGGCAACAGGATACATCAGAAATTTATAAGCTGGTATAAGTTTCATATAATGAATATCTATAGAGAGGTCTAACCGCTTGCAAATATACACTATTCTCGTGTTATTGCCAAAAAAAAGCATACATTTTAATCTATAAAAATCAAAACACGTCATATCTTTACGTCACAATACCCTATTCATATACGCATATAAAGAAAGCAACAAAGCAGGAAAACAATGCAATAATAGTTTGCAGACAGCTTGGCGTATGATTTATTATATATATAATGTACGCGCACGTGCGAACTGTAAATCAACATGTTTATATATTCCCAAACAGTATCAGCCCGATTGGGTTACAAACTAATAATCGATTTTGATTAAATAGCCGGAGCCCCATCATTGATATAATGACAGGGCTTCGACAGGATGGCTATTCGGAGGATTAACTCCATATGGGTGTTGCCGGTTGATTACAGTAAGGCCGATGTACGAACACGACTCAAGGTCTCTGGAGTCATCTGCAAATAACTCGCGATATAGACCAATGGAGCGCGTAGTACCAATTGCGGACTTTCCTTCACCAACTTGGCATAACGGTCCTGTGCAGTCTCGAAGCGCAGCATATCTGCATGCTTCTGAGAGATGATGAGCGACTCTTCCAATATCTTACGATAGAGCATCTGAATATTGACATTCTTAATAGCCTCTTGCTCAAGCGCAGCCTTTGGCAATGCATAGATGATAGTGGGTTCAAGAGCAACAATCTGCTGTTTCGACGGTTCCTCATGAAACAAACTTTCGATAGCCATACAGATTGTGTTTTCTGTTGCCATATATTCGGTCAACTCTTTACCATTTTTATGATAGAACTGTCGCACCAGTCCCTTGACAATCCAGAAGATATTTTTGCATACCTCCCCTTCGCGCAGAATGTATTCACCCTTCTGAAATTTCATTGGAACCAATATACCTTCCAGCATATCGAGTTCGTCATGTGTCATCGTACTGTATCGACGTGCCAGTTCACGAGCCACATCACGTGGCGTCAGTCCAATATTAGTCATAGTTTTTGGCTTTTATTATATGAGTTAAGATTTTTATTTGTTCGTTAGTTAGTCTAACTTCAGCACAGCAAGGAAAGCTTTCTGTGGCACTTCCACATTGCCAATTTGTTTCATGCGTTTCTTTCCTTTCTTCTGTTTTTCAAGCAGTTTGCGTTTTCGGCTCACGTCGCCTCCGTAACATTTAGCTGTTACATCCTTGCGCACACACTTAATGGTTTCGCGGGCAACAATCTTGGCTCCGATGGCTGCCTGAATGGCAATATCAAACTGTTGACGAGGAATAAGTTCCTTAAGTTTCTCACACATACGTCGTCCAAAGGATACGGCATTATCCTGATGGGTCAGCGTTGAGAGTGCATCGACTGGTTCACCATTGAGCAAGATGTCAAGTTTCGCCAGTTTGGAAGGTCGGAAACAATCTACATGATAGTCGAATGAGGCATAACCCTTAGAGATAGACTTGAGTTTGTCGTAGAAGTCGATAACGATTTCTCCCAATGGCAACATGAAATGCAGTTCCACACGATTACCACTGACATACTGCTGGTCTATCAGTTCACCACGTTTATCGAGACAAAGCGTCATGATAGGGCCGATATAGTCGGCAGCAGTGATGATTGAAGCACGGATATAGGGTTCTTCGATATGGTCGATGAGCGTAGGTTCAGGCAATCCCGATGGGTTGTGCACCTCTTTCACTCCACCCTGCTTATCGTAGCACATATAGGTTACGTTGGGCACTGTGGTGATAACATCCATATTGAACTCGCGGTCGAGACGCTCCTGTACAATCTCCATGTGCAACAAACCGAGGAATCCGCAACGGAATCCAAAGCCAAGGGCAATGGAGGTCTCAGGCATAAAGGTAAGTGAGGCATCGTTCAACTGCAGTTTCTCAAGAGAGGCACGCAAGTTCTCATAGTCAGTTGGATCAATGGGATAGACACCCGCAAACACCATGGGTTTCACTTCCTGGAATCCGGCAATAGCCTTTTCGCAAGGACGTGCCACATGAGTAATGGTATCGCCGACCTTCACCTCTTTAGAGTCTTTAATGCCACTGATGATATAGCCCACATCACCGGTACGCAATTCGTTGCGTGGTATCATGTCCATTTTGAGCACACCTACCTCATCGGCTTCATATTCCATACCAGTATTAAAGAATTTCACTTTATCACCTTGACGGATAACACCATTTTCGATCTTGAAATAGGCTATAATGCCACGGAAGGAATTAAACACCGAATCAAAGATCAAAGCCTGTAATGGTGCATCGGCATCGCCTTGCGGATGGGGAATACGCTCCACTACAGCGTCGAGAATCTGCTGTACTCCTTCACCTGTTTTTCCGCTTGCACGGATAATATCTTCTGGGTCACAACCAATGAGATCAACGATTTCGTCTTCCACCTCATCGGGCATAGCCGAAGGCATATCTATTTTATTGATGACGGGAATAATCTCCAAATTATGGTCAATAGCCATATAGAGGTTTGAAATGGTCTGTGCCTGCACACCCTGTGTGGCATCTACCACAAGCAGAGCGCCCTCGCACGCGGCAATAGATCGCGATACCTCATAAGAGAAATCGACGTGTCCTGGAGTATCAATCAAATTGAGCACATATTGCTCTCCGCCATGCGAATATTCCATTTGGATTGCATGGCTCTTGATCGTTATACCACGCTCTCGCTCCAAATCCATATCATCAAGCATCTGACCACCAGTAATCTGAATGGTCTTTGTATATTCAAGCATTCTGTCAGCCAGTGTTGACTTGCCATGATCAATATGGGCAATAATGCAGAAGTTTCTTATATGTTTCATTGTTTCGTTTACGTACAATTTTGTGCAAAGTTACGAAAAAAATATGAATAACACCCGAACATTATACATTTTTTTATAGAGAATATTCTATGTTTCTTTACTATGTTCTTATTACTTCCGCCACACGCAAACTGTTAATATATCATAATTCTTCATATTATCATAGTACTTTGTATTGCAAGGTACTAATATTTTGCCTAACTTTGCATTCGAAATCATATAAACGCAATATAGTATGAACATAGAGAATGCGAAATCACAGATGCGAAAAGGTATGTTGGAGTACTGCGTACTGCTACTTCTGAAGCGCCGTCCATCGTACGCCAGCGATATTATTCAGCAACTGAAACAGGCAGAATTGCTTGTGGTGGAAGGGACACTCTACCCTTTGCTGACTCGTTTGAAGAATGATGGACTCCTGCAATATCAATGGCAGGAATCAACCCAGGGACCTCCACGCAAATACTATGCTCTCAGTCCTGAGGGTGAAAAATTTCTCGAAGGCCTCGATCTCGCTTGGGCAGAACTCTCAGGCACTATCAATTATCTTAAAAACAATCACCCCAATCTTTTAGAAGCAAAATGAAAAAGAACATTACCATCAATCTTTGTGGGCGTCTCTTTCAGATAGATGAAGATGCCTACGAGCTGTTACAACACTACATAGAGTCGTTACGTCATTCTTTCGGTAAGTCGGAAGGTGGCGACGAGATTGTCGATGACATCGAAGCACGTATTGCAGAATTGTTTACTGAACTTCGCGAACAGGGCAACGAGGCTATCACTATCGACCACGTGAAAGCCATCATCAGCCGTATTGGCGAACCAGAACAGCTGACAGAGAACGAAGAAAGCGACAAAAGCGATAAAGCACACAAGTTTGATTCTTTCAACTCAGCTGCACAAGGTGTGTATGACAATGTACGCAAAAGAACTTCTGGAAAGAAGCTATTCCGCAACCCCAACGATAAAATGGTTGCTGGCGTCCTCTCTGGATTGGCTAAATATACCGACACCGACCCTGTCATCTGGCGACTGCTGACGGTCTTATTCTCGGCTTTTTATGGTGTTGGTATTATTATTTACATTATTTTGGCCATCATCTTGCCTGAAGCAAGAACGCCTGAGCAGTTATTGCAGATGGAAGGAAAGGCTGTCACGCCACAACATTTAGCAGACATTGTAGTAGATAAAGATCAGGTTTCTACCCAACAGCCGAATCTGTTTCGCAGTCTTTTCGCCATTATTTTAAAGATTCTGTTCGGATTCTTCGTGGGCATTGCCTCCATCATAGCCATCATTCTGTTCTGCGGTTTTCTGTTTGCCTTGGTTGTCTTGATATCGGCCCTGACATTTCCCGTCAACAGCTACATGCCATTCAGTTTGCAAGCCATGGGACTGGCAGAACTGTATGAGACTAATCCGATGATACTCATCATTTTCGTATTCTCTCTGTTTATGATGTTGCTCATACCCATATATGCTATCGTCCACATGCTTCTCTCGCTATCGAAAAAGGTTCAGCCAATGGGCATAGCACAGCGCATCGCATGGATTTTGCTATGGATTGTTGCCCTCTGCAGTATAATACCCTGTAGCATTTCGATGGCGAAATTCCGCCATGAACAACGAACCAAAGAGTATTTCCATACCCATATCTATCAAGACGTACTGATGGATGATAACGATATGGACTTTCTGCGCCATGGCGAATGGAATCTGATTAAGGCAGAAGACTGTGCCCACTATACTGCACATGGTGAGTATTTCGACGGTAATAAAAGTGTGAGATACCTTGACACCTATAATGATGAGTGTCGCGCAATATACCAAGTGGAACGCAAACAGGCAGTAGAGCCCGGCATCTACCGTCTCGACTGTATTGCTCGCGCCGAGGGTCCCGGTTCGTTTGTCTATGCCATTGGCGACAGTAAGATGCTGACAACCATTCCTGCCTATGGCAACAGAGGGGGTGAACTGGCTGCACAAATAAAGAAAGAGTTGAGCCACATGCTGGCAAGCGACTCTCTCAATGACGTGGGCATCGACGAAAGCACTAAAGAAGTTGATATTAAGGGCATGAAGTTTGTCTTGACAGATTTACATCAAGATAACAAAAAGAAGCTGAAACGTATCTGCAAAGGCTATGGTTGGTCTATCGTCAGCATAGACGACATCGTGGTAACTGGCGACTCTATTACCTATGGAGTATCTACCGACGAGGGGTTCACGGGCCACCCCTATCGTGCTAAGTGGTTCTCTGCCACCGACTTCAAGCTGACACGCACAAGCGATCTGCCTCATGCAAAAAATGATAAGACGCGCCATCCCCGTGCAAAGAGGAACAAAAGGCGATAACCGTCTCATTATCCTAAGACTATTTGCATATATTATTTAAACACTACTCCTACAGACAGTTATGTTCAAAAAGACCATCATCGCCCTACTGCTCACTATGATTGCAACAACGGGATATACGCAAAACATCAGCAAAGACTCCATTTTCGTCATGGGGTATGTGGCAGACGGATTTACGAAAGCAGCCATTCCCGATGCCTTTGTCACACTCATGAGAACGGACTCAACTGTGATGGACACCATCAAAGTGCAGCAGCAGCAATCATATACCTTCGGTGTAGGACGTGGAGCTGCTTCCACACGCTACTATTTTAAAATGAGTCGCACTCCTGCTGACTATATTATTAAGGTGGAACATCCGAATTACGAAACATCGTTCACACCTTATACGATAAAGAAATATAGCCGACGAACCTATTACACCTATGTGCCTACCATCTATTTGAAAAAGGCAGCACATGCCCATCACTATGAGGGTGGCGAACTGGACGAGTTTGTATTGAAAGCCACAAAAGTAAAAATGGTGTGGCGAGGCGATACGCTGGTCTATAATGCTGATGCCTTCAACGTGCCAGAAGGTTCGATGCTTGATGGCCTTATCCGTCAGTTGCCGGGGGTAGAGCTGTCTGAGAGTGGTGTGATCTACGTCAACGGAAGGCAGATAGACAACTTGACGCTGAATGGTGCCGATTTCTTCAAAGGCAAAAACAAAATCATGCTTGACAATCTGCCATATTTCACAGTAAAAAACGTGAAGGTATTTAACAAGCAGACTGACGAAAACAAGTTCCTCGGCGTCAACGATGAGAGCAAAAAAGAATACACGATGGATGTGGTGCTGAAACGCGAATACAGCATAGGAGGCTCTGCGAATGTTGAAGCTGGAGTCGGTACAGACAGTCGTTACAAGCTGAAAGGGTTCGGACTGCGTTTCAGCGACCGCACCCGTGCCGTAATCTTTGGTGGAATGAACAATATCAACGAGACTATGGAGTATAACGGCAACAACAGCAGTTACAACGATGAACAGCAATAATCTGGCGACCGCCATTTCCGACAGGTTGGCGGACAGTTTGTCTATCAAGCTCCAGAAAACAAACTGATCAACTCCACAGAGGTGAATGCCACATGGCAAGATGATTTCACCGAAACTCGTCAGCAGAGCGAAACCTACATGAGCGGCATATCGACTTTCGGCCAGTCAGAGAGCATGGTGAAGAGTAAACCCACTCATCTGACTCTAAACAATATGACACGGATACGCTGGGGAGAAAAATACCGTTTACACAGCAACTTGCAACTCAACTATCTCCAACAGCGAAACGAAAGCGAGGGTTGGAACCTGACCACAGCCGATGCCATGATGCAGGACAGCATCAACAGTTCGTGGTATCGCTCAATCAATCGGTTTGACCGTTTGCAAGGAAATGGAGAACTTAACTTTGCACACAAATTTTCGACTGGCGATATTATCTCTCTCCGTATTACAGGAGACTTTGAGCGATTGTACCGCCCTGAGTCATGGAGTCTGAATCACTACAACTACTACAAACAGGGGAATAGCGACAAACGTGATCGCCGCACCAAAAAACCTAATCGTCATGAAAACTATTCTGCGCAGTTACGATACAAATATCAGCTGACAGAAGCTATCGACATCACGCCATTAGCCAGAATAGAAGTGGGCGACCGACATAGCGACTGCCACGAATATCTGCGCGACAGCATCGACTATCTGTTTGACCAACAGAACAGCTACGACCAACGCACACAGACGATGGACAAAACTGTGGGGCTCAGCATGAGTATATACAAAGAAACAGAACACAACTATATAGGCTTGTTGCCTTCATTCAACGTCAATTTCCAACGGCAACGTATGGACTACACGAGTGTACCACTAACAACGAGCACCACACGCCATTACACACTACTGACACCCAATGTTTTCCTCTTCCTCAATAGCAGGGATATGTCGTATAGGTTCAACATACTGTATAATATGCGGTCATCAACTCCTGGTATTACAGATCTCATCGACCGTCCCATTACCAGCGACCCGCTGAACATCTTTCTCGGCAATCCCAACCTGAAAACATCACAAGAACATCGCTTTAGTGCAGAATACTCACTACGCTGCGACAGTATTGACCAGAACATCAACATTAGCGCAGACGGAACCTTGGTACACAACGCAAGAAGTCAAAGTTACACTTACGACCTCAATACTGGCATTCGTACTTATCGGCCTGAAAACATCGGTAGCGGTAACTGGAAACTTGGAACAAAGTTATCGTGGAGTCGCGCCGTCGGCAAGCGCAAGTTCTGGCACGTGGACAACACAATACGACTGGCTTATGAGAAGAGTACTGGTTTTGCAACCATACAGTCTGCGGAAGCTACGCAACAGCCTCAACGCAGTAGAGTGGACAACCTCTATATACGATACAAGCCCAATTTAAGCTTTCAGAAAGGCGCATTCTCTTTCTGCATCAAAGGCGAAATGACCTATCGCAACATCCATCGCAACATAACGATAGACGATCAGCCCACCGACATTTGGGATTTCTCATACGGTTTCAACGGCACTTATAAACTGCCTTGGCAACTCACCTTTGAGACCGATCTCACTATGAACAGCCATCGCGGATATGCCGACAACGAGATGAACGACAACCGTCTCTATTGGGATGCAGCCCTCACAAAATCGATTCATAAAGGCCAATGGGTGATAAAACTTCGTGGCTACGACCTTCTCGGACAAGTGAGCAACCTCCGCTACGCAATAAATGCGCAGGGGCGCACCGAGACGTGGACCAACTCCATGCGCCGTTATGCGCTTCTGACCGTCAGCTACCGATTCTCTCAGAAGCCAAAGAAGAAATAGTCTGTTGTCTCTATACCAATATTTCCGATATGCGGAAAGACAGGATAACAGAATACTTGTTTATCCATAACCAGAAGGACTGGATTCCATTTATGGGAATCCGGTCCTATTTATTATTATCTGCGCATAGGATGATTCTATCAATAGGAATGTGGCTATAGAAGTTTGTGCTATAGTACATAGTTGTGCAATATTCTACAACCTATATATGGATAGACATAACGTTTGGGTTGATTTATCAGCACACAGTTATTTTAGTTTTCAAGAAAATTTTAACCACTCGACCACACTTATTGCCATCGCTCATCAACATGAAACTGCTAAGCGAATAATCCTTATCGATGCCTAAGCGGAGGGCATGATGATTATTACGCTTTATCCAACGCAGGATAATACTTTTATCATACGTTGGATAACACTTTTATCATACGTTGGATAATACCTTTATCAAACGTTGGATAATACTTTTATCAAACGTTGGATAATACCTTTGTCAAACGTTGAAAAGACTTTTGCCAAACGTTGGACAATACTTTTGCCAAACGTTGGGCAATACCTTTGCCAAACATTGGGCAATACTTTTGCCAAACGTTGGACAATACTTTTGCCAAACATTTGGCAACAACTGGCAAAACGTTATCTAAGAAACAGCACACTCTTTTATTTCTGAGTAACTATTGTTATTGTTGACGAACATATACAAACATCGCGGATACGCTTACCAACAAGTGTGGTCGAAGTGTGGTCGTAAATTCTGAATTACAGGAATCGACCACGCCTGTAAGAGATTGATTAACAACGAGATGCAGACGCCTGTGGTCGAGTGGTCAAAAATTTCATGAAAACTAAATTTCTGGAGCAGTTATCACCCCACCCTTTCGCCTTACAAGCGTTTGGCATATATCTGTCGCCCATCACATAGTGGTCGCGATGCTCATGCTCTCGCGCAAGTCAACTATGATTTATACACCAATCTATCAATCATCAACTCAAATTTACCCACAACCTTTTTGATATTTTGGAAGTGTGAGCGTACAAAACGAATACGATAAATATGGCTCATCGGTCTGCATATAGTCAGGAAGAAAAGCAGCATAATGGGGCGCTTGAGAGTCTTGGCTGTTGCAAATAGTTGCTTTTCAACATCACGCATGGTTTGTTTCACACCTTCAGGACATGCCACCTGAGAAATCAGATGCTTGTCTCTCAACAAAGCTGGGAACACATAAAGCAACATTCCAGTTGGCCGAACTTGTTTCAAATTCATAGCATGGTCGATGATCAGCTGAAAACTGCGTAGTCGCTTTACAAGATTTGCCACCCTGTCTTGGGTAATAGAAGTTGTGACATAGCGATAATAATAAGTAACCTGGGGCAGTACCACCACGGTAGAAACCTCAGACAAAAGTTGATAAGTCCATGGATTGTCTTCATGGATAATGCCTTCTATGAAATACAACTTATGAGACAAGACGAACTGGCGGTTGACGAGTTTGTTCCATGCCATGATGGGAATGCGATCGAACAATATTGCCTCCACACATGCTTGTCCACCTGTCAACACATAGGGACGAGAGGTATGATAGAACAACGATTTTCCCCCTATGCCAGACAGATTGTTGGCTTGAACGACTTCTGCCTTAGGACAAAGATTGAAGCCCGACACCAAAGTGGAAAGACAATCTGCAGAGAGATAATCGTCGGAATCGACAAAAAGCAGATAATCGCCCGTTGCAGCATCAATACCCGTATTGCGCGCAGCAGACAATCCGCGGTTCACTTCGTGACGAAGCATACGAAACTGAACAGTTCCCTGATAAGCATCCACAAAGCGCTGAACGATATCCATACTCCCATCTGGCGAACAGTCGTCAACGATGATGCACTCGACAGCAATACCCGCGTCTTGTTGTGACACTACAGAAGCCAGACATTCTTCGATGTATGCTTCTACTTTATAGACGGGTATGATAATGGATATGGTTAACATGTATTCCTTTATTCGTAGTTTTGGGTTGTAAGTTATTATCGGTCGAAGCACAGGTCTTAATAGTATTTATTAGCATAAGCGCTACGACAAGGCAAAGTTAGGAAAAATAAATGAGAAAAGAGAACAATAGTCAAACTTTTTCTATTGTTTCGCTGTGGAGATTGAGCTCATTGGCCATGACTTCGCTGTAGCTCCCACTTCACTCCCATTATCATCCTAAAACGAATGGGACTTACTTGGGACTCACTTGGGACTTACTTGGGACATAAGACCTATGCAGACAGAATAGTCGTCATCCCGAACTCATCCCGAACACATCCCGAAGGCTGCAAATATTACAAAAGCTGCAGTTTCAGACCAATCAAATCTTCCATCCCGAAAGGTTCAGCAACTTATCATAATCTCACCCCACTACCATTTCAACCGGTCAATCATCAGTTCCAATGCAAGCATTATGCGCTCCAATTTATGATAATTTCTGCGAACGAAATGGAATGAATAGATGTGGTAGAACGGTTTGAAAATAGTCAGCGAGAACAGTAACAATAATGGGCGTCCGTGGCTAATGATATTCTTAAGCAACCGACTGCGCAAACGGTGGAAAGCTTGTAACTCTTCCTCAGAGCAACCATGCTGATCTATCATATTTTGTATCTCCAACAATCTGGAGAAGATATTGACCAACAGACATCCCCGAATATTGCGATCCTGCTTGAGCATGGTTGTCAAAATAACATCCCAGCAATAAATTGTTTTGCCTATTTTCAATTGCCTTGAATGCATGATAGAATTAGCATTAGGGCGATAGTAATAGGTAACTTGTGGTAACACCAACACTTTTTGTACAACAGCCATCAGTTGATAACTCCAAAGATAGTCTTCAAAAATGATACCCTCAACAAAATAAATATGATTATTTATGAGCACATTCCGCCTTATCAGTCGGTTCCATGGGTTGACAGGAAAAATAAGATTTACCAAAGCGCCAAGTCGTTCTTTTTTAGATAACAATACTATAGGCTCTTGTCTCTTGCTATATGCTTTCTTGTCTAAAAACAAACTATTACCCTGTACAACGTCTGCGTCAGGATTTGCCAACAACCCATCAACCAACGTTTTCAGACCATGTTCCATCAAACAGTCGTCGGAATCGATAAAAAACACATAATCGCCCGTTGCAGCTTCTACACCCGTATTGCGCGCAGCAGATATTCCGCGGTTCACTTCGTGACGAAGCATACGAAACTGAACAGCACCCTGATAGTTATCCACAAAGCGCCGAACGATATCCATACTGCCATCGGGCGAACAATCATCAACGATGATGCACTCGATATTAGCCTTTGCATCTGATTGGGCTACTACCGAAGCCAGACATTCTTCGATGTAGGCTTCAACATTATAAACGGGTATGATGATGGATAGGTTCAGCATGTGTTCTACTTTTACTTGATTAAATTGCTTTCTGTGTCTTCATAATGATCCTGCTTGTGGAAGATACCCAACAGGCGTTTGGATTGGATGCGGACTCTTTCCACAAAGATGTCAAACATTGAGCGGTTGCCAAGTGTGCCGTAGCCCGTTATGGGACGAGCCTTCCTGCAATATAGGAAATCTATCTTACCGTAACTTTTCAGTTCTAATGCGAGCGATCCGTCTTCACCTCTGCGAATATCCGTACGGACAGAAAGATGCTTGGCATAATCCATATTAAACGCCATCGTCATGCCTCGCATACACAATTCAGGACGCTTGAAATGTTGCATCCAAAGGAAAGTGTCACGCACAATTTCAAAGAAGAACAACTCAGTCTGAGAGTGCTGCTTATCGGGATAGAAACTCCACAGCGTGCCCACACAAGACACATCGTCCTTGGTCAGTTTCTTCATCATCTGATCGACGTAACACGGTGGATACATCGTATCTGCATCGATAAAGAAATGGTACTTGCCATGAGCATGGTCCATGCCACATTGGCGAGCATAACCTGGGCTCTGCCGAGTCTCGTTGTAATACTCCACATCCAATGATTTGAACACATCTTCCGTGGCATCCTTTGAATTGTTATTCACACCAATTATCTCAATAGGATAAGCTGACACCATATCGCTTAACGACCATAGACAAGAAGCCAAGCGACACTCCTCATT
>OQVU01000721.1_pt1 | contig 12753 bp, 8 predicted proteins | sample 1691611 | NCBI WGS metagenome assembly OQVU01 (sample SAMN03418272, study PRJEB22391) | human gut metagenome | biome: human-gut; feature: organic feature; material: feces | host: Homo sapiens | place: Tanzania | collected 2013-01
AAACCCTTAGCTTCTGATGAAAAATACAATAGGACCGCAAGACATTGGAAGAGAAACTCTCCGCAGCCGGATTTGAATACAACGAACAGCAGAAAAGATTCATTTAGTAAGCGTTTAAAGGATTACTTAGTCATGAGAGCAGCGATTTATGGCGCAGGTTCATTGGGAACGATACTCGGCGCATACATAACCTCCAAGGGAGGAAACATTGACCTTATAAATCACAATGAGAAGCACGTCCAGGCACTGAATGAAAATGGAGCCAGGATTGTAGGGACTGTGGATTTCGTCCAGAAGGTCAATGCCATTACTGACAAACAGATGACCGGAAAGTACGACATCATTTTCCTGATGACCAAGCAGCAGGGAAACAGTGAGACTGTCCCGTTTCTCAAGGACTATCTTGAGGATGATGGAGTGATTGTCACGTTGCAGAACGGCCTTCCGGAGCACCAGATCGCAGATGTTGTCGGAGAAAAACGGGTTATCGGATGTACGGTGGCCTGGGGCGCGACAATGTTGGGCCCGGGGGTGTGTGAGCTGACCAGTTCACCTGACAGTCTGACTTTTTCATTGGGAACAATCTTTTCCGAGACCCCAAACCATCTGGATGATGTGGTTTCTCTTCTGAAAATGATGGGGAGTGTGGAAATTGACCGGAATTTTATCGGGACCAGGTGGAGCAAACTGCTGATCAATTCTGCTTTCTCTGGAATGAGTGCGGTGCTCGGATGCACTTTCGGTGAGGCTGCGGCAAAGAAAGACTCAAGAAGGGTGGTGCAATCTCTTATGAAGGAGTGTATAGATGTATGTTATGCCTCCGGAATCAAGATCGAACCGGTGCAGGGAAAGGATATTGTGAGGCTCTTCGATTATCACAATCCAATTAAGAAGGCATTGGCCTTTATGCTGATTCCGCTTGCTATCCGCAAACACGCGAACCTCAAGGCAAGTATGCTTCAGGATCTGGAGAAAGGGAAGAAGACGGAAGTGGATTCCATCAACGGCTCCGTTTCGCAGCAGGGCCGCAGGGTAGGGGTGCCTACTCCGTGCAATGACAAGGTAGTGGAGATTGTTCACCGTATCGAGGCCGGAGAGCTCCTTCCTGGAAGAGAAAATCTCAGTCTTTTTAAGGCATAATCTCGGTTTAAAACCATTTAGGTAAAGTTTTTTGAAAATTTTTCACCCAAATGTTTGCAAGTTCAGATTTTGTGCCTATCTTTGCAATCCCGTTTGGAAAACAAGACAACACTTGAGAGTCCAGCGATATTAAAAGTATTGAAAAACGCGGGGAATGGAGAGATTCGTTAGCTCAGTTGGTAGAGCACAACACTTTTAATGTTGGGGTCTCGGGTTCGAGCCCCGAACGGATCACGAAGTTTGCTTCCTTAGCTCAGTTGGTAGAGCACGACACTCTTAATGTTGGGGTCTAGGGTTCGAGCCCCTAAGGGAGCACAGAGAACGGAGATCAGAAATGGTCTCCGTTTTTCGTATATGTTATCCAGCGCGTTGCCCTCTATTGCTGACAATACTAAAACGTATTTATAAAAATTATAAAGAAAAATCGTCATTGTGTTTGCTTATTTCATTGGAAAATATGTATCTTTGCCGGCTCAAAAATAGTGACGAATTCAGTTCTCAGCATGGCTTGAATTGAAGACTGATATGTATAATGATTTTGGTAAACGTTCTATGAAAAGTTTCATAGCACTTACAGTCTGTCTGCTTGCGTTTTCCATTTGCCCGGTCAAGGGCCAGAACGTAGCGCTCAAGACAAATGTCCTCTACGATGCGACGGCTACAGTCAATGCCGGCGTCGAATTCTCGATTGCACCGAAATGGACGATGGATATTTCCGGCAACTATAACGGATGGAGTTTTTCAGACAACAGAAAATGGAAACATTGGCTCGTGCAGCCGGAAATCCGCTGGTGGTTCTGCAACAAGTTCATGCGCAGTTTTCTCGCCTTTCATCTTCTCGGCGCCCAGTACAATGTCGGAAATCTCCCGACAGACTTCAAGGCATTCGGCAAGGATTTCTCCTCATTGAAAAACTACAGGTACCAGGGCTGGATGGCAGGGGTCGGAATCGGCTATGGTTACGACTGGGCCCTGTCTCGGCATTTCAACCTTGAATTCGAGCTCGGAATGGGTGTGATATACACCGGATACGAGAAGTACGATTGCCCGCAGTGCGGCAAGAAAGTCGATGAAAATCAGAAATTTATGATAGCGCCAACAAAGGCTGCTCTAAGCCTTGTTTACCTCTTCTAACAGGACATTGACATGAAAAATATATTTGCAATCGTAGCAGTTGTCATCTCAACTGTCTTTACAATGTCTGCCCAGACATTTGCAGACGGGCAGGTTGAGGCACAGAATGTATGTCTCGAGAAAGTTTCAGGAACTGTGATGCTGAGTTTTGACCTTGATGTGAGCAAACTGACTCTCCCCGCGAACAAGGGTCTTGTGCTCACACCTGTAATTGCCGGAATATCAGACACATTGAGACTTCCCGCAATTGAAATGCTCGGAAGACTCCGCCATATATATTGGCAGAGAAACGGGGTTACGGCAACACAGGACCCTCTTGTTGTGGCGAGACGTCATAATGGCGACCCGCAGGTGGAGCACTATGCCTACAAGATTCCATATCAGCCGTGGATGAAAGGCTCACGTCTGGTTATAGAACAGGCGGACTGCAGATGTGCCCAGAAGTTGGGAAACGGAACATTGACAGTCCAGTCAGAAGAACTGGAACCGGAGGTGGAAAAAACTCCGTCAGAAGAGCCAGTGGAGTGGGAATTCGCTTACATCATGCCACAGCCGGAGGCCGTGAAACAGCGTGCGGAAGAAGGTACGGCACGGCTGAACTTCGACGTGGACAAATATGACATAAGACCGGATTTCGGAAACAATGCTGCGGAACTGAGGAAAATAAGAGAGACCATCGACCTTGTAAGAAATGACAAAGACGTGAAACTCACCGGAATATATCTTCATGGTTATGCCTCTCCGGACGGCCCTTATGCGCATAATGCGGAACTGGCCAAGAATCGTACACGCGCGCTGGAAAAATACCTTGAGAACTATTATAATGAATTGAACAGTAGCCTTTTCTCGGTAAATTCAACCCCTGAAGACTGGAAAGGATTCAGAGAATTTGCGGATACTTGCGGCTTCCCGGGAAGATGGGATGTGCTCAATATCATCGACAGCAATATGACTCCTGACGAAAAAGACTGGACGCTTATGATGCGCTATACTACGTTCTACAAGAATGTAGTGCTTCCTGTCGCTTACCCGTCACTGCGCCGCACAGACTACAAGGTCACATACGACGTGCGTAATTTCAGCCTTGAAGAGGCCCGGAAAATTATCAGAGAACGTCCACAGAAACTGTCCCTGAACGAGATGTATCTGGTTGCGAACTCTTATGTAGAAGGAAGCGATGACTTCAACAATGTCTTCGATGTCGCAGTCAGGATGTTCCCTGAAAGTGAAATTGCCAATGTCAATGCTGCCTGTGTGGCTCTCGAAAACGGCAATATGAAGGATGCCGCAAGATTTCTGGCCAATGCGGGGGATTCTCCCGAGGCCAAGAATGCCAGAGGCGTATTTGCGGCAATGAACGGAGACAATGAAGCTGCATTGGAACTGTTCTCACAGGCAAGTTCACTTGAGGCTGCGCGCAACAACTATAAGAAAATCAAAAACAATTAAATCCTATATTATCAATGAAAACAGGTAAACTTATTTCTATCGCTCTCTTGAGCCTTGCTATGGCTTGCTCTAAAGAGAACGTCACCTCTAATCAGGGAGGTTCTGATGCAAATCAGTACATGGCTGTGGATATCGCCATGTCGGTCGGCGCTTCTACAAAAGCCCCGGCAGACTATCGTGACGGTTCTGAGGCTGAGAGCACTGTAAATGTGAAAAACTCCATTTTCCTTTTCTATGATGCATACGGCAACTTCCTTACCTCCGGTGTCATTTCTGCGACTGAAGGCTCTGTGGATGAGAACGGAAACCTCAAATTGACAACAAATAATCAATCAGGTTACGTAGAGAAAGAGTCCAAGGCAGTTATCGTGCTCGGTCCTACAAGACTCCGTCCTGCACTCGTGCTTGCGGTTCTCAACTATGACAATTGCGACGCTCTCAGAAATCTGTCGCTTGCTGATGCTCACACACAGGTGGACAATAGAGCGATTTCAACTGAAGCGGGCAAATTCACAATGACCAATTCCGTATATGTTGACGGAAAGAATATCGTGAATGCAACTCCTATTGCAGCTTCTTCCGTAAAGGAAACAAAGGAGGAAGCTCTCAAGACTCCTGTCCAGATTTATGTGGAGCGCGAGGTTGCCAAGGTGAACATGAAAGCAAAGGACGGCTTGAAACAGACTGCAGAAGGAAAAATATGTTTCGAGACTCCAAATGCAGAAAGTGTTCTCGACGGTGTCAAGGTTTCTGCCCGTATAGTCGTTGACGGTTGGGCTGCAAATGCTTTCAACACCACTTCATATCTTGTGAAAGATGTTCCGACTTCATGGCTTGTTACAAATCCTTTCGCGAACTGGTATGACGAAGCTGCCAAAAGGACATTCTGGGCTCAGGACCCTAACTACTCAGGCTCAGAGGAGTATGTTTTCGGCCGCACGCCTGAGGATGAGCCGGGAACATACAAGAATGTCAAATATCTGTCTTGGAACGATGCCGCTCAGAACAAGGTCGATTCATACAACTACATGTATGAAAATACTACTGACAAAGCATCCGCAAGAGTAAATGGCGGTGAACTTGCCAATGTTCCTACCATTCTCATTGCGGCACATGTGGAGACAGCGAAGACCGGAGCGGCCTGGGAAAGGCAGGACATCTACAAGTTCGGCGGTCTTTTCTACACGGATGCTTCATTGAGAAATTATGCTGCCGAGCAGATTCTCAAGGGAAAACTGCATTGGGAATATACCACAGCAGAAGGCTTGAAAAACGCTTCTGTGCTTCCGGATCAAGTAAAAGCAAAATTTGTTGCTAATGTTGTCGACAACTCAGGTTCCGTCAAAGTCGAAGTTGAAGCACTTACAGCCCCTGCAGAAGGTGCAAAACTCATGAAAGAAGACAATTCTGTAATAGAGTCTGCTGACTGGGCCAAGACTGTTGAGGACATTCTCAATGGCGAGAATGGTTTCAATATTGCCAAGAAAGAGCTTGTATGTTTCAAGAACGGTATGTGCTACTATCAGGTGCCTATCAAGCATAACCAGACTGCCGAGGATGTCGCTTACGGTACTGTGCGTAACCATATCTATGAACTCACACTTTCCAAGATAGCAAAAATCGGTAATCCGGTATTCAATCCGGAGGAGAAACTCGTCCTTATCCCTGGTGAAGAGAAGAACTACTACGTATCTGCAGAACTCAAGGTTCTCAAATGGCGAGTTATTACTCAGGATGTTGTAATTGAGTAATCTGTAATTGCTGTCGGCACAGACAGTGAATTTTTCGGGCGGACGGCCTTGACCGGCTTTCCGCTTGCCAAAGACCGGAGTCGTTCCGGCAAAAGTAGAAAAACAATGAACAGAAAGGCTGATATAATGAAATTGTCGAAGCGTATCCTCGCAGTGACGGCTCTTTGCAGCATCGCTGCAATGACGGGCTGTGTGTACGATGACATTGACGGCTGTCCTACACGTCGGTACGTTCAGATTCGATATGACAAAAACCTCAAGTCAGCGGATGCCGCTTCGTCAGAAGTGAAATCCGTGAACATATATGCTGCAGATAAAGATGGAACGGTGGTTTATGTGAAAACATCATCGGCTGCAGAATTGTCGGAGAACGGATATCAGGTGAATATCAGCGACTTGCCGTCTGGAAACTATACATTGGTAGCCTGGGCGGAAGGGGAGCAGAGGAATCCCGATTCCTATATGCCGATTTCTGTTATCCCGGGAAAGACTCATGTCAATGAACTCAAACGCATAATTAAACGTAACCTGTCCGGTGAGGTAGAGAAAGACTTGACCCCGCTTTTTCACGGAATGGCTGAAAATGTGGATCTTACGGACTTCAGGACAGGTGGCGTTCGCCGCGTTGCGCTTTCCCTTACCAAGAATACCAACAATGTGAGAGTCATTCTCCAGCATCTTTCCGGAGAGCCTGTGGATGACAAGAATTTCAAGTTCTTCATTACGGACGATAACGGTACGACAGACTGGAACAATACATTGACAGTATCAGACTCGGTGAGTTACAAAGCCTGGTCAGTAAGTTCAGGAAGCGCAGGCATTGACAAGACGGCATTGACACGTGACGTCCAGACTGAAATAGGCGTGGCTATGGCAGAACTTACCGTGGGGCGTCTTGTAAAAGGACACAGACCGATACTTAATGTCTATAATACGCACGGAGTCAGAGTCATTTCCATTCCGCTGATAGATTACGCCCTGCTGATAAAGGGACACTATAATTCGACAATGTCTGATCAAGAATATCTGGACAGGCAAGATGAATACAATCTGACTTTTTTTCTGGATAAGGAGGACCGTTGGGTAAGTTCGAGCATATTGATCAATTCCTGGAGAGTGATACTTGACGACATAGATATTTAGGATAATACAGATGTTGATGTCCTGTATAAATAAACTGGTTGCAGTCAATGCCCGGTGTGCGAAGATGGTCACGGCAGCACTTGCCGCGCTCATCCTGACTTCGTGCATATATGACAGCAAGCCGTGCGATATCGAATATCCCGATAACGTGCCGGCTTACCTGACTGTAACTCTTAATACAGGGGAGGTCAGCAACAAGATTCCTGGCAGGACAAAGACTTCATTGACAGAAGCGGATATGGAGTCAGGCATTGAATCTGAATCACTTATACACTCCTACCGAATCTGGATCTTCGCATCGAGAGAGTCAGGAGACGGGGCGCAGCCGATAGGTTTTGCAGAACAGACTGGACTTGCCGGCACGGAAAATCGAGTCGTAAGCATAAAGCTCCGTACCGGAAAAATGAACGGTGTCGATATATATGTTCTTGCCAATGCGGATGGCTGTTCCGGACTGATGTCTGGAGACGGGAGCGTGATGACAAGAGGACAGCTCAGAACCGGAACCGTAAGCGGATTCGGCATCAGTTCTGATATGAAGCCTGAGGTGACGGCGGTCCCTTCTGCGGGCCTTCCCATGTCGAGGGCGCTGACCAATGTTCCGCTTCAGAAGTATGTGTCTGAAAACATTGACCTGAAAAATTCTATAGAGATTCCTCTTCTTAGGGCAGTGTCCAAGTTTCAGTTCTATATGGCCAAGGCCGCGGGAAATGCGGACATCGACGGTCTCAGTGTCCTCAATGTGGAATTTGGAAAAGCCGAGGCTTCTGCTACCGGTGTTTCCGGTAATTTCATCCCTCAGACAGCATTGGCCTTTACGCGGTCGGTGGATTTTGCTGATGTGAAGAGCCTCGATTATTTGTACACTTCATCTGCGTTCCTGCCTGAAAATGTGGGCTATTATTCCCAGACGGTCAGATATACGGGCAGTTCAAATGTCTTGTTCAAGGCAGCTGACATAAGTCCGGTCAAGGATCCCACCGTTTTCAGAAGAGGCTTGGACGAAAACGCGCAAGCCTACGCTGAAAGAATGAGAAATGCAGGTCTGACATCTTTCTCTTCGTATTTTTTGGAGTCCGGTCAGGCGCTTAGGGGAATTGTCAACTATCAGTTCTCTACCAACAAATCCAGGAAAGTTTCCTTCAACATTGCCCCTGGCGAGTTCCTCAGAAATCACGAATGCATCATATATGCCTATGTCCTGAACGGGCGGGTGGAGGTAGAAACCACGCTGAAGTATCAGGTAATCGACTGGAAGAGCAAAGAGGACGTTAACATTGATTTCAACTGATTATGAAGTTCAGGTTTTTACATATTGCCATATTGACAACAGCCCTGCTGTGGGCTGCTACCTCGTGTATATGGGAAAAGGGAACTGACGTTTATGAAGATGATGTCGTAGTGGTTTCCTTGCCTGTAGAGAATCCTTCTTCAGAATCCTATACGATGGATACCAAGGCGACCGATGCAGAGGAAAGGGCGCTGAAAAATCTGTATGTGTATATTTTCAATGAAAGTGGCGCATTGAAAGGCTTTGCGGCATTCAATAGCGGACTTAACCAGTCCACATCGGATACAAAAGGCAAATACGGAACAGTAAAAGTCAAGACCACAGCCGGGCGCTCATACATCTATGCTGTCGCAAATGTCTATCAGGAAGGAACTTATCCTCTCAAAACCACTATGAAGGACGGTATCAGGGAAACAATATCGCCTTCGGATGGCCTTCCGATAAATCTTTCTTGGGAAGCGGTAATGGATGGCAACGTGAACTTCACTCGCAAGCAGTTTTTGGCACTTCCGTTCAACCGCAAGCCGGAAACAATTCAGGTTTCCAGCAGTTTCCTTATGACAGGGGCGGCTAATGGAGGTAATGTGGGGAATATCAATAAAAAAGGGCGTGTCGAGACTACATCTTCAGGCAATGAAGATATGATCCGACTCACCCGTGTCGTCTCCAAAGTCCGTTTCAATATCGGCATTGCCCGTGGTGAAGTTGGGAAAAGCTTCAAGGCTGAGAACTACAGCATTGTCAATGTCGCCTGCGTCGGCCCTCTTTTCTCTTCCGACGATGCCGGCATCGAGAAAATCTATTCTGTCGAACCGGTACCGACCAATTTCAATAACATATCCGGAATTTTCGCGCCAAATGATGTGGATGCTTCCGGAAGGCAGTATTTCGAGGTCTATCTGCCTGAGAATAAGCAGAGTGCGGTCAATAAGGTGACTAAGTGGCACGAGCGTGAGGCTGACGGGATGTCTATACCGAAAGCTTTTGTCAATGCCCCTGAGTTCGGAACCTACGTGGTTATCGACGGAACATATACCGAGCAGACCGCAAGCTACACCAGAAATGCGGCTGTTACGTATTACGTTCATTTGGGAGACTGTACAGCGGATGTCAATGACTATAATGTTGAGAGGAATTCCACATATACGTTCAATGTCTCCATTTCAGGCGTTGACAATATCATTGTCGAGGCCAAGCGGGAAAACGACACCCAGGAACAGCCCGGCTCGGAGGGTGTCGTGATGGAGTACGGTGCTTCCGGCAAGACGCTTTCACTGGACAGCCATTATGAGCACATGGTGATGCGTTTCTGGCAGAATGACATCAAGACATTGAAAGATAAGGGTTTAGGTTACATATACAAGATTTCTGCCCTTGGCAGACAGTCTGATGTCATGATGGTGACAGACAAGGTGACCGGAAACTTGAATGGCGCCAATACTGACTGGGTGGAATTTGCCATAGGCGGTACATATTCATCCTCGGCAACAGAGCGTGGAACTGCGGTAGCCTATCCGGGAAAAGGAAAATCATCGCTCTACAACATCAACTCTTTCCTTAAACTACTCTATGACAATGCGGATGTCATAACTTTCTGGTCAGGCGGATCCAAGGCAAATCCATACATTGATGTTACATGCTTCATCGACGAGAATTATTATCCGTCCAAGTCATGGAACGAGTATGTTAATGATGTCCCTAAGAGAACATTCTATGTAGCCAACTCGGTCAGTGAAAGTAAGGATAATAGAAGTGTGTATGCAACAGTTGCTTACGGACTTAATCAGTGTAATATCCAGACATTCTACGACAGATCGCAGTCTGGAACTGTGGTTGCCTACGGATGCGAGACTACGAATGATGAGGCAGGGAAGGGCTTTTCTGCTGCTCCGGTTTCCAGTGGAACCGACAGCTGGAACGGAAGGAATAATCAGATCAGCGATTTGTCGAAGTCTAACTACCGCATTTCATGGAAAGATTTGGCTTCCAACAAGAGTTTCTACCGTGCCTGTATGTCCAGAAACAGGGATTTGAATGGTGACGGAGTTATAGATGATAATGAGATACGCTGGTATGCGCCTACGCTCAAACAATATGCGGGACTTTGGCTGGGAGAGAATGTCATCAGTACGGACAGCCGTCTGTTCAACAAGCCTACTTCGATTTTGGGAACCAAACCGCACAATGATTATGCGGATGGTAACCGTATGATATACTGGACTTCCACAAGAAATGTCTGTGATTATTTTGCGGAAGAAGGTATGGCCACCAATAGTGCCACATCCGGGAAATGGTCTGCTTCTTATCTGAGATGCGTACGCAATCTCAAGTCATACGATGAAGGCTATGACAAGACTCCGATCGAGTATTATACTTCTACAACCCAGAATGGTTATACGAAACTGTCGCTCGATAGAATCGATGCGAGTGCACTGAATGTTTCCGGAGAACAAGGCGAACTGAACAATCATAATGAACGTCAGGATGACAACAAGCCAGCAAAAAGTTTTCTTGTAGCATCCAAGATTCTTTCTGCTACAATGCAGAAAGTTGTAGAAGGGACATATACTTGTGCACAGAATTATACATATGACACAAATTACAAGTGGCGAGTTCCAAACCAGCGCGAGTTTATCCTGATGTATCTGGCAGGGCAGGGGGCAGCGTACAGCACTTGCCGTACGGGGTTCTCAAATTCTGCATTCCGATATGGTTGGCAAACTCAAGGAAGTCTCATTACGATGCTGTATCCGGAACAGAAAATAAATGGTGTCAAAGTTCGCTGTATCAGCGTGTTGCAATAATCGTTTCTAAATTTGTCACAGATTTTCAGCACTCGTTTATGTGAATTTTCGCAATGATTTTACCCACGTATGTAGATTTTTACCGACTATCTTACACGTCATTCTAAATTTTTAGTCTTTACTTTGCACTCAGAGTCCGGGACGAACGTTTTAACTGGTAACCGGACGTCTTCTAATAAAAACCGAGAATTTAGAAGCTGATATAGATAGATTGGATCTATTGCTTCTGACCCCCAAGAGATACGGATGTGAAAGTTCGTATCTCTTTGCCTTTTTTGGGGGTATGCTTTTGGACGCTGTTTATTTCTTTATGAACAGAGTCTCAGGACAAAGTTCTGAAATCGATTCCCTGTGCGTGATTATGATAAGAGTCTTGTTCTGTGAACACTCACGCAGATTTGCAATCAGTGCTTTTTCGGTTTCCGCGTCCAGAGCTGAAGTCGGCTCGTCCAGAAGCAGAATGCCGCCCTGTCTGAGCAGGGCTCTCGCTATGGCGATTCTCTGGGCCTGTCCCTCGCTGAGACCTGCTCCGGATTCCCCGCATACCGTATTCAGACCGTCAGGCAGAGACCAAACGAAGTCTGCCATAGCATAGTGAAGAGCCTCTCTGATTTCATCCTGTGTGGCATCAGGACGTCCGAGCAGGAGATTGTCCAGGATACTGCCGCTTATAAGTGTGTTGCCCTGGGGAACATAGATGAAGTTGCCCCTTGTGGATGGTGAGGCTTTCAGGACATTGTCCTTATTATATATATAGATGTTGCCCTTGTCAGGCTCCAGTAGAGCCAGCATCAGGCGGATCAGCGTGCTCTTGCCGATACCTGTCTCGCCGAATATGGCAGTGAGGCTGCCAGGCTTGAAATCGTATGAGAAATTGTCGAAAATCAGTTTCTCTCCATCAGGATATGAAAACGTCAGGTTCTCTATCCTTATTCCTGATGTCCCGTCCAGTACGATGTGCTTGTCAGTGTCTTCCGTCTCGATGTCGTCGATTTCCCTGAGCCTTTCAGCTGATGCTGCCGTGCGGATAAAACCGGGTACCTGGCGGCTGAGGTCAAGTATAGGCCTCTGAATCTGGGAAATAAGCTGGAGGAACGCCGCCATCATACCGAAGGTCATTGTCCCGTTTTGCAGACCATATACGCCCCACAGCAGTACGGTAGCATATCCTGCACCGGCTCCGAGCCTTATCATTGTTCTGGAAAACAGGGCGAAATCCGTCTTGGTTATGACCTTTTCCTCCAGTTCGTCCTGCAGCGAGTTGAGCCTTTCCCTCGAGTAGTCAGTATGTTCCATCGCGGAAATGAGTGTCCTGTGCTGGATGTTCTCCTGAATATGGCTCTGCACGCTGCTGTCCGAGTCCTTGATGTCCCTGGTCAGCCTGCGGAGTTTCCGGAAACAGCTTTTGCTCAGTATCAGTGCTACAGGCATGATGAAAAATACTGCCAATGCAAGTCTGTAGTCGATTTTCGCGATGAAATAAGTGGCGAGAACCAGCTGGACAAGAGTACCGGTGAGTTTTGGAATCGTATAGCAGACTGTTTCCGTGATTTCAGTAACGTCATCCATCAGCCTGTTCAGCAGGTCGCCCGAGTGCATTTTTTCCTTGCCGGCCCATTTCCCGGTCATGATTCTTCCGAAAAGCCTGCTTCTGACATCGCCACGGAGTGTTATCTCGCTCTTGGCTTCGATTCTCGCGCTTGCTATGGACAATGCCTGCTGCAGCAATATGCACCCTCCGAGTACAAATGCGAAAGTCAGAATCCTTCCTTCCGCGTCACCGGTCGCAATGTCGATCAGATGCTTGCTTACCCAGATAAAGAACATTGACACGGAAAAATATGCCGCTTCAATGATGCAGCACAGAATTACCTGCCATCTTGTTTTGCGGGAAATCTTCCAAATCCACTTCAGGTCGTTCCCGGCGCCCGATACCAATGCCATATTCTGCTGATTATGAGGATACTTCCGAAAGTTACGAAAAAAGGCTGAACAAATTTCTTTGTCAGCCCTTTAACTTGTGGAGATAGACGGAGTCGAA
>OQVU01000723.1_pt1 | contig 12744 bp, 3 predicted proteins | sample 1691611 | NCBI WGS metagenome assembly OQVU01 (sample SAMN03418272, study PRJEB22391) | human gut metagenome | biome: human-gut; feature: organic feature; material: feces | host: Homo sapiens | place: Tanzania | collected 2013-01
TTGCAAGGGGGAACGGCAATAGGGAAAACACCTGAGGAAAGGGGAAAGTTGCATTTAAGGTTTTACACGTACACCCTTTGTAGAGATGAGAACAAGTCAAATTAAATCGGGCGGAAGTACGTTTGCTTATTTCCCTTGACAGTAAATTTTTGGCGTACTACAATAGCAACGTAGCAAATATCTATTCTTTGGGTGGGTTATCCCAACCGGTGGTGATGCCGTTTTCAAGCGGACAAGTCCAACAGCCCCAACAGCCGATGCGGTGAGATTCCGCAACCGCCTGTAAAGTCAGACTGGGAAGGAGTAGTATGCGTTCGCTTTTGCGTGCGCTCGTTTTCCTTCTCCGAACAAAAACGGAGATTTTTTTATGCAAAACAATCAAAAAGGCAAACTTTCAATCAAATTTATCGCCTACACAGGTCTTATGACCGCAATTGTTTACGTTTGTACGCTCATAGGCGTGTCAACGCCGGTTGCAAACTTCAACATAGGCGACAGTGCAATTCTCATCACGGCGGCGATGTTCAATCCGCTCACGGCAATGATAGCAGGCGGCTTGGGCGCATTTCTTGCAGACCTTACGACGTATCCTGCAACCATGCTATATACGCTCGTGATAAAAGCAATCGAAGGTCTCGTGGCAGGCATTGCGTTTACGTTCATTTACAAGCGTTTCGACAAAATCGAGAATCCGACGAAAAAAGACGTCGCTCTCAAAATCGTCTTTGCGACAATCACGTGCGTATGCTGCACGGCGTTTATGGCAGGCGGATATTTCATCTGCAAAGCGTTTATGTACGGCACGATGGAATCCGCGCTTACGTCGCTTCCGAAAAATATCGTCCAAGCACTTGTGTCGACGCTCATCGCAATGCTCGTTCTTTACGCCGCGCGCCTTGAAAAAGTGCGCCCCAAAACGCAACTCGTTTTGAAGGCTCAAAAGCAAGACAGCGCCCAAACGGCACAAGACGAAAACTCTGTTGCGACTGAAACCGAGAATACGCAAGCCGAGAATACGCAAGCCGAAGCGGAAGAAGTCGAAACGGAAGAGAAACAAGAGCAAGACGAGCAATAAATAAAAGGAAAGCAAAAACGTAGATATTTGTCATCAACAAAAAAGACACGCAACAGGCGTGTCTTTTTTATGCTTAATTTTATTTTTTCTAAAAGGTTGTCGCAGATTGCGGACAAGAGACGCAAGAGAGTGGCTCTTGCGCAGACGTTTGCCGTATCTTGTGATTTTATTCAAGCAGATTGTCGTAAATTATCGAATAAGTGGTGGAAGCCTTGTCAACCCAACTCTTGTAGAGATACTTTGCGAGTTGGCGGTTTGCGACGACGAGTTTGAGTTCCATAAGGGTGGTGATGTCGTTGTTTATGCGCATAATCACGGTGTACGTTCCGTCGGCATTCTTTGAATAGTCGCAGAAATAGGATTGACGTTTTTTGAAACGCATGCGGTTGTCGCGAGCGTATTGCACGATTTCGTCTCGTATGGAAGACGGAATGCGGGTGAAGAACAACGACAGGCAACTCACGCCGTCCTGCGTGATGTTGAGCATATCGCTCTTGGGCAAGCGGTAGACGAGATTGGTGTCTAGAAGTTCGGCAAGATACTGTTTGCACTCCATATAGGTGAGCCAGTCGTTGTCGGCGGAGCAGATGTCAAGGAGCGTCGTTTCCGCAAGCGGAATAGCCATTTTGTCGAATACGAAAAGAATGACAAGTTTTTGCACCTTGCTGTCGAGCGTTTGATTGGCACCGAACTGATCCTGAACGTAATCCATAGTTTTACCCGCAAAAAAATTGCCGCCGTGATTTGCGATTTTGCTCGCAATTTACCGTACACGGCTGCGTTTTCAAATATTACAACGAAAACAACGGATTTTCAAGCATAAAAGAGAAAAAAATGTCGAAATACAAGTTATGGTGCTTTTCTTAGCCGCGATACACAACGAAAAAGGAAGAATTTGGGACAATTTGCGAAATTGTGATTTGGTATTGACATTGATTTGTTTTTCTTGTAATATTGTAGATGTATAACACTGCGCATATACGCGCGTATGCGTATAAGCGCACAAACACCAAAACCCGAGGTGGAATTTATGAGAAAGTGCAACAGTAAGAAAGGTGTTTTTCTCAACGCGACGAGATTTCTCGTTTTGGCGTTGTGTTTCGTGATGGTGTTGGCGTTTGCTCTGACGAGCGAAACGGTCAGCGGAATTGCGAGTGCGGCAGATCAGGTCAAGCAAGACCAAGACGGCGCGCAAGAATTTGGCGGAAACGGCTTGATTAAGAGCGACGTAGGCGATATGACCGGTGTTCATTTCGGATATCCCGGAAACAGTGCAAACACTACTTCATGGTCGTATACCGCATATTATAAAACGGCTGTACCTACCACCGCAAATATGCAGGTTTACAAAGAGACTGGTAATACCGACATGTACCTTATGGTAAACGAAGCGAACTATTGGAGTGGCGGTATTGCGAACGCGGCGGCTTCGGCGCAGGTTCATGTTACGCTCAACTTTGATCTTAGCGGTTTTATTGCGCAGATGATACAAAACGATAACGTTTCTGTAACTGCGACGATTCAAGGTGATTTTGAAAAGGGTAGCAACACGAATAAAATGTTCCTTTCTGCTGTCGCGGCAAACACCGCACTCACAGCTTCAAAATCTTATGAGTTGAGAAAAAACGGTGGAAATACCGATGCATATACTTATAGTTATACTGATAAAGATGATTCTGGGAATTATTCAAGCACAGTTGCGCTTACAAAAGACAAACCAAATCTTGCGCTTGCAATGGGCGTTGGATTTAGAGCAACTTGGGATGGTGTAGGCTCTCATAATCGTCAGGTCGGTCTCAGAAACCTGCAAATCACTTTCAAACTTACATTTAACGGAAATTTCACGGACGGCGCAAATCTCACTCTTTATGACAATGCCGCCCCTGTTGCATCATCTTCTTATGGGCTCAACAACGATTACGTGAAAGGTACGAGCGGTTCGGGTTATGCTCCGTACATTCCGAGTTTTGACAACACGGCGGATTTCCCCGTGTATTTCGATTCTATCAAAAAATCTCTTCAAATTGACGAAGTTGCAGACGGCGCAGGCAAACTTGCTTCTTACACCAACAAGGTTATCGGTCAAATCAACAGCGCAAACTATTATAAATACGCTCAAACCGAATTTGTGGATTTGTACAACTACTCCGGCATGTCGTTTGCCGAGGCGGTGACCACTTTGGGCGCGAACGCGGCGAAATATATCGGCGCGGGCGACAGAATTCTGTCGGGCGTGAACACCGAAACGGGCGCGATTTCTTGGACAAACACAACAAGCGACACTCACCTTAAATACGCATCGGGTATCAAAACCGTTCAAATCAACGAAACAACGTTCAATATTTACGACGGTTCGGACATCGGCAAGACGAAACCGATAACCGACGAAGACGAACAAGGCAACGTGGTGACGATAGGCTATGCTCAAATCACCAAGACCAACCGCGACAGAGTGGTCGTCAAGTTGTATTTTGTGGCAAACGGCACGGTGCAAACAACCGTCACGGACTTTGGCGGTGAAAACGTCAAGACTCGTTTGCAGGTCAGCGGCATCGACTATACCGCTCCCGACAACAGCGTAAACTCGGGCACTTCCATTGACGGAAGCGATTTCCTTAAATCTAGCGCAGACGCTCTTGCATGGCTCAGACAAAGCAAGTTGAGCGCAGACGCAAGCATCAGAATCAACGAAGACGGCGCAGGCGTGTCTCCGTATCTTTGGTTCTACACCGTCAACAGAGCAAACAATCTTGAAATGCTCAATCTCACGCCAATCGAACAATTTGCTTCGTTTGCGGATATAAAGGCGGCTGGAATCAAACCTATCGCACTCGGCGAAATAAGTTCGTTCAATTTCGACTTCTCAACGGGTATGGCAAAGAGTTACGGCTCGTCAAGCTACGACCAGGGCAATCCGTCGTATATGGAAGGAGACGTGACAGGCCACGGATATTACAGATTTACGTTCTACATATTCGACCTTGCGGGCAACAAGGGCGGTGAGCAGACTTTCTATGCGAAAGTGGACTACGACACTCCCACCTACAACTTGGATTTGTCCTACATCAACAAAAAGAACGAAAACGTCACCATTTCCGCCGATCAAAACGGCGCGTGGGCAACGGGCAAAACCACGTTGAAACTTACGCTCACGGGCGGCGGGTTCTCGGGCTACACACTCGTTTTTGAAGACGCGAGTGCGGTGCATACGCTCGTTGTGGACGGGGCAGGCGAGTTTGAAGGCGCAAATTACGTCGGCAAACTTGTCAAATATCACTCCACCAACTTGGCGGCGGCTCAGGCGGACGGCAACAGCATTGTCATACCCATCGAATCCAACTTGCAAAAGACCACCGCGACAGTCACGTACGAAGTGGTTGACGGCAAAGGCGTGTTCACTTTCGTCATCGACACCACCGCAAACGTGGCGTGGATTTCCACGTTCACGACGTACGCAGGTCAATACGACAGTGCGGAAGTCGTCGAACAACAAGACGTGGCGGTGAGTTATTTCAGAACGGACTGGAAGGGCGGCGTCAAGGTGCTTATCGACGCGAACGCTCCGCAAAATCCGCTTTTGAGTGACAGTGAAGACGCACTTGACGCATATCTCAACGCACTTGGCGGCAATTACGAAAATCTCCCCTTGAGAAGAACTTGGTACACCGGCGCATACGCAACGTACGGCGTTGACCTTGCGTTCAGCGACGACATCGTCAACAGCGATTACGCAAGCGGCATCAACGTCTTCTACGGCATGAAAGTGGTCAAGACTCTTGCCGAGCTTCAAGCACTCGGCGCACTTGACATAGAAAGCAAATACGTAGACTTTACGGCGGCAAGCGATTTGCGTGCGTACTTCGATAGAGTCGTCACCATTCAGGGCACTCAACTCGACGGAGACCAGACCGCGCTTACGCTTGACCTTATCACCGCACAGACCGCAGGTATGCGCGTCATTTACGTGTGGGCGGTAGACCAGGCAGGCAACGTGTCGAGACTCAACGTATATTACGTTCTCGCGGACGCAAACGATTATTCCGTTTCGTCGGCGGTGAAGAACAATTCCGCTCTCGGCAACACCGCAACGATAACTCAGACGGATGCGGACGGCAATCTCGCAACGCAATTCAAGCGCGGTGAAACCGTGTATTTCAACATCGCAATCGACAACGGATACGTTCCGTTCAGATTCGTCAAGAACGACGCAACTTCAACCGTGTTGCTTGAAAACTACTTGCAAAACAAGCGTTTCGCTCTCGCAAACGAAGATTTTGCGGACTATATCAAATTCAACGCAACGGACGTTTCGAGTGTTCAATACGTCATGGACGATCCGTCGTCGCTCGGCAATCTTTCAACCACCGCTTTTGAACTTTCGCACAGAAAGGTCGTTTCCTACACGGTGACCAACACGAGCGTTGCTTACAGCGCAAAAGAAACCGTCGTCCCGACTTCGTTCACCGATGAAAAATCAAAGGCTTCCTTCGTCTATCGTTTCGTCGATAACGATGGCAACGTGCTCTATCTCAAAGAAGACGGCACAACCACAACTTTGGCAGAAGAAGCCAAGCTCGGCGCGGACGGCAAACCCGTGTATTTCGTGCCCGTCAAGCCCGGCAACTACAAAGTCAATATTTATATTCCCAAAGACAACGACACTTACGTCACCGACGATTTCGCTATGGACGAGAGCGGCAATCAGACGTTCAGCCCAATCGATTACAGCATCATCAAGGGTAGAGCGGTCATCTCCGCAAAAGCGACCACAAGCGCATACGGTGCGAAAATCGTTCTCGAATACGACGTTGACGGCATCGCGAGAGAAGATATGGAAAGCGAAGGTATTTCCGTCGCGCTCGCACTTGCAATCGACGGATTCGATCCGAGTGCGGTTTATTCTATCGGTTCGTACACAATCGTCAACAACGTAAGTTACGACGAAGTTGAAAACTACACCGTGACGTACGAAAGCAACGTTCACGTCATCACCGCTCGTCAAATCACCGTTTACACCTGGAAAAACTCCAAAGTGTACGGCGATTCTGATCCCGAATTCGCATTCGGCGTCGGCGAAAATCAATTTGCGTACACCACGATAAGCGTTGGCGACGTACTTGCGGAAATCTTCGGCGCGGGATACGAGCAAACGGGCGTCGAAACGCTTGACGGAGAAAACTTCTATCTCTACAAAGCAGGAGACCGCATTTCGAGACAAAGCGGCGAAAGCGTCGGCGAATACGAGTTTAACGCAGACTCCGCGCTCTTCGACGTAAACAGCAACTACGCCATCACAATACAGAACAATCAACACTTCAACATCACGCAAAGAACGGTCGTCATCGACGCAAGCGGTCAATCCTCTGTCTTGCCGTTCGGCTCTACGCCAGACCCGACCGCAATTCTTCCCACTTACACGATCGGTGCGGTGGATATGCACCTTGCAGAGCAAATCGCCGCGCTCGTTGACGGCAAACTTTCTCTCGACGCAAACGGAACGGAAGTGACGGTTGAAGGCTATTCCAAGGCTATCAAATACGCAGTGCTTCTTGCCGCCGCTCAGAATGCGAACATCAAAGTCGTGCTCGGAGAAAACGCGGAATACTTCATTTACGTCACCGATCAGAACGCAGTCGTCGTCAAAGTGAAAGACGGTGTGAAATTCGAGTTTGTTTACGGCATCGAATGGAACAATGCATCGACAATCGTGTTTGACGCAACCAAGTTTGAAGTTACGGGCAAGAATGAAGGCGAATTCGACAATATCACGTGGACGGCAACCATTTCCGCAGGCGAAACGCTTGTCAATGCAGGCAGTTACGTCGTCAAGTTTGAAAATGCGAAACTCGTAAAAGACGGCGTGGAACTCGAAGATTCGGTGTTCGTCGAAAGCACGACGGCAGTCGTCAATCCCGCACAAATCGTCGTCAATCCCACAAGCACCGCAACTCAAAAGACTTACGGCGAGCCTGAAAGCGTCTTCGGAATCGATTTCGGCGTCGTGAGCGTCAACGGAAATACAAGCGGAACTTACGCAGGCAAGACGTTTGAAGAAATCAAACAAATTCTCAGCGGTACTTTCGCAAGAGCAAGATATGCAAAGAACGGTGATTTGCGTTGGCTCGGCAGTCGCTATGACGACGTAACGGACAAAAACGGCGTCATCGCACTCGCTTCTGCGGACGGGGATTATTACGGATACGCGGTCAACTCGGCGTTTGCCTCTTCCGACAAGAACTTCGCCGTCGTGGCTCAATTCGACAAAGACGCACGCTTCGTCATCAACGCAAAAGCAATTGAATTGCACACCAAAGATTTCGTTGGCGTAAACAAAGTTTACGACGGTACGACGGCAGTCAATTACGGCACGACGAAAGTTTACGATTTGAGCGGTATGCTCGCAATCGCAAGCGACGACGTGTATCTTGCAGTCAGCGCACGCTACAACAAGGTCGGCTCGCCCAGCAAGAAAGAAAGCGCAAACATCATCTTCGATTCCGTGTATCTTGCAGGCGATAAGGCTCACAACTACGTCATTACGCTCGTCGTCAACGACGCGGTCGGCGCACTCGTCAACGGCGAATCTTCAGGCTCGAATTACGTCTATGCAGACGTTACGGAAATCGAAATCGTCAGCGTAAACGGCACGAGCGAACTCATTTATATCGTCAACGGAATCGTCGGCGTTCTCAAGAACGACTTCACGATTTCAAAACAATACGACAAGACCACCGACCTTTCCGTCGGAAACATTAAAGTCGCAGAAACGCAGAACGAGCAGGGTATAGGTACGAAGATGCTCGCAGGCGCAAAAGCGAGACTTATCGAAATGGAAAGCGGCAAGTTCTCCGACGTCAACGTCAGTGCAAACTACGTCGTCAACGTGACTTTGTTCTTTGAATTCGGAGACGACACCGACAATATCGACATCGTCACGAGCGGTATTTACGACCAACCCGACGTTCAAGTCACCAGAGACGTCATCGACGGCGTGAAGGGTATCAAGGTCAAACTTTCCAACATGTCCGCTTCTATCGTGAAACGTATTCTCGGTGCGGACAGTTTTGAGACTATCTCGGCAGTGGACAGAGACTACAATGCAACCGACATCGTGCAAATGAACTACACCTTCAAAGAAGGCGCACTCGTTGAAGGCGACACGTCGGCATCCGTCGGCCTTAAACTTATGGGCGTGAGCGCAAGCAAGAACGCAGGCAATCACAACGTCACGGTGGCAGCACTTGCAAACGTCAACAATAGCGTGAACACTTTCGTTTCGGACACCAACTATACCGTTGACGTGGATTCTATCAACGCATACTACGGCACGAGAAACGTGAAAGTCACGATTGCAAGAGCGCAACTCATGCCCAACGTCACGTTCGTGCAGAAAGAATACGACGACACGACTTCCGTCACCGTCACGAAGAATTCGGGCAACGATTTCACGACGGCTCAATACTCGGTCAATCTCGCAAGCGAATTGCAACGTTTCTCGCTCGGCACGGGCAAGGTGAGTTATGAGCTTTCAAGAAACGGCAAACCCGACGCTAACGTCACCGAAAACGAAATGCACAACGTGCTCGTCGGCGGTCTCGAAGTGGTGGTTGAAAGCGGATACGAATCCTTGCTTGCAAACTATCAGATTTACGGCTCGAGATACAACGCTTCCGAAGGTTACAACACCGTCGGTTCTGTCACGAGCGGCGTCATCGAAGACTACGAAATCATCGACGCGGTGAAAGTCTCGAAGAAAGTCATTTCTCTCGTCGAAAACGACTTTGACATCAAAGACAAGGTGTATGACGGCACGACGAGCGCGGACATCGCAATCGTGCTTTCGTCCGACAGAGTGGTCAGCGGACACGAAGACCATCTCGAAGTCGTTGCAAGCGGTACTTTCGCAAGAAAGCAAGTGGGCAACAACATCAAAGTCATCATCAACGAAGTCAAACTCAAAGCACTCGACGCAAACGGTGAAAACGTCATCGGCAACTACACGCTCAAACAATACACCGGTTCTACGAGCGCAAACATCGTCGAAAGACCCGTCGTGGTCAGCGCGGATTTGGGAAGCAGAGTGTACAACGGCTCGCCCAACGTGTCAAAAGGCAACATCACCTACACGTTTGACGGAATTATACCCGGTGAAATCGACAACTACGCAATCCAGACGAGAGACGGCGCGTACTTCTTTGATAAGAACGTCAACGTCGAACGCAATGCGGAAGGCGAAGTGAATTACGACGCAAACGGCAACGCAACCGTGCTCGACAAAGACGGTATCGCGTACAATCCCGTTCTCACCAACAAGAAAGAAAGATATATAAATTATGTATTAGTATATGGTGTAAACAATATAATAAGCGGCAAGACCTGCCTTGCGTACGACGACGAGAACGGTGAAAGACACTTCGGCGCACCCGCAAGCGGTGAAAAAGTTTCCACCTATTACTACGCACTCGAAACCGCACAAAAATACGTGCTCGTTTCCGATGCGGCTAACTACGAAAGCGCAAAGAGCGCAAACGCTCTTATCGGCTACTATCTCGTCAACGGTCAACAAGCGGCATACTTCGTCGCAAACGATTACGACGGCACGATAAGCGGCACGACGGCAACACCCGTCCAGTATATCAACGGCAAGGGCAGAATCGAACAAAGAAGCGTTTATATCGCGGCAAACGGAATCAAGAAAGTGGACGGCACGAAAGCATTCGAGAAAGAATATGACGGCACGACCAAGTTCTACGGCACGCTTCAAGGCTCCGATCCGAGCGAAACCGACGCTTTCTATTACGACGCAGGTAGCGTTGCAAACCTTATCGGCGATGACCAAGTCACGATAAAGAACGTTTCCGCTCAATTCGACAAAGCAAACACCGACGCGCTTTACGTCGTCTTCTCGGTGTCGGGTATTCAGGGCAAAGACGCTTACAACTACACGATAAAGGGCGACAAGACTGTCACCGTCAATTTGTCGGCAAAGATAACCAAACGCACTATCAAAGCGTCTCTTGCGGACGGCGAAACGGTTTACGGAACGAGCCTTTCAAACGTCGGCGGCAAGATAGAATACTCTCTTGCAGGCTATCCGCTCACGCTCGAAGGCAATTCGTTCTATATGAACTTCAAGAAGTATCTCGTCGCGGTCGGATTCCTTGCGGACGAAACCGCAACCGTCTCGGCGGATGATGAAGCGTTCGTAAAACAACTCTACGGCAACACTTACAATTTGCTTGACGGTCAATTTGTCAAAGCAGGCGACGGCGAAGTGGGCGAATACATTCGCCTCGGCGGAACTCAAAACGACGCGATAACCACTCTTCCCAAGCCGAAAGCGGTCTTCTCGACGACGAAACCGACAAACGGCACGGTTGCGCTCTCTTATACGCTTGCAAGTTCCAATGCAAAGAACTTTGCGTTTGAAAGCGAATACACGGGCAACTCACCCGACGGCAATTCCAGCAGACTTACTGTTGTCAAGAAAGATTTGTACGTCGTGACGGTCGGTATCGCGTATTCCAAGATTTACGGCTCTTCCAATCCCGTCGTCGAACTTCGCTATCTCGGAGCGGACGGCCAAAACGGTATAGTCTCCGGTGAAACCTGGATGTCTATTTTCAAAAACGGTTCCGTTGACTATCGCCCGATCGTGAAACTTGCAATCTACAACAGTGCAACGGGTGAGATCACCGACGCCGACGAATACGCACTTATCTCGCGCAGACCTGCAGGCGACACGACCAGCAGAATGCTCGGCGCAAACGAATATTACGTATACTATCTCGCAGCACCGGACGGAGTGGATTATTCCGCAATCGTTGAAAACTACAACGTGATTCTCGGCGCAAAGAGCGACGTCAAGGGAAGCGCGGTGCTCGATACGGAAGGAAATCCGACGACCGACGAAGACGGCAAAGTCGTGATGAGTTTCGTTTACGACTTCGCAGGCGTTGTCGTAACGTCAAAAGCGTCCACGCTTGAAATCACGCTCCCGACTCTTACGGGCATCAGTGTTGCTTCCACAGAAAACACCTTCGTTTACACCGTGGATAAGAACGGCGACGGCATCAACAGAGTGTACGACGTGTTGCAGGGCGAAACGGACGATGACGTCGTGACATACGTCACTTTGGTTGACGGACGGGAAGTCGAATCCGAAGCAATCAACGCCGGCGTACACGAAGGCGTCATCAGAGTCAAACGTTTCGTCAAAGTCAACGATTCCGACCCGAACGGTTACTACGTCGTGTGGACGAGCGGTGAAACCAAAGTCAAAATCACCATCGAAAAGGCAAGCGTGTCGCTCAAAGCAAACAAGATGAGCGAATACTACAACGGCAAGTCCCACGTTTATGCAACGAGCGGTATCAACAACAAGATAACCAGCACCGTTGCACTCGGTGACAAGGACGTCAAAGTGTCTTACGAGCTTTACGACGGAGAAGGATATACTTCCGTCAACTCCGTTGTCAATGCAGGCACATACCGCGTGACGCTGTCTCTCTCCGACGAGTTCTTGAAACTCAACCCCAACTACAAGCCCGAAACGGTGCAGACAACTCTCACCGTTATCCGTGCGATCGTCAACGTCACGATAGATTCGCAAGGTTACGAATCCACGAGCGAATTGCAAAACGGAACGAAAGTAACCAAGATTTCCGCGCCGTACGACAATGAAAGAACTTACGACGTTTCGTATAGCGTTGAAATGGATCAGAGAAGCGACGATCCGTCAATCGCACTCGACGTAGACAGTACGAAACTTGTGTGGAACAAGACGATCGCAAGCCCCGGCAGATATGCGTTCTCAATCGTGCTCAACGATGAAGACAAACTCGCTTCCAACTACAATTTCGTCGGCGCAAGCGGAATTCTCGAACTCACCGCAACGTCACTCGACGCAGGCGACAACCAAGTCAAATTCGTAGACGGCGGCATCGTTGCAAACAGACTCGTCGTCAAGGAAATCAAGACGGACAGTGTGCTTGCAAGCGATATGTCTTATCTCGAAGCAATCGAACAATACGTTTCTATATTGTCAAGACAAGCCGGCTTAAAAGATGACGCACAAGTCGCGGCAGTGCTTCGTATCGGATTCTATCTCGACGATCAACTCGTCAACGTGCTCGGCACTCCGACCACCGTGTCCGTTGCGCTCCCGTCTCAGGTCAAGAACATGAAGGGCATCGCAATTTACACCGTCACCGAGCAGGGCGGACTCAAAAAACTCACCGATTACGCCATTGAAAACGGCAAGTTGACCTACACCGCAGATTACGTCAGCGGCATCGTCTTCGTCGACGTCAACCCGCAAACCATCGAGCCTTGGAAGGTTGCCACCATCGTATGTGTCGTCTTGGCAGTTGTGATCATTGTGACGGTATGCGTAGTGGGAACTATTATCCGCAAACGCCAACTTAAAAACTCGTGATTTAGCGAATAACTGCGTCAGCACCCGATTTCCTTGCGTCATGTACGTCTTGTACATTAGGCGCGCGGAAATCGGGTGCTTTCTTGTTCTTCATCTAAATCACGAGTTTTTATATGGGATAACTGTGTCCGCACATGTTAGAGTTTTTATCATCTCTACAAGGGGTGAGCGTTTGAAACCCTAAATGCAACTTTCCCCTTTCCTCAGGTGTTTTCCCTATCACCGTTCCCCC
>OQVU01000735.1_pt1 | contig 12657 bp, 8 predicted proteins | sample 1691611 | NCBI WGS metagenome assembly OQVU01 (sample SAMN03418272, study PRJEB22391) | human gut metagenome | biome: human-gut; feature: organic feature; material: feces | host: Homo sapiens | place: Tanzania | collected 2013-01
TAGACAACTTGATAGCCAGACGCTTCAAAGCAGAAGAGTAGCTTACGTAAGCACCGGTATCAGGTGTAGCCTCTACCAGGTCGGTAGCAGTTTCGAAGTTCTCGCCTGTCAGCTTGCTGAGGTTAGCAGCACAGAGCTTAGCGAAGCCAGGAACGGCATTCAGTCCTGTACCGATGGCAGTACCGCCCATATTGATCTCGTGTAAGAGTTTCACGTTGCGCTCCAGATTGAGGATTTCCTCTTCCAGGTTGTTGGCGTATGCGTTGAACTCTTGACCGAAAGACATAGGGACTGCGTCCTGCAACTGGGTACGGCCCATCTTGATAGCATCAGCATATTCGTCTGCCTTATAGCGGAATGCGCTGATCAGACCAGTCAGAGCACCTACCAGATGAGTATTCATGCGAATCAAAGCCAGGCGGATAGAAGTAGGGTATACGTCGTTTGTACTCTGGCCGCAGTTGCAATGATCATTAGGAGAACAGAACTGATAATCAGCCTTTTCATGTCCCATAATCTCGAGGGCACGGTTGGCGATAACCTCGTTGGCATTCATGTTGACAGATGTACCTGCACCACCCTGTACCATGTCGATAGGGAAGTTCTCATGCCATTTGCCGTCGATGATTTCGCGGCAAGCCTGACCGATTGCCCCTGAAATCTCATCGTTGATAACACCGAGTGTATGGTTTGTTTCGATGGCAGCCAACTTTACGTAAGCGATGGCGATGATGAAATCTGGATAGGCGCACATCGTCTTGCGTGAAATGTGATAGTTGTTAATACCGCGCTGTGTCTGTACACCATAAAGTGCATCAGCAGGAACTTTGAGCTCACCTAAAAGGTCTGACTCTACTCTAAATTTTTTCTCTTCAGCCATAATATTGATTGTTTTGTTGTTATTATTATTATTATTTATTCTATTGATTCTTTTGGAAGCAGGTGTTATTTCCTTTATCCGTTGCAAAGATACGATGATTTCTGCATATTCTCTTTATAAAAAGTGAACCTTAATTTGTAAAAAACGAACTTTCTGCTTTTTATCGCTCATTTTTGTCTGATTAACTGAAGTTTCGCATGTGGGGAAGTTAAGGGAAGTTAGGGAAGTTAAGGGACAAATGTCCTAAGTTTAAGCTAGAAGACTATTGTCCCTTAACTTCCCGAACGACCGTAGGGAGTGATAACTTCTTTAACTTCAATCAATTCCCTCACTTGCAAAACTTGAGTGATTAATAAGCTTTCAGGCGATACATTAAGCCGAGTTCGATGCGGTCGGTATTGTAATCTTGCAATCCGCTCTTTTTACTGTAGTCGTATTTTCTACCTACATAGGCAAGGAAGATACGTAGATCCTGCTTCTGTTTGCGGGCTGGATAGTATTCCAGACTGCCGATGTAGCCGTATGCGGTGCGGTAGTTCTTAAACGCTTCGTTCTTTGTGGCACTTGCAGTTTCCCACATGCCTTTCAGCATCAGGTTCCAGTCTTTGGCAAACTGCCAGTTCATCTTGCTGACGATTCCCTGATAACGTACTTTGCTGAGATATAAGTTGCTGAAATCCTGGTTGTTGATTTCGTCCTGGGTATAAGTGCTGTTGATCATTTCATCAACTACCTCCTTAGACGCAATCTTCATTCTGTCCAGATCATCGTATGTATTGTTGTAATCTACATACCATTGCAGCTTGTTCATATTCAGTTTCTGTCCGAGACGGAAGAACCGGCTGTATTTTCCTTTAGCCTGAGTACGGAGGGAGTAAGACCAGCGTGTCTGCAATCTGTTATCGAAGAATTTTCCATTCCAGCCGATGCTGTAGGTGAGAGGATTGTTTGATTTCTCCAATGTTTCGATGTCCAGCTTCTTTCCTCCGGCTGTTCTGTTGTTTCCCGGTCTGCCAGTTGTTACCTTGGCGTTTTCACCAAATTCATCTGTCAGCTTACCATTATATGTATTGCTCACTTCGGCAGAGAACTGCTGGGTCTTGCTTGGATTATAGAGCAGGTTGAGAGCACCTTTCGAACTGTCCACATTGTCCTCCATATCAGAGAACTGGTAGATGAACATCGGGTTTTCATCAAACTCAAACGAGCCTAGCGCCTGACATTTCTTACCGCCCTGTATGCTCCAGGTATCGTTAAACTTCCAGCCTACCATCATATAATCGGTTGCTTTAGCGAAGTTATCTTCTCCCATCGGAGCATCAGTCTTGTTCAGACGGTGACGGAAACGGTAGTAGAGATTATCTGTCAGCCAGCCGGTCATCTCTATTCTCAGGTTCTTGTTGTAGAATCTTGAAGTCCATTCATCTGTTTTTGAACTATGTTCTGTTTGGAAACTTTCTGCAAAATTCACGTAGAAATTCAGCGCCTTCTGTTTCTTCTCTATGTTGGTAACCTTGGAGTAGAGTGATTCGATGTCTCCGTCATCTCCACCCAGTCCGTCATTTGTGCCTTGTGCCCATGCACAGTTCGGCAACATCGTAGCTATTGTAAAAGCTGAAAGCAGGATGCTTTTCTGGTAATGTTTCATGATGATTTCTTTTTAAAGGTTTATAGGAATTGAATAATCAGATATCCCACACCGATAGAAACGATGGTGGTTGTGAAGCCTGCCAACTGGAACGAGTGGTTGATGACAAATCTTCCGATTCGGGTACTGCCTGTACGGTCGAAATTGATTGCAGCCACCGCAGTAGGATAGTTTGGCAAGAAGAAATATCCGTTTACGGCAGGGAACATGGCAACGAGTGCCAGAGGCGAAATGCCGAGTCCGATACCCAGAGGATAAAGTGTTCTTACTGTTGCTGCCTGCGAGAAGAGCATGATACTCATGATGAAGAGTGCGATAGCGAAGAGGAACGGATATTGGCTCACTACGCTGGCAATGCCTTCCTTGAAGAAAGCGAGGTTGCCGTTGAAGAATGTGTCGCCCATCCAGGCTATACCGAAGATGGCTACCATGGCATTCATGCCTGCTGCAAACACGTTACCCTTTACCGCATCGCCAACCTTTGCTTTGCCAACGAAGAGTATCAGGGCTGCTACCGACATCATGATGATTTCTATGATTTCCGGCATGGAAACCCTGTGGAGTTCACCATCGAGCACGAAACTAGGACGGATACTTGGGAAACTGCCGTAAACTACGACCGTCAACACGCCTAAGAGGAATGCCATTACTGCATATTTGGCACGAGGATTAGGGTTCTTGATCATTTCGTCGATGAGTTTGCTGTCTTTCTCTGGATCAATGATGCCTTCCTTCACCTTCTGCAGATATATCTCGTCTTCCTGCAGTTCTTTGCCGATTCGGTTCTGTAAGAAAGCTGCAACGAGAATGGCAATCAGAGATGCCGGGATACCTACGAGCAGGATATGCTTCAATTCGATGCCTGCACCACCCAGAAGGTCGGTACTGATGACAGCTGCGGTGGCTGCCGAAACCGGGCTACAGGTAATTCCGAGAGAAGCGGCTACGGTTGATACGCCTAACGGACGCTCAGGACGTATCTTAGAGTTGGTTGCAATCTCTGAAATGATAGGGAGCAGGGAATAACAGGTGTGAGCTGTACCTGCCACGATGCAGAAGAGCCAGGTAGTAAGCGGACCGAAATAGGTGATGTGGTTAGGATGTTTGCGCAAGAACTTGGCTGCCAAGCCTACGAGATAATCCAGACCACCTGCTGCCTGCAGAGCTGATGCTGCTGTTATTACCGATACGATGATGAGCATCACGTCGATAGGGAGATTTCCTGGTTTCAATCCGAAGAAGAATACCAGGATGAAGACACCTACCATACCGAAGATGCCGAGTCCGATGCCACCGATGCGGGCACCGATGAAGATGAGGGCTAATACGATAGCCAGTTGTAGTAGTATTATTGCTGTTGCCATAATGTTGTTTTGTTATTTTGTTTTCTTTCTTTTATTGACAGTTAGTTGTAATGAGAGTTTTCTTATATCTTCTTCTCGGTTGCAAAATTACTGCATTTTTGGCTGAAATTCTTTATAAATTTTAGACCGATATTTGTAAAAAACTGACCAATGGGGCTAAAATACAAAAAAAAGTTGTATATTTGCAGCGGTAAGTCTTATTTTGAGGCGTTTTTAGAATGTCTCTACCTTATAAACATAGAAATTGTATAAGCTGTATGAAACGAAAATTACACCTTATTATATATGTAGCTATCATCGTGTTGCTGACCGGTTGTGTTCAGCAGCCTAAGAAGTATGTCATTGGCGTATCCCAGTGTTCGGAAGATGTCTGGCGCGAAAAACTGAATGATGAATTGAAGATGGGCGAGTATCTCAACGATTCGCTTATCGTGAAACTGGCTTCTTCCAACGATGATAACGTGTTGCAGAATAAGCAAGTTAACCAGTTTATCGATGAGGGTGTCGATCTGCTTATCGTGTCTCCTAACCAGCTGAGTGCTATATCCAAGGCTGTAGAGCGTGCTTACGATAAAGGTATTCCTGTGATTCTCTATGACAGGAAGACCAATTCTGATAAGTATACGGCATTTATCGGCTGCGATAACTATACGATAGGTAAGTCGATGGGAACTTTTATCGCCCAGCAGCTTCAGGGTAAGGGGCGCATCGTTGAAATCAGCGGTTTGGAGGGATCTTCGCCTGCTTTGGAGCGCCATCGTGGTTTTATGGATGCTATCAAGCCTTATCCTGGGTTACAGGTTGTTGCCTCGGAGGGAGGTAACTGGAAAGAAGAGGGTGGAATCCAGGCGATGAAACGTATCTTGAAACAGACACAGGACTTTGATTACGTCTTTGCCCATAATGACCGTCTTGCCTGGGGAGCTTATGTGGCTGCCCGACAGATGGGAGTAGAGCGTAACTATAAGTATACCGGAGTAGACGGCATGGCAACCGAAGGTGGTGGCTTGGAACTTGTGCGCGATGGTATTTTCGAGGCTTCTTATCTTTATTCTACCAAGGGTGATGAGGTTATAGCCCTTGCCATGAAGATATTGAAGCATCAGCCTTATGAACGCGATAATTATCTGAGCACTTCTATCATAACTCAGGCAAATGCTGCCCTTACTTTGATGGAGGCTAGAGATGCCGAGCGTCAGGCGCACAATCTGAAGACTTTGCATAAGCAGGTAGACCGGTATCTGGCTGATTATAATTCGCAAAAAATCATGCTCATTGGTCTGTGCCTGTTCCTACTTGTCTGTCTTGCAGCTGCGGCTTTGATCTTCAGAGGTTACCTGGTAAAGGTGAGACTGAACGAAAAACTGGCTAAGACAAATGGCGAATTGAAGCGACTGAATATAGAATTGGGTGAGAAGAATGAGGAAATGAAGAGATTGAATGAGGAGGTATTGGAACTTACCCATTCCCGTCTGGTATTCTTTACCAATATCAGTCATGAACTTCGTACGCCTTTAACCCTGATAGCCGACCCGGTAGAGATGCTGCTTGAAGATACCGGCATCAAGGGCAAGAGTCGCGAACTCTTGAAGATGGTGCAGCGTAATGCCCTTGCCCTCCAGCAGTTGGTAAGCAATATCCTGGATTTCCGTAAGATTCAGAATGGTAAGATGGAGTTGAAACTCTATCGCTTCGACATTGTGAAGACTTTGACGATGTGGGTGGGCGACTTCCAGCTTACTGCCGAGCGCAAGCAAATCAGACTGCATCTGGATGTTGATGACTTGAAAGGCAGCCATGAAATGATTGCCGATCAGGAGAAGATTTCCCGTATCGTATTCAATCTGTTGAGCAATGCCTTGAAATATACGCCTGCTGGTGGCGAAATCTTTGTATCTTTGAAAGATGAAGGTGCCAATCTCCGTCTTGACGTGAAAGATACGGGCAAGGGTATCTCGCAGGATGAGGCTGATAAGATCTTTGAACGCTTCTTCCAGGCTAAGGGTGCTGCCAGCGGCACGGGTATCGGTCTGGCTCTGGTGAAATCATTTGTTGAGTTGCATCATGGTGAAGCTAGGGTAGAGAGCGAACTGGGTAAGGGCTCTGATTTTATCGTAGTAATTCCTCGTGAACAGGAGTGTGATTCACAAGTTATCCACAATGGTGTGGATATTGTGGATAACTCTGTAAATACTTCTACGCCAGATGGTAAGAATGTGGTAGATGAATCGGTTTTGCAATATATTGACGATGGAGACAGAAGTCGTGGAAAAGTACAGCAGTTGGTAAGCGAGAATACCAATCGCCCTACAGTTCTGGTTATCGATGATAATACCGATATCCGTCAGTATGAGCGTACGCTTTTGCAGGATGAGTATATTGTTCTTGAGGCCGCTGATGGTAAAGAGGGATTGTCCGTAGCTATAAAAGAGGTGCCCGATCTGGTGATCTGCGATGTGATGATGCCTGTTATGGACGGATTGGAGTTTACCGAACAGTTGAAGACGAATACGGCAACCTCTCATATCCCTGTTATTATGCTCACGGCGAAGAACCTGGAAGAGCATCGCGCAGAGGGTTATGAGCATGGAGCCGATTCTTATATTACCAAACCATTCCATAGCAAGGTGCTTCTCGCCCGTATCGAGAATCTCCTGCGACAGCGTCAGCTTCTGAAGAATCTTTATCAAGGTACTCAAGAGGCTGAGAAGGAGATTTCAGAGTCTCATCTGGAAGACCGTGACAAGCAGTTCCTTAAGCAGCTTCAATCCATTATCCAGAAGAATCTTTCTGATAGCGAGTTTGGAGTTGAGGATATGGGACAGCAGATTGGCTTAAGCCGTGTGCAGCTCTATCGCAAGGTGAAGGCGATGACTGGTTCTTCTGTTGTCGATTTACTCCGTAAGGCTCGCCTTTCCAAGGCTAGGCGGTTACTCGAAACCCGGAGCATGAGTGTGTCTGAAGTGGCCTATGAAGTGGGGTTCTCTGCCCCTTCTTACTTCACAAAATGTTTCAAGGATGAGTATGGAATGTTACCTGGTGATGTAGGTAATGTGATGAAATAGAGAGAAATACGCTATGCCTGAAGTATAAAATCTGTGAATATATGGATAAAAATCGTTCATTTTATAACATAAAAGGTACATTGTATCATTTTTGTCAATTTTTGAACGATTATTGTACCTGGGTTTCGCTGAAACTTACTACCTTTGCACCAGAGTTTAGAAGTTTATAAATGTTTCATGCAGACGTAGTTGCATTTTCATAGGTTTATGTTTTAAGGTTATAGGATTGAGTATTCATTAAGGTAGGTAGTTTTCTTTAAGGTTAAAAGTTTTGTTTTGGGAAATAACTAGTAATGAGAGAAAGCAGCTGTATAGACGGGATGTCTGACAGCTGCTTTTCGCGTATTATGGTTTATTTCTTTTTAAGCGGGCATACTATAGCTTTTTAAAGGGGACTTATTCCCATTCTTCGAATTCCAGTTCCAGTTCTTTGTATTCTGGCTTGAAACTGCTGTTCTCCTTGTCTTGCTTCCTGGCTTCTTCTGATGAGGCATTGCTTACGGATAGACCAAGCAGGCGGATGGGATGTGCGGAGGAGTAATCTACCTGTTTCAGTAGCCGTTTGGCAAGAGGCAGAATATCATCCTTCTTTTTTAGAATCTTCTCTTGTGAGATGCTTCGTGTTATCTGTGTGAAATCGGCAAACTTCACCTTCAGCGTCAGGGTTCTTCCTTCGAAACCGCTTTTGGCGATGCGCTCCAGCAGTTCGAGTACGGTATGATACAGTTCGATAATCACAGCCGATTTGGCATAGATATCTTCCAGGAAAGTCTGTTCGCAGCCTACCGATTTCCGTTCCCGGTAGGTGATGACAGGACGTTCGTCTATCCCTCTTGCAAAATCATAGAAGATGTGTCCGGCTTTACCGAACACTTCTACCAGATGTTCCTCGGATACTTTCCTCAGGTCAGCTCCGTTGAAGATACCCATGAAATGCATCTTTTGCAAGGTTTTCTTGCCCACGCCCCAGAAATCCTCTACTGGTAGCTGGGCGATGAAATCGAGCGCCTTGTCGGGATGAATGGTGCAGATGCCATCCGGTTTGCGATAGTCAGAAGCCACTTTGGCGAGAAACTTGCAGTAACTGATACCTGCCGAGGCAGTAAGCCCTGTAGCCTCCTTGATGCGAGCCTTTATCTCCTTGGCAATATCCACCGCCATTTCTATCCCTTTCTTATTCTGTGTTACTTCAAGAAAGGCCTCATCGATAGAGATAGGTTCGATGAGATCGGTATATTCCTGGAATATCTGATATATCTGATGGGATATTTCTGCATAATAAGAATGCCGGCAGGGTACGACAATGAGGTTAGGGCAACGCTGTTTGGCTTGAGCGATGGATTGCGCCGAGTGAACGCCATACTTCCTTGCCTCATAGCTGGCTGTAGAAACCACACCACGTGGTCCGTCGAAGCCCACCGCTACCGGTTTGCTCCGAAGTTCCGCATTGTCTCTTTGCTCTACTGCCGCAAAGAAGGCATCCATGTCGATATGTATAATCTTGCGCTCTGTCATTCTTATGCAAACTGGCAATATAATGCGTAGTTTGGCATGAACTCATTCTCTATGTTTTTATATTTCATTTACTTCGTCAATTCTCGCCAGTTCCCATCCCTTGAACTGCATGATAATCTTATGGAGTGTCGTGCCTTGGCGTAATGCCTCCACTCTTGGTGCTTTGGCATATTGCTTGATTTGTTCCTCGGCATCAAGCCATTGCTTCGCTCCCTTGGTCATCTTGCCATCTTCTGTTAGAGTATCGAATTCTTTCTTAGACAATACCTTCAGCTCGATGATATAACTATGCTTCGTAGGGTAGTGGGTCAAGTTTGGCAGGAGGAAGAAATCGCAATAACCATGGTTCAATTCCAACTCTGGGGCAGTATAGTAATAATTGTTGAGGCTGAAATATGCCATGAAGAAACCTTGCAAGTTGCGCTCAGCCTCGATACCATCCCTAACAGATGATACTTCGGCGTATGCTTTTGCCATATACTCCAAGCATTCCTTCCACTTGCCCTCAAAAGCCATATAGGTAAACATGGTCTTGAGGTTGGAGGTATTGATGTATTTCTCCTCTTGATACTGCTCCAACAGATAATTATAATATTGTTTGCGTACATTATTATTAGGAATGCCCAAAATCAGTTGGTCTCCAAAAGTATCCTTGATGGTCAACATACCATAGTAGAACAACAAACTGATGAATATCTCAGGATTTGTCAATGCCTTTGCCGGGAATGATTCCTCGATGTTTCCTACAATTTCTCCTTTTTCCGCAATGGTCATGATGACACCCTTTCTGTCTCCGTCCAACTTGTCGAGCTGGAGGAGTTTCTTCATCTTGTTGTAGTCGGTCTTGGTGTTAGGGTCAATCATCTGGCGTGGAGCTTCCCCTGTCTCCATATAGTTGCGGAGATAGTATAATACCATGTCGCAGTTGAAAACCTTGCTTTGTGTCCTCAATGCCTCCTCTGAAAAACAATAGTTGTCGTACCAAGGTTTCATGTCCTCGATAATCGCTTCTACATCTGTATCGGCTGGTAAGTCGCCTGAATTCTTGTAGTAAGTGAACAGGTCTCTCACATCTTCTGTGGAGAAACCAAGCATCTGGTTGAAAGGCGCCTTGGTAGATATATGCCAGCCGATGTTGAAACCGCTGGTCAAGTCATCGAGCGTTACAGGGCTTACACCAGTCATGAAGATACGGGCGAACATACCTTTGAATACCTTGAAAATCTCACGATAGAAGCCACTGGCATGGGTCAATGCCCAATACACATCCTCCCCGTGCTCATTGAGCACCACGTTGGTGAAGTTGTCGTATTCGTCCACGATGAGGAATAGTTGATAACCATTCTTCTGAGCCTCCATTGCGAGGGCGTTCAATTTGCCCGAAGCATAGTTGATGCCTTTTATCTTGGCGATAGCCTCTGGGGTATAGTAGTCCTTGTAAAGGGTATCTACAAAGAAATCCACGCACTGACCGCAATAGTCATTGAATCGGTCTTCCAAGAGCTTGATGCCGCCTCCTATCTTCGAGAAGTCAAGGTATAGTACTTGGTACTTGCCCTGCTGTGGGGTAGGATGGGAGCCAATCCAAAGGTTGCCAAAAAGTTCTTGGAACCTTTCTGTCATGCTGATGTCGTAATAAGCACGCATCATGCTTATCAGCAAACTCTTGCCGAATCTTCGAGGACGTATAAAGAAGAGTGCGTCTGCCTCTTTTTCCAACAAAGGCAGATACATAGTCTTATCGACATAATACTGGTTTCGCTCGATAATATCGACGAAATTAGATACTCCGTATGGTACTCTTTTAGCTTGTTCCATGATGAATGATTCCTTTCTTTCTTATTCTTTTTGCAAAGATAATGGAAATATTTGATATATGTGCCGTTTTGATGAAAAAAATGTTTTGAATAATTGCAGAAGCCCCCATACTTTTCGTTTATCCCCTATTGATTATGTTATGCTGGACGAATTCTTGTATCTGATGCAATGAATTTTAACGCTGTTTTTTCTATGAGTCGTTTCTTTGTCCATTCAAACAGGCTTCGTTGGTCATCGCAAGTACTTGCGTTAGCCAATGAAAGTACTTACGATAGCCAACGAAACTATCTGTGTCTGCTTCAGGAGTCGTCTCCGATAGCTAATGGTGTCGTCATCGATAGCTTGTTGAGTCGTCATCGGTAGCTTATTGAGTCGTTATCGATAGCTTATTGAGTCGTCTCCGATAGCTTATTGAGTCGTCTCCGTTAATTCATTGAGACGTCTCCGATAGCTTACAAAGCCGATTGAATATGCTAACTCAGTCACTTTAGTAAGCTCACTCAGCCACATTCGTAAGCTGATTCAAGCACTTGAACTCATTAACTCAAGCACTTGAACTCATTAACTCAAGCACTTGAATTCATTAACTCAAGCACTTGACTTCATTAACTCAAGTACATCATGATACGTTCTTAATAGTCTGTTGTGATTGTTTTTTTCTTGCAAGAATTGCCATATTGCCATATATTGTAGCTAACTATCAGATTATAAGTATATTAATGCTATGGCAATTCTTTATGTTTGGGCTTTGTCTGCCATATAATTGCCATAAAAAGGCGATATTCAGGCGTTTTAGAGGCAAAAAAACAGGAAGCATTGAGCAAAAACACTTATTTTCGGTTCGATACTTAGCGATTTCCATTGCTTTTTTGTAGTATTCGGTTCAATGCATGGTGAATTCCATAGCTTTTCCGTAATGTCTTAGACGAAACCGTTGAAATTACGTCCCGATGCGGCATCTGATACGTCCCGACGTAACAACCGACGCGTCGGGATGCAGTGTAAGCTACGTCGCGACGCATTTTCAGCTACGTCCTGCCTTTATCAAGTGAGCCTCTTTTACACATTACGTAAGTCTCTTTGGGGAGCTGCTACAAAAAAAACATAAAACATTTGGGGGACTTGGAACATTTCGAGCAAAAACATTTGGGGGATTTGGAACTTGTATGTATCTTTGTGCTCAAAATCAGTAAGTTATGAGGAAAAGAATATTTAAAAGAAAAGTATACGACAAAATGCTCGAATGGAAGCGAGAGAGAAATGGTAGCAGTTTTATATAGAGAAATGGTAAAGAAGTAGCAGGAAAGTATGAAATTCCGTTCATGTAATAGCAATTATGTTACAATGAACGGAATTTTTTATTCGATGAAATGATTTTTTAAGCCGCTGTTCAGACCTTTATGTACTTTTGCAGCAGAAATCAAAACAATAACGCTAACAAATTAAACATTTTAAGTATGAACAACTTGATAAATGGAAAGAGCGCAGCCATGGTGCTTGCACTTTCATTGGTAAATGTTACTGCAGCTTTTGCACAGGATGATAATGCGAATGCTAAGGAAGAGGGTAACCGCAATGTGATGCTCAATGCAGCCAGTGCGAATGGTCCTCGTGAGATTCAGATAGGTTTGCCTTCTGCCGATGTCAACGTATTGGAGAATGGTCTGCCTGTTACTTACGCCACCAATCCTCATTCTGTCAATACTATCTGGCGTGGCGATGCAAGTTTGAACCATCAGGGTTTGCTCAAGATTGCCGAGACTGCCATCACTACCGGTAATATCGGTTATGCCGTGAACTCTTTCACCCAGAAGGGTCAGAAGGGATTCAACGGTACACTGAACTATAAGAGCAATCACTTCGGATTGCAGGAATTCTCTCTGAATATGAACGGTGATTTGGGCAAGGACTGGTACTACAGCTTTAATATGTATCAGGATTTCGACCCGGGAACCTTCAAGATCAAGTCAACACCTTACCAGGATCGCACTCAGATTTACAAGGCGCTCCTCACCAAGAAGTACAACGGCAACCGTGGCGAATTTACAGCCATGTATAAGTATGCCAACAGCCACAACGTGTATAACTATGCTACCCAGAGTGCTCCATTCATCTATGTAGGCGATGGAAGCGTAAAGGAATATGGCGACTTCAAGCTCGGTACCACCTCTTATCTTCCTATCGATAACGAGATGACTTACCGCAACATGCGTACCGGCAAGGTGGAGCAGACTTCTCTCTACGATGCCTGTCTGAACAAGGCAAGCGAGGTAACCCTCATGAATAACTACCGTTTTGATAACGGTTTGAATTGGAAGGCTACCTTGAAGTACGACCACTCCCGTGGTGCGATGGTTTACCAGACTC
>OQVU01000739.1_pt1 | contig 12603 bp, 8 predicted proteins | sample 1691611 | NCBI WGS metagenome assembly OQVU01 (sample SAMN03418272, study PRJEB22391) | human gut metagenome | biome: human-gut; feature: organic feature; material: feces | host: Homo sapiens | place: Tanzania | collected 2013-01
TAGATAATTGCAAATCACCAGACGATTGCCTGAGATGTAAATCTCCATCTCTAAAATGCCTACTTGGCGTATGCCGTCACGTATTTCTTTCCACTGCACTCCCTCAGAATGCAATCTGCGATACTCTCTGATAGCGGCTTCATCAGAATCCAATTCGAGCCATTGCACATAGCGCTTTGTGGCTACTGGATATTTCCTTTGCTTAAATCCTTCATTCATAAGTTAGCGAACAATTATTTTTGAATAATGTGATACGTATGTGATTGAAAAATATTTTGGTAATGAACTAATGTTCATAAACGGTTTTGTTCGAGCAGGTGATTTGCAATTATCTATCTTCTATTCACTTACTGAGTCGTATAGTTTTGGATGATTGGTTATGAATGCAAAGTTATACAAAAAATGTGATTAAGCCAAGTCTTTGATTATTTTCTTGAATAAATGGTCAGGATTCTATTTGTTTTCACCAGTATTCCCTTACACTAAAATTGCTCAAAGCTACAATACTCAAATAGTCGCATTCTAAAAGCTTAGTTATTACGTTGTAATATCATAGTTATTACACTGCAATATCATAGTTATTACACTGCGAAAGCTATGCTTTTACCTCATGAAAGCTATACTATTGTAATACGACTCCTTTTAATCGCGGATTTGCATGAAAAGATTATATTGTCCGGTAACGCGGGCTACACAGGGGCGGATGATTGGGATTAGTGGTGGAGATGACGGTAGAGAAATTGCCGGTAACGCGGGCTACACAGGGGCGGATGATTGGGATTAGCGGTGGAGATGATTACGGTGGAGGGGAATTTTCTTTAGATGAGAGATAAGGGATAAACGCAAAAAAGGTCTGCAACAGATAACTGTTGCAGACCTTTTCTTTATCTTATGTGGGACATAAAATCCCACCTATTTGACTATTCTATTAGATGTCGCGGTTTGAGTAATCGAGAACATTGCGGCGATTAGCCTGGAGACGCTCATAGCCTTCCTTGCTTCCGACGATAATCTTCTCAAATTCACGCAGACCAGTACCAGCAGGGATGAGGTGACCGCAGATTACGTTCTCCTTCATACCGAGCAGAGAGTCTGACTTGCCACGGATAGCAGCCTCGTTGAGCACCTTCGTTGTCTCCTGGAAGGATGCGGCAGACATGAAGCTCTTGGTATGGAGTGCAGCACGTGTGATACCCTGGAGAATCTGTGTAGATGTAGCAGGGATAGTGTCACGTACTGTGATAGTCTTCATATCACGACGCTTAAGACTGGAGTTTTCATCGCGGAGCTTGCGTGCAGAGATGATTTCACCAGCACGTACATTCTCAGAATCACCAGCGTCGAGGACATATTTCTTACCCCAGATACGGTCATTCTCCTCAGCGAAGTCAAGCTTATCGACGATTTCCAGTTCGAGGAAGCAGGTATCACCAGGCTCATTGATCTGCACCTTGCGCATCATCTGACGAACGATAATCTCGAAGTGCTTGTCATTGATCTTTACACCCTGCAGACGATATACGTCCTGAACCTCATTCACGATGTACTCCTGAACAGCGGTAGGACCCATAATAGCGAGGATATCGCCAGGAGTGATAGCACCGTCAGAGAGAGGAGTTCCAGCGCGGACACCGTCACGATCCTGTACGAGCAACTGCTTACTTGTAGGAACGAGATACTTACGCTGCTCACCAGTCTTGGAAGTAACGGTTACCTCACGGTTGTTACGCTTAAGCTGAGGGTTGATAGATACCTCACCGTCGATTTCACTTACCACAGCAGGGTTACTTGGATTACGTGCCTCGAAGAGCTCTGTTACTCGTGGGAGACCACCGGTGATATCGCCTGCACGGCTTACAGTACGTGGAATCTTCACGAGAGTGACACCAGAAGAGACAGACTGACCATCCTCTACTACTACGTGACCACCTACAGGGAAGTTATAACGACCGATTGACTGTCCGTTTTCATCGATGATTTCACATGAAGGAATGAGCTTGTGCTCCTTGTCTTCGATAATCACCTTCTCGGTAATACCTGTGGTATCGTCAGTCTCGGCATTATATGTTACGCCTTCCTTGACGTCAGTAAATCTTACCTTACCGCTGAACTCAGATACGATGACAGCATTGAATGGGTCCCACTTAGCGATGACATCACCCTTCTTTACTACGTCCTTATCCTTGAAATAGAGAGAAGAACCGTAAGGCACTGCCACGTTAGAGAGGATAACATCTGTTGCTGGGTCGATGAAGCGAACTTCAGCAAGACGGCTCACTACCATCTCACACTCCTTGCCTGGATCATCTGCATCAATACGCTCGATGAATGGAACGGTGCGAAGCTCATCAAACTCGATACGTGCCTCTTCTACCTTACAGGTAACGGATGCATTTGCAGTAGCACCACCAGCGATACCACCGGCGTGGAACGTACGGAGAGTCAACTGAGTACCAGGCTCACCAATAGCCTGTGCAGCGATAACGCCGACTGCCTCACCCTTCTGCACCATGCGCTGGGTAGCAAGGTTACGTCCGTAACACTTCATACATACGCCCTGCTTTGACTCACAGGTGAGTACGGAACGGATTTCAACTGTCTCAATACCAGCATCCTCAATGGCCTTAGCACGAACCTCATTGATTTCCTCACCAGCAGGACAGATGATCTCATTGGTATGAGGATTGATTACATCATGCACGCTGACACGACCGAGGATTCTCTCGTAGAGGCTTGATATTATTTCATCGCCATTCTTGAGAGCTGAGCAGAGCAAGCCACGGAGTGTACCACAGTCAGTCTCATTGATGATAACGTCATGTGAGACGTCAACAAGACGACGAGTAAGGTAACCTGCGTCGGCAGTCTTCATCGCGGTATCAGCAAGACCCTTACGAGCACCGTGAGAAGCGATAAAGTACTCAAGCACTGACATACCCTCCTTAAAGTTGGAAAGAATAGGGTTTTCAATGGTTGAACGGTCATCAGCACCTGCCTTCTGAGGCTTAGACATCAGACCACGGATACCTGAAAGCTGCTTAATCTGGTCCTTAGAACCACGGGCTCCAGAGTCAAGCATCATGAATACGGCGTTGAAGCCCTGGTCTGCCTCTGTCATCTCCTTCAGAAGGATATTACCGATGTCATTGTTTACATGAGACCATGTATCAATCACCTGGTTATAACGCTCGTTGTCAGTGATGAAACCGAGGTTATAGTTGTCAGTAATCTGGCGTACCTTTGCGTTACCATCAGCGATGAGTTGCTCCTTCTCTGGTGGAATGATGATATCGTCAAGGTTGAATGACAGACCTGCGAGGTATGCCATACGGTAACCGAGGTTCTTGATACCATCAAGGAATTCACAAGCACGTGCGAAACCTACAGCCTTGATGACGTCAGCGATGATATCGCGGAGTGACTTCTTAGAGATAATGGTATTTACGAAGCCCATCTCACGAGGTACAATCTCATTGACGATGACACGACCTACAGATGTCTCCACCTGACGGCGTACATACTTACCATTCTCTACGTCCTCTACTATTACCTTTACAGGAGCGTGAAGGTCACAACGCTTTTCATTGTAAGCGATGATAGCCTCTTCTGGACCATAGAATGAGAGTCCCTCACCCTTTGCACCAGGACGAAGCTTTGTGATATAATAGAGACCGAGCACCATATCCTGTGAAGGCACTGTGATAGGAGCGCCATTAGCAGGGTTAAGGATGTTATGGCTCTGGAGCATGAGGATCTGAGCCTCAAGGATAGCCTCATTGGAAAGAGGAAGATGGACAGCCATCTGGTCACCGTCGAAGTCAGCGTTGAACGCAGTACAAGCAAGCGGATGCAACTGGATAGCCTTACCCTCAATAAGCTTTGGCTGGAAAGCCTGAATACCGAGACGGTGAAGTGTAGGAGCACGGTTCAGAAGTACTGGGTGACCCTTCATCACATTCTCAAGGATATCATAGATAACCGGTTCACGACGGTCAACGATACGCTTTGCAGACTTAACAGTCTTGACGATGCCACGCTCGATGAGCTTGCGGATAATGAATGGCTTATAGAGCTCTGCTGCCATAAGTTTTGGCAGACCACATTCGCCCATGTTAAGTTCTGGACCTACAACGATAACGGAACGTGCAGAATAGTCAACACGCTTACCGAGGAGGTTCTGACGGAAACGACCAGCCTTACCCTTCAGAGAGTCAGAGAGTGACTTCAAAGGACGATTTGATTCGCTCTTTACTGCGCTTGCCTTGCGGGAGTTGTCAAACAAAGAGTCAACAGCCTCCTGAAGCATACGCTTCTCATTACGGAGAATAACCTCAGGAGCATGAATCTCTACGAGACGCTTCAGACGGTTGTTACGGATAATAACGCGACGATAAAGGTCATTGAGGTCAGATGTAGCGAAGCGACCACCATCCAGCGGAACGAGCGGACGAAGCTCTGGAGGAGTAACAGGAAGAACCTTCATGATCATCCATTCAGGCTTGTTCACATCCTTAGACTGACGGAAAGCCTCTACGACCTGAAGACGCTTCAATGCCTCGCTCTTGCGCTGCTGTGAAGAATCCTCATTAGCTGCACGACGGAGCTGAGCTGCGAGAGCATCGAGGTCGAGATTCTGGAGGAGGTAGTAGATAGCCTCTGCACCCATCTTGCAGACATACTTGTTAGGATCATTGTCCTCAAGGTAGTCATTATTTGGATCGAGGTAATTATCTACGATATTGATGTATTCTTCCTCAGTGATAAGGTCACCTACGTGTGTACCGTTAAGGTCGCCGTTTTCACCATCCTGCACTGGACTCTTTCCGTCCTTGCCTGCCATAGGTCCTGGATTGATTACGACGTACTTCTCGTAATAGATGACAGCTTCAAGCTTCTTTGTAGGCATTCCGAGGAGATAGCCAATCTTATTAGGAAGGCTACGGAAATACCAAATGTGTGCAACAGGGACAACGAGTTCGATATGTCCGCTGCGCTCACGGCGTACCTTCTTCTCTGTAACCTCTACACCACAGCGGTCGCAGACGATACCCTTATAGCGGATACGCTTGTACTTGCCACAGGCACACTCGAAGTCCTTGGTAGGACCGAAGATGCGCTCGCAGAAGAGACCGTCACGCTCTGGCTTGTAGGTACGGTAGTTGATGGTCTCAGGCTTGGTAACCTCACCGAATGAGTTCTCCAGGATTTCTTCAGGAGAAGCAAGACCGATAGTGATCTTGGTGAAGTTGTTCTTTATCTTAGTGTCTTTTTTAAAAGCCATATTTCTGTTTTGATTTAGGGAATAAGGAAAAGAGACTGATGCCCTTACTGGGCGGAAATGCTGTTCTGCGACATCATTCACATTTCCTTATTCCATCAAAAATATATTCCTGTAAATTTAATCCAACTTGATGCTAAGACCAAGACCGCGAAGCTCGTGGAGGAGCACGTTGAGTGACTCTGGGATGCCTGGAGTTGGCATTGGATCACCCTTCACGATAGCCTCGTAACTCTTGGAACGTCCTGCCACGTCGTCTGACTTGATGGTAAGGATTTCCTGAAGGACGTGGCTTGCGCCGAATGCCTCGATAGCCCAAACCTCCATCTCTCCGAAACGCTGACCACCAAACTGTGCTTTACCACCGAGTGGCTGCTGGGTAATGAGAGAGTAAGGACCGATAGAACGAGCGTGCATCTTGTCCTCTACCATGTGACCGAGCTTCAAGAAGTATGTGATACCTACGGTAGCAGGCTGGTCGAAACGCTCACCGGTCTCACCATCATAGAGGTGTGTAGAACAGTAGCGTGGGAGTCCTGCCTTGTCGGTCCACTCATTAAGGTCATCGAGCTTAGCTCCGTCGAAGATAGGAGTAGCAAACTTGACACCGAGTTTCTTACCTGCATAACCAAGTACAGCCTCGAAGATCTGACCGAGGTTCATTCGTGAAGGCACACCCAGTGGGTTCAATACCAAGTCAACTGGAGTACCATCCTCAAGGAATGGCATATCCTCCTGACGTACTACCTTAGATACGATACCCTTGTTACCGTGACGACCTGCGAGCTTATCACCTACACCTATCTTACGCTTCTTAGCGATATATACCTTAGCCATCTGATGAACACCAGCTGGAAGGTCATCACCGATTGAGATAGCGAACTTACGACGCTTGAGCTCTGCATCCAAAAGCTTATACTTGCGGATATAGTTCATGATAAGACGCTGGATAAGCTTGTCTGTGTGCTCGTCACCAGTCCAGTTGTTTGACTGGATTCCGTCATACTCAAGGTTTGCAAGAGCTGTAGCAGTGAAGCGACTTCCCTTGGTGATTATCTCAGCACCTGTATAGTCAGCAACGCCCTGACAGAGCTTGCCCTCTGTGAGAGTGAGGAGTTTATCTACAAGAATATCCTTGAGGTCCTTGCCCTTTGCTTCGTATTCCTCATCAATCTTAGCGAGAACTATCTTATCCTGCTTCTTTGATTCACGAGTCTTGACAGCACGAGAGAAGAGTTTCTTGTCGATGATAACACCTGAAAGTGATGGATTTGCCTTCAAAGAAGAATCCTTTACGTCACCAGCCTTGTCACCAAAGATAGCACGGAGAAGCTTCTCTTCAGGTGAAGGATCGCTCTCACCCTTAGGTGAAATCTTACCAATCATGATGTCGCCTGGTTCGATGCGAGCACCGATTCGTACGATACCATTGTCGTCAAGGTCCTTTGTCGCATCCTCAGATACATTAGGAATATCAGCAGTGAATTCCTCCATACCACGCTTTGTCTCACGAACCTCGAGAGAATACTCATCCACGTGAACAGAAGTAAGCACGTCCTCACGAACGATGCGCTCTGAAAGCACGATAGCATCCTCATAATTGTAACCCTTCCAAGGCATGTAAGCTACGAGGAGGTTACGACCGAGAGCCAACTCGCCATTCTCTGTAGCATAACCCTCAGTAAGGATGTCGCCAGCCTTTACGCGCTGTCCCTTCTTACAGATAGGACGGAGGTCGATGGTCATGTTCTGGTTGGTACGGCGGAACTTTGGAATGCGGTATTCCTTTGTAGCAGGCTCAAAGCTTACGAACTCGTCATCCTCTGTACGATCATAGAGGATACGGATTGTGGTAGCATCAACGTATTCGATAACACCTTCGCCCTCTGCTGTAATCATAGTACGTGAATCCTCACAGAGCTGCTTCTCGATACCTGTACCTACGATAGGGGCATCATTATGAAGCAATGGCACTGCCTGACGCATCATGTTACATCCCATCAGCGCACGGTGACCGTCATCATGCTCCAAGAAAGGAATAAGTCCGGCAGATACAGAAGCAATCTGCTGTGGAGATACGTCCATGAGCTTAACCTCTGATGGTGGAACTACTGGGAAGTCAGCATCCTCACGACACTTTACTACCTCACGGATAAATGTGCCATCATCATTAAGAGGAGCATTACCCTGACCGATAACTACGCCACTCTCTTCCTCTGCAGAAAGATACTTCACGTGTTCATTGTCAAGATCCACCTTGCCATTCTCTACAGTACGATATGGAGTCTCAATGAAACCGAGTTCATTGATCTGTGCATACATACAAAGAGATGAGATAAGACCGATGTTTGGTCCTTCAGGAGACTCGATAGGACAGAGACGACCATAGTGAGTATAGTGTACGTCACGTACCTCGAAGCCTGCACGCTCACGAGAAAGACCGCCAGGACCGAGGGCTGAAAGACGACGCTTATGGGTTACCTCAGCAAGTGGGTTGGTCTGGTCCATGAACTGTGACAGAGGGTTGGTACCGAAGAATGAGTTGATTACGCTGGAGATTGTCTTAGCGTTGATCAAATCTGTTGGTGTGAACACTTCGGTATCACGTACATTCATGCGTTCACGGATGGTACGGCTCATACGAGCAAGACCAATAGAAAACTGGTTAGCCAACTGCTCTCCCACGGTGCGAACGCGACGGTTAGAGAGGTGGTCGATATCATCGACTGTGGCGTTAGAGTTGATGAGCTGAATGAGATACTTGATAATCTCAATGATATCCTCATGAGTAAGAGTGCGAACGTTGATGTCTGTATCAAGATTAAGCTTTTTATTGATACGGTAACGTCCTACCTCACCGAGGTCATAACGTTTGTCTGAGAAGAAGAGGTTGTGGATAACCTCAGCAGCAGACTGGTCATCAGCAGGGTCAGCATTTCTCAACTGACGATAGATGTATGTGACAGCCTCAGTTCCTGAGTTTGAAGGGTCCTTAGCAAGTGTATTGAAGATGATGCTATACTTGCTTGCAGCCTCTGCTGTCTTGTGGAGAAGGATTGTAGATTGCTCTGAATCGAGAATCTGATCCATATTTTCCTCAGAAATAACAGTCTCGCGTTCAAGGATTACCTCATTACGCTCCATAGTATATACTTCACCAGTATCTTCATCTACGAAGTCCTCAGTCCATGTCTTTAGCACGCGGGCTGCAAGAGTACGACCGATACAAGCCTTGATATTCTTCTTTGTAACCTTTACTTCTTCTGAAAGATCGAAGAGATCAAGAATCTGCTTATCGCTCTCATAACCGATGGCACGGAGAAGAGTAGTTACAGGCAACTTCTTCTTACGGTCGATATACGCGTACATCACATTATTGATATCGGTAGCGAACTCAATCCAAGAACCCTTGAAAGGAATGATACGAGCAGAATAAAGGCTACGACCATTAGCGTGAACGCCCTGTCCGAAGAATACGCCTGGAGAACGGTGAAGCTGTGATACTACAACGCGCTCAGCACCATTGATTACGAAAGTACCGTTAGAGGTCATGTAAGGGATAGTGCCGAGGAACACGTCAGAGATGACAGTCTCGAAGTCCTCATGCTCAGGGTCAGTACAGTACAGTTTCATCTTTGCCTTCATAGGCACACTGTAAGTCAGACCACGCTCCAGACACTCCTCGATAGTATAACGAGGTGGGTCAATGAAGTAGTCAAGGAACTCGAGGACAAAGTTGTTGCGTGTGTCCGTAATAGGGAAATTCTCTCTGAACACCTTATACAGACCATCGTTCTTACGCTCCTCAGGTGGAGTGTCCAACTGAAGGAAGTCTTGGAAAGACTTTAACTGCACATCAAGGAAATCCGGATATGGCATTGGATTCTTGACGCGTGCAAAGTTTACTCTATTATCGACTTTTGCTGCCATTATATATATATAATTGTTATAATTTTGATTCTAAACCAATAATTACTCTATCACACCTTCAATCCTGTCTCTCTACACTAAGACAAAACAATGGGATTGTTTCCTTATATCTTTACTCTCAGACACACAGAAGACAGACCGACATAAAAAGAAGCCCATTAGGACTTGCAAGACACAAAAAGGTTAAGACCCACCTACTTAGTAGATCTTAACCAATTTGTCTTATTTATGTAAAGTCCGAAAAAATCGGAATTAAATAATCTAAAAAATCAGATTACTTGAGCTCTACCTTAGCACCAGCCTCTTCGATAGCCTTCTTGAGGTTCTCAGCTTCAGCCTTAGCCATACCCTCCTTGATAGTAGCAGGTGCACCATCAACGAGCTCCTTAGCTTCCTTAAGACCGAGACCACAAGCCTCCTTAACAGCCTTAACAACCTGGAGCTTGTTAGCGCCTACCTCAGCGAGAACAACATTGAAAGAGTCCTTCTCCTCAGCAGCAGCCTCACCAGCAGCAGCTGGACCTGCAGCAACAGCAACAGCTGCAGCAGCTGGCTCGATGCCATACTCTTCCTTAAGAACCTGTGCCAATTCATTAACTTCCTTTACTGTGAGGTTTACGAGTTCCTCAGCAATAGCTTTAATATCTGCCATTTTATTTAAATGTTTTAATAGTTTATACTGTAAAAAATGATTATGGGTTGCAGCCACGGCTTTTATGCACAGACTGCCAAAAATTGATTTGGTTTTTCAGTCTTGACAAGGCACAAGTCCCTGTCATTACTGTAGAGTGCATCTTCGTCGATTACTCTGCCTTCTTTGACATAGTTTCGAGAAGACCATGGATCTTGCCACCAGCAGAACCCTGGAGTGCAGAGATAACGTTCTTTGCAGGAGACTGCAAGAGAGCGACGATATCTGCGATAACCTCGTTCTTGCTCTTGATTGCAGAAAGAGCCTCGAGATTCTCAGCACCAACAAATACCATTTCCTCAGCGTAAGCGCCCTTAAGAGTAGGATTTACATCCTTGTACTCCTTGAGAAGCTTAGCAGGAGCGTTCGCAACGTTAGCGAACATGAGTGCAGTGGTACCCTTCAATGTTGGGTAAAGTGCAGAGAAATCAACCTCAGAAGCCTCAAATGCCTTGTGAAGGAGCTTGTTCTTCACGACAGACAACTTGATCTCGTTCTTGAAACACTTGCGACGGAGAGCGCTTGTATCAGCAGCATTCAGACCTGTAAGATCTACGAGGTAGAAATGTGGATACTGAGACAGCATCTCACCAATCTCAGTGATGATTGTATCTTTTACTTCCTTTTTCATTGTACAAAACTTTTAGAGTTACTCGGCTGATTTAGGATCAATCTTGATACCCTTACTCATTGTGCTTGAAATAAAGATACTCTTGATGTATGTACCCTTAGCAGCTGCAGGCTTGAGCTTGATAACAGTAGAGATGAACTCCTTGGCGTTACCGAGAATCTGCTCAGCTGTCATGGACACCTTACCAATAGATGTATGGATGATACCAGTCTTGTCAACCTTGAAGTCGATCTTACCCTGCTTAACCTCCTTAACGGCCTGAGCAATGTTCATTGTTACAGTACCGCTCTTAGGGTTTGGCATAAGTCCACGAGGACCGAGGATACGGCCGATAGGACCAATCTTACCCATACAAGAAGGCATGGTGATGATAACATCGATATCAGTCCAACCACCCTTGATCTTATCGATGTACTCATCAAGACCAACGTAGTCAGCACCAGCTTCCTTAGCAGCAGCTTCCTGATCAGGTGTACAGAGAGCAAGCACACGTGTTACCTTACCAGTTCCATTAGGAAGAGATACGACACCACGTACCATCTGGTTAGCCTTACGAGGGTCAACACCGAGACGAACATCAACATCAACAGAAGCATCAAACTTTGTTGTAGTGATTTCCTTAACGAGAGCTGAAGCCTCAGCAAGAGAATAGAGCTTGTTAGCCTCTACCTTACCAGCTACTGCTTTTTGATTTTTAGTCAGTTTACTCATTTTCTTTGAAGTTTTTTCGGTCCAAACGGTGATATGATAATCACCTCCCGGAAATTGTTAATTACTCAGCAGGAAAATCTCCTTTTACAGTGATACCCATACTACGAGCAGTACCTGCGATGAGACGCATAGCAGACTTAATTGTGAAACAGTTCAAGTCAGGCATTTTATCCTCAGCGATTGCGCGTACCTGTTCCCAAGTAACAGCAGCAACCTTCTAATCTGATCCCATGTTACTTCAGCTACCTTATTACGGTTAGGAGTAGAAGAACCGGTCTTGATCTTGGCAGCTTCCTTCAGCTGAACAGCTGCAGGTGGAGTCTTAATCTCAAAGCTGTATGATTTGTCAGCGTAGTAAGTGATAACGACAGGAAGAATCTTACCTGCCTTATCCTGGGTACGGGCGTTGAATTCCTTACAGAATCCCATGATGTTGATACCCTTGGAACCAAGAGCAGGACCTACTGGAGGTGAAGGATTCGCAGCGCCGCCTTTAATCTGTAACTTGATAAATCCAGCAACTTCTTTAGCCATTTTCGTTAATATTAAAAATTGAGTGAATGTATTCAGAAGCACAAGACACAACTATACCTTTCGTAACATTAAAGGGATAATAGATGCTATGCTTCTTTTTCGACTTGCATAAAACCGAGTTCCAGAGGCGTTTTGCGTCCGAAAATCTTAACCATCACCGTCAACTTACGTTTCTCTGCATTTACCTCTTCGATAACTCCAGTGAAACCGCTGAACGGTCCATCAGCAACCTTAACCACTTCGTTCACAGCGTATGGGATGTCAATTTCTTCTTCGAGAACAGTCTCTTCGGCTGTACCAATCATGGAATTGATATCTGACTGACGAACAGGAGTAGGATTATCCAATCCTCCAAGGAAGCCGAGACAATTAGGCATGAAGCGCAGAGTGTGAGCCATATCTCCTATGAGATTAACTTCAATAAAGAGATAACCTGGTAACTGGACTTTCTCTTTCTCGACTCTTTTGCCATTACGCATGACAACGTGCTTTTCAACAGGCAAGAGGATTTGAGAAACATTAGAAGCGAGGAATTGATTATGAGTCATTTCCTTTTCAATATATTCCTTAAGTTTCTGCTCTTTTCCGCTGACAGCACGCATTACATACCATTTCATTCCTTTCTCTGCCATGACTTTCCTTAGGTTTAATTAGGATAGATGTTGCTCATGACAAATCTGAACACCGAGTCCATTGCGAACACAACCACTGCGATGACAAGGGAAGCAGATAATACAACCATCGCAGCATGGGTAAGTTCAGATCTTGTAGGCCATGATGTCTTATGCGCAAGTTCATCGTAACATGCCTTGCAATAATTTATTACCT
>OQVU01000740.1_pt1 | contig 12598 bp, 19 predicted proteins | sample 1691611 | NCBI WGS metagenome assembly OQVU01 (sample SAMN03418272, study PRJEB22391) | human gut metagenome | biome: human-gut; feature: organic feature; material: feces | host: Homo sapiens | place: Tanzania | collected 2013-01
GTAGTATGGCATTAAGTCCGGCTGCGGGCCCCGCAAGGCCCGCCGTGGGAAATCTACAACTGCCGCTGCACGCTGATTGCGGCAGTGGATGAGGTAGATACATCAGACGGGCTGCGTAGGACACGCGACGGGCTTATATCTGACATGACATATGCGCAGTGGGAAGCATCGAAGCAGGGATACAGCGGCAAACAGTTATCCCCATATCACATATGGAGCGAAAAATCTGCAAAGGATGTTACGAAGAAATACATAGATTCCGCCAAGCCCCGCATGGGTAAGGTGCGATACGAGAACGGATACCGCATAAAAGGGCACAAGACCGAAATCGAAGTTGCAAACCAACTCAGAGATCAATTCGGCGGGAAGTTCGTGCTGTTGAAAGAAGCGAATGCGCAGGGGATAAAAACGCCGGACTACCTATGGCGCGGTAAACAGTGGGAATTGAAAAGTATATCAACAGCGAAAGCAGCAGATATGGCGATTCGAAAAGCCACAAAGCAGATTGCAAAAACTCCTGGAGGGGTTGTGTTACAGTGCACAGGATCCATCAATACCGATGAGCTTATACGCATTGTAGATGATAGAGCAGTTCGCAGCGTGGTTAGCACTGGGTTCGGTTTTGATGTGATTGCATTGGAAGAAAACGGTTCTCTCCTATTCGCACGAAGGTATAAAAAATGAGCCGCCCCCCCTCCAGTAACGGGAAGAGGTTCGGCTCGAAAAAACGGAAACATGAGTTTCCTCACTGTCAGTATATGCAATTCCCGAAAAAAAGTCAAGAGGGATTTTATGATGAACGTTGAAATCACCGACAACAGCAAAGAGGTTTCTGGCGCCATCCATGCGGCGCTTCTGCGGGGGCTGGAAAAGATTGGCCTGGTGGCAGAGGGATATGCGAAAAAGCTTTGCCCTGTTGACACCGGCAATCTGCGCAACAGCATCACCCATGTGGTAGACGAGCAGGAACCGGCGGCAATCATCGGCACGGATTCCGAGTACGGCGCGTATGTGGAATTAGGTACCGGAATTTACGCCGAGGGCGGCGGTGGACGGCCTACACCATGGGTATATCAGGACGCGAAGGGCAACTGGCACATGACCCACGGCAATAAACCGCAGCCGTTTCTGAAACCCGCTGCGGCTGACCATGTAAGACAGTATCGGGACATTCTGGAAAGCGAGCTGAAAAATGGATAAGGACTTTATCAAGGCGGTGGAGACCGTGCTTGCGACCGGCGCAAGGGTGCAGCTCAAGCAGATGAAGGACGGGAGCATCAAGGCGCAGATCGTCAAGATGGAAGAAATCAAAAAATAAATATGACCGCAGCGCAATTGAGCGCGCGGAAAGGCACGATGAGCCAACTACTGAGAAATTCTCGGTGGTTGGCTCTTTTCTTTTGGTAAAACCCGCGAGGTACGGCGGTTTTTATACAACGTTCGCCCCCGAAGAATTGGGGCCAAGGAAAAGGAGAACGAATAACATGGCGAAATTTACGAGAGCAGAAATCAGAAATATTCTCGGCGAGGCTTGCACCGAAGAGATCGAAAATCGCTTGGTTGCGCTGCATCTGGGCGTGGTTGACCCCCTCAAGGACGATCTCACGAAGTACAAGGCGGACGCGGAGAAACTGCCCAGCGTCCAGAAGGAATTGGACGACCTCAAGGCAGCAGGCGATGGCGGTTATAAGGAAAAGTACGAGAAGGAACACTCGGCCTTTGAAACTTACAAATCCGACGTCACGGCAAAGGAAAGCAAGGCGGCGAAGGAAAAAGCCGTGCGCGCTTACTTTGAGAGCAAAAACATCACCGGCGCGAACTTGGACCTTGCCATGCGTGGCTGCGGCGAAGAAATGTCCGCATTGGAACTGGACGGCGAGCAGATCAAGGACACCAAGAGCCTTGATGCGCTCGTAGACGGCGCCTACAAGGGGCTTGTCTCCACCACGCAGACGCACGGCGCGAATCCCGCCAATCCTCCGGCGAACACTGGCGGCGCAAAGACCCGCGAGGACATCTATAAGAAGGACGATAAGGGTCGCTATGTGATGTCTACGGCGGAGCGCCAGAAAGCGCTTGCCGATCTGATGGCAAGCGAAAACAACTGATTTTTTGAAAGGAGCTATTTATGGCTGCGAAACCTAACGTAACAACTTCTGCACAGTATAGCACTTCCGCTCGTGAGGAAGATTTTGCTACCCGATTCACGGACAACTGGGACGCGCTGCGCAACATCATGGGCATCATGCGTCCCATCCGCAAGGCCCCCGGCACAAAGCTGGTTTCCTACAAGGCCAGCGTGGACGGAGGTCTCAAGGGCGGCACTGTGGCCGAGGGCGACGAGATCCCCTTTACCAAGATGAAGGTGGAGCCTGTTGCCTACGGCGATATCGACATTGACAAGTACGCCAAGAGCGTGACGATCGAGAGCGTGGCGAAGTACGGCGCTGATGTTGCCGTGGAGAAGACCGACGAGGCGTTCCTCGTGGCGCTTCAGAACAAGGTTCTGACCGACTTTTACACCTTCCTCGGCACCGGCACGCTCAAGGTGACCGAGAAGACGTGGCAGCGAGCTCTTGCGATGGCAAAGGGCAAGGTGCTGGACAAGTTTGCCGGTCTCGACAAGGACGTGACCGAGGTGGTTGGCTTTGCCAACATCCTCGACGCTTACGATTACCTGGGCGACAAGGAGATCACCGTGCAGACCATGTTCGGCCTGAACTATGTGGAGAACTTCCTGGGCTACCGCACGCTGTTCCTGCTGCCCGAGAAGTACATCGCCTCCAAGAAGGTGATCGCTCTGCCCGTGGAGAACATCGATCTTTACTATGTGGACCCGAGCGACAGCAACTTTGCCAAGCTGGGCCTGAACTACACCGTGAAGGGCGAAACCAACCTGATCGGCGTTCATGTCGAGGGCGATTACAGCCGCGCCACGGGCGATATGTACGCCATCATGGGCATGAAACTGTGGGCTGAGTATCTGGACGGCATTGCCGTGGCTACCGTTTCGGTGGCCGGCGCGGGCTAAATAGGAGGGCGGCGTAATGCTTGAACAGGTCTTACGGCACTTGAACAACTGGTTCCTTGTGGAGATTCACGAGGGCACGTTCACCGTGGAGAATGGCAGCATTGCGCTGCCCTTTCTCCTGACCAATCAATATTTCCGCATCGTCGGCTCCGTGTTTAACGACGGGCTGCATCAATACCCGGCGACCGATCTGACGGACGAGACATTTACCGGGACGGTGTGGGCGCTGGCGGTGCCAAAGGCTGTGGTTGCGCTTGCCGAAGATATCGCCGCGTGGCAGGAGAAGAACGGAGAGGCCGTTGCAAGCCCGTATCAAAGCGAGAGCTTCGGGGGCTACTCCTACACCAAACGCAGCGCAGGAAACGACAGCGGCACGTTAAACGGCTGGCAGGACGCTTTCAGAGGCCGGTTAAACGACTGGCGGAAGCTCAAGGGGGTGGAACCGTGAGTTTACTGGACGATTTCGCAAGCAAGTGCGTGCTGATGGAAAAGACGCGAACGCCGGACGGCGCAGGCGGCTACATCGTTGCGTGGGCCGAGGGCGCAGAATTTCTCAACTATCAGGCGCTCGACACCTCGATGGAGGCCCGCAGAGCCGAAAAAGATGGCGTGACCTCGGTGTATTCCGCACTGGTCAACAAGACCGTTCCCATCGAGTACAACGATTATTTCCGTGACATGTCCACCGGCAACACCTACCGCGTGACCTCAAACCCGGAGGAAAAGGCAGCGCCGAGGTCTGCGGGTGCAATCATTAAGGCATTAAAATTCTTCACAGCGGAGCGAAAGGAGCTGCCGAAATGACAAAGGACAAGGCGCTCCATGCGTGGTTTTCTCAATTCCTCCCAGCGTATCCGACCTCCAACGTGCCGGAAGATGCGGTGTTCCCGTGGCTGACCTATGAGCTTATCACCGGATCATGGGAGAGCGGCGAAATCGCGCTGACGGTCAACCTCTGGTATTACACCGAGAGCGAAGCGATACCCAACGCAAAGGCGCAGGAAATCAGCGACGCCATCGGCATGGGCGGCTGTATGGTCGCCTACGACGGCGGAGCTATGTGGATCAAGCGCGGCTCCCCGTGGTGCCAGAACATCGCGGACGAAAGCGATAAAAACATCAAGCGGAGGTATCTCAACATCACGGTTGAGTTTCTGTCGCAAAACTGATGAAAGGGAAAGACTATGAAATTTACCCAAATTCCTGTTGATACATTTCAGAAATTACAGATCAACGCCGGTATTTTAACGACTGACTTTACGCCTGCAACAGGCACCATTGGTGAGGCAGGGCAGATCGGCGCGACGACCGGCGGCGTCAACTTCTCGGCGACTCCGGAATACTCGGACTACGGCGAAGATATTGACAACTGCCCCAAAAACACGAAGGAACTGAAAAAGCTCGATTCGTGGGAAGCAAAGGCAAGTGGTACGTTTGTCAGTGCCGATACCGCCATTGCAAAAAGCCTGTGCGGCGCTGCGGACATTGACAGCAGTGACACCACGAAAGTGACACCGAGAAATGACGTGCTTGAAAAGGACTTTTCGGATATCTGGCTGGTTGGTGACTACTCCGACAAGAACGGAGACGCGAATGGCGGCTTTATCGCAATCCACCTGATGAATGCACTGTCCACCGGCGGGTTCCAGCTTCAAACGGCGGACAAAGGCAAAGGCCAGTTTGCCTTTGAGTATACGGCGCACTATTCCATGAGCGCGCAGGACAAGGTGCCGTTTGAAATTTACATCAAGGCCGGTACGGCGGAGGCGTAAATGAGACTTTCCGACATTCAGGGCGAGCGCGTCTTTGACGTCATCGCGGATATCATCGACCCGATTGCCAACATTGCGGAGGACGATGCGGCATCCGCGCTGTTCAAGCGCGAGAAGCTGCCCGAGGGCATGACGGTGAAGCAGTTTGCTACGCAGCGGGCGCGCAAAGCGCTCCCTGTGCTGCTCAAGGGCCACAAGAGCGACATCATCGCAATTTTTGCTTCTATTGAGGGCGTGAGCGCGGAGAGCTACAAGGGCGCGCTGAACCTCGTCAAGCTGATGCGCGACGCGACGGAGCTTTTGACCGATGAAGCGTTTGGCGCGCTTTTTCTCTCAGCGCAGAGCGGGAAATCCTCTGGCTCTGCGCAGGAGAATACCGAGGGCAAAGAAGAATAAAGCCGTTCCTGCGGTACTGTGTGGCGCGGCTCAATGAAAAAGCGAGAAACGACGCATACCGCATCTATGTGACGGACGCACTGCGCATTGTGGCCGAAAACACGGCGCGATACGCGGGCGGAAACTATATCAAGGCGCGATACGCGGACATTATTGAGCCGAAAAAGCAGGACAACAGAACGTGCGAAGAGATTACCGCCGATATTGTCGCGCGGTGCGGGCTGACGATAAAAAAAGCCGCCCCTGACGGGGCGGCGGAGGGATAGGCGTTATTTGAGGACGTATTCCGAGATCATGCGGCCAATCTCCCCGATGTCGGTATCGCCTTTGAACTCAAATTTGGCGGTAAAGCCATTGGAGAACGTCAGGACAAGCTCGCTGTCGGGGATCAGCTCAACAAGTCCGGGTGTCTGGATAGCGAAGAACTGCACCTTGGAAAAGGGCATGGAGCTGAACGATTTCCGTTTTCCGGTGATGCCCTGCACGTCAACGGAAATGATGCGCTTGTTGGTGAAGATAAGCTGGTCGCGGATCGTTTTAAACGCGCAGGCGATCTCTTCGCCCGCGATCAAAAGACCGTTGACCTCGTCGCGGACTTCGGCAATGGGAATAGGCTTTAAGTCAAATGCGGAATCTTTGTTGAAATTGATCATGGCAAAACCCTCCTTTTCTGAAATTGTAGTACATAAGCCTTGACTTTTCAAGGGCTTTTCACCAAAAACACCAAAAAGCGTGGTGAGAACATGAATTTATTAGACCTTTTTGTCAAAATCAGCGTAGACACGAGCGAAGTAGATAAAAACCTCGGAGATACCAAAGAAAAGGCATTGAGCTTTGGCGACGTGCTGAAAGCGAATATTGCAGGACAAGCCATTGTTGCTGGCGTGAAAGCTGTTGCCGGTGCGGTAAAAAACATTGGCGAAGCAGCGATACAAAGCTACGGGGAGTATGAGCAGCTGGTCGGCGGCGTGGAAACGCTTTTTAAATCCTCTGCCGATACCGTGATGCAGTACGCGCAGAACGCATACCAGACGGCGGGCATGAGCGCAAACGAGTACATGACCACCGTGACGGCGTTTTCCGCGTCCCTGCTGCAATCGATGGGCAATGACACGGATGCGGCTGCGGAAAAGGCAAATTTGGCCATTACCGACATGAGCGATAACGCAAACAAGATGGGTTCGAGCATGGAATCCATTCAAAATGCGTATTCCGGCTTCGCCAAGCAGAACTATACCATGCTCGATAACCTTAAGCTCGGCTATGGCGGCACGAAGGAGGAAATGCAGCGTCTTTTGGACGATGCGAACGCCTTAAACGCCGCGCAGGGCAATTATACCAACTACACCATCAGTAGCTACGCGGATATCGTTGACGCTATCCATACCGTGCAAACGGAAATGGGCATCACGGGCACAACGCAGCTGGAAGCCAGCACGACGATTCAAGGCTCTATCGCGTCGATGAAAGCGGCGTATGACAACTTTATCACGGGGCTTGGCGATGAAAACGCCGACATGGCGGAACTCATCACAAATCTTTTGGGCAGCACCGTGACGGTGGCGGAAAACCTCCTGCCGGTCGTTGAGAGAATTCTTGAAAACATCGGCGTTGTGGTGCAGAAAAAAGGCCCTGAAATGATCGAGAAATTCGTCGGCTATGCCGTCGAAAAACTGCCGCAGGTCATTGAGCTGGGCATGAAGATGGTGATGGCGATCGTCAGCGGCCTTGCCGAGAATTTGCCGCAGATCGTCCAGTCGGTTCTTGACATGATGGCGACCATTGTAGAGACCTTTGTTTCTTCGCTCCCCGATATTGTAAATGTCGGCAAACAGATCGTGAAGGGCCTGTGGGAAGGCATTAAGGCAATGGGTAGCTGGATCGGCGATAAGGTCAGTGGTTTCTTTTCGCGGATCGTTTCCGGCGTGAAAAGCAAGTTGGGGATCCATTCCCCGTCCCGCGTGTTTGCGGGAATCGGCGAGAATATGGCACTGGGCCTTGGCGAGGGCTGGGACAACGAGTATGGCGATATCAAGCGGAATATCACGAGCAACCTTGATTTTGGGACGGCAAGCATCGGCACGGAGAGGGCTGTTTCTGGGAAATTGCAGGGCGCAATTTCTTCCCTCAGCGGCATGGGCGGGGATATCAACATTGTTGTGCAGTCTGTGCTTGACGGGAAGGTAATCGGCGAGACGGCATACAAATACAACAGGCAGCTCCAACGAGCAATGGGGGTGTAAATGGATATCACGCTGAAAATCGGCGCGCTTGACGTGCACAAAAAGGTATCTACTTACTCCGTCCAGCGCGAGGTGAGCTACGGGAAGATCATTGTAACGATGGACGATGTGGAGCACGCGGCGCGGAACAAAGACCGCTATGTCGTGACGTTCTCCCTCTTCCCGATGACGGAGGACGAGGCGACGGCATATTGCGACGCGCTGCGCGCATCGACCATTGAGGTGACATTTTCCGACCCATATACCAAGACAGACTTGGTAAAATCGATGCGCGTGACGAGCAATCTTGACGCGGCGTTTGCGCTTGTGTCTGTCGATGGAAAACGTAGGTATAAGGGCGGAGAGATACAGTTGAGGGGAATCTGATGCACAGTGTAAGCGATTTGTACTTAACACTGCTTGCCGACAAGAATCATCGCGTAGAAACCAAATTAAGCATTGCGGGGGTGGAGTACAGCCAAGCAGATATCGTTAAGGACAGTCTGCGTGTCTACGGTGGGCTGTACTCCACCTTTGGCATTGGTAACTGCTCTGCACGGCAAATCGAGTTTGAGATCATGCCAAAAGGCGATATCCCACGGCAGGCAGAAATCAAGGTTTATGCGCGGCTTGTGTCGGACGGGCAGGAAAGCGAATGGATCCCGAAAGGCGTTTTCTATTTCGCGACACGAAAAACCGACAGGAAAACGGGAGTTTTGAGCGTGCACGGGTATGATGCGATGCTCAAGGCGGAGCAAACGTGGCTCGACAGCAGCTATGACGCGGAGACGTGGCCGATGCCGGTGTGGACGGCGGTCAATGACATTGCGGCACGCATGGGTGTTGCGGTGGACAGCAGGACGCAGCTCAACGCGGCGTTCCCCGTGCAGTACCCTGTGGACGACGAGGGCGATATGACGATGCGCGAGGCGCTGGGGCGTATTGCGGTCGCCAACGCGGGGAACTGGATCATCACAGACGAGGGGAATCTGCTGCTGGTCGGGTTGAACTCCATGCCCGCTGAGACCAATTATCTTATCACGGAGACCGGCAGCGCCATTACCTTTGGCGGCGTGCGTATCCTCGTGTAAGGGGTGATGATATGGACAAGGTTTACTTGGGGCGTAAAATCGCAGAGTTTTCCCCCGGGATTGCGTCGCAGCCCATCTCCAAGGTGGAGTTGCTGGACGAAAACGGCGATGTAGTGGCTTTTGCCGGAGACGATACGGGCAAGACATTGACGGCGCTGCATCCTGACGGAACGGGGGAAATGGCGCGGGCTATCCTCGGCAAAGTCAAGGGATACGCGCACACTGGATACGAGGGCAGCGACGCACTGCTAAATATTGCGGCAGAGGTCGGTGATGCAATGACCGTCGCGGGGCACTATGTCCCGCTCGTTGAGCAAGAGATTAATTTCTCGGCGCTGTGCGCTTCCGGCATTTCCTCTCCCGACGCTGACGAGTTGGACGACGAGTATCCGTACAAATCCGCTACGCAGCGGCAGATCGAGCGCAACATGGCAAAGGCTCGCTCCCTCATCACCAAGACCAGCGAGGAAATCATGCTCAAGGTCGAGGGCATTGACGGGCGGGTAACGTCCCTGTCCACGTCAATCGACGGTATCCGCAGCGAGGTGTCCGGTAAGATCGACGGCAAAAACGCACAGAGCATGATCGATCAAAGCCTAAAGGGCATCACGATGAGCGCAAGCAGCGGAGCAGACGGGACGACCTTTAAGCTCATGGCAAACGGTGCAGAGCTGAGCACGCAGACGTTTGACCTGCATGTCAAATCCGTAAATATCGACGGCGCGCTAACCATTGGGCAGCTGCCAAAAGGCGTTGCACAGACGAGCCAAATCCCGACCCACACAAGCCAGCTCACCAATAACAGCGGCTATCAGACCGAGCAGGGCGTGACGCAGATCATCAAGGGCACGGTGACAACGGACTACATCTATGCGTTGGGCGTGGAGGCATCCACGCTGCGAGGCAATCAGGTCGGATTGAAGGACGGAAACGGCAACACAGTCGGCGGTATTGCACTGTCGTACACGACGACCGGCGTAGGCCTTGGGCTGCTCACATCTCAAGGCGGTATCCAAATCCAATCGGCGGGTAACCTGTTTTTGTCAGCTGGAACGGGAGGAAGCATCACTGTGCAGTCCGGGCGCGTGCAGCTCGGCGCGGCGGCGCTGTGTCTTGCAACGGCAAGCTACGGCTACGGTGCACCATCCGGCGCGGGCGTTGCGGGGCAAATCTACGTGCAACTGAGGCAATGATATGGCGAGCTTATGGGTAACGATTACGCCAGATCAAAATGACGGCACGCGGGCATACGTCAGCGGAGAGTTTTCCGGCGGCGATGAGAGCTACGCTTACGCCCGAAGAATCCGCGTCTCCGTCACTGGCGTCGGCGAATATTATTTTACGTCGCCGCAGACGAGCGGCGGCTATAACACGTTTTCCGGCGTCATTACCGGGCTGTCTCCCGGCACGTTCTACTCGTGGTTTGCTTGGCTCCAATACCGCGTTACGGGAGGATTTGGCGGAGACAGCTTTGAGCAAAACGGCAACTTTACTACGGCCTCGGTATCGCCGCCGCAGCCGACGCGGACGTATTACGCCTATATTAACTTCAACGGGAATGGCGGCAGCGGCGCGCCCGCGACGCAATACGGCAACGAGTCCAATGACAACGGTTATGTCAATTTTTACCTGCCGAGCACCGTCCCTCAAAAGAGCGGGTATGTGTTTGCTGGATGGTCGCTCAACTCGGATAGCTCCGGCACGCTTTATGCCGCTGGCAGTAAGATCGTGCTATACAGCGGCGCGACATCCTACCCCGGCACATGCTACACGCTGTATGCTGTCTGGGTGGAGGACACAAGCTCTGGGATTTTGATGTCAAACGGTGCCCAGTTTCTCCCCGGCGATGTGTGGCTTTACACAGACCGCTGGCGGCTGGGTGATATCTGGGTATGCCTCGGCGGGACAACATGGGCAAGAGGAGGATAAACATGGAAGAACAGGCAATGCAGGCGATGCGCACGGCCTTTGACGTGCTGGATACGGTCACGATCTCCACGTCGGAGGTCGACAAGATGTACACGGCGCGAAACGAACTGCGCAGGGCGTATGCGATTCTCGCACAGGGCGTGGAGCATAAAAAGCAGACGGAAACGGAGGTAGCGGATGGCGGACAAAGCAATTAACGATCTTGTACAAGCGTCGCAGATCACCGACGATGACTTGTTTGTTTTGCAGCAGCAGGGCGCGGCGAAAAAACTTAAAGGCAAGACACTGCTGGAATTTCTGACGTTTAACGTTCTGCGCGTCTCCGTTGAGACGCTGCCGACAGGCAGCCAAGCGACGGCCACCTTTAACCCCAACAACGGCACGCTGACGCTTGGCATCCCCAGGGGCGACAGGGGCGCGCAGGGAGCACCCGGCGCAAAGGGTGACCCAGGCGTGGACGGTAAGCAGGGAGCGCAGGGCATCCAAGGGCCACAGGGCAAGCAGGGCATCCAAGGCCCCGCTGGTCCCGCCAACACGCTTAAAATCGGTAACGTCACCTCTGGAACTGTTGCAAGCGCAACGATCACGGGCACTGCGCCCAATCAGACGCTTAACCTTGTGCTCAAGCAGGGGGATAAGGGCGATAACGCGCCTACCATTACGGGCATCACCATCCGTCAGAGCGACTATCATATGATCGTGTCGCTCTCCGACGGCACGAGCTACGACGCGGGCTATTGTCGTGGCGCTTCTGGTGCTGGTACTGGTGACATGCTGGCGTCTGTGTATGACCCTAACAACAAGCGCAAGGACATCTTTGCATATGTTGACAATGCTATCAAGGACGTCAAGGTAACTACTGATGCAACGCCTACGCAGGGCAGCGCGAATCCCGTACAGTCTGGCGGCGTGTACTCGGCGCTCGCCAATAAGCTCAACAAGACTGGCGACGGCAGCAACGTGACGGCGGCTTTTTCCAAGGCTTCGTCCCGCGTAGACATCGCAACGGGGGAAAAGCTCTCGGTGCTGTTTGGCAAGATTGCAAAGTGGCTGGGTGACCTCGGCACGCTGGCATTTAAGTCAACAGTCGCAAAATCCGACCTTGCAAAAGACGTGCAGGCTATTTTGGGCAAGGCAGACAGCGCTTTGCAGAGTGCACCGGTTACAAGCGTCAACAGCAAGACAGGCGCTGTAAGCCTTGCAAAGGGAGATGTAGGCCTCAGCAACGTGGACAATGTTAAGCAGTACAGCGCGAGCAATCCTCCTCCGTATCCGGTCACGAGCGTCAATGGCAAAACTGGAGCAGTAACTGTATCCAGTGCGGACTTACCTAAGACCACCGCGCTGCTCAAAGGCGATGGCACTGGTGGCGCAGCAGCGGCGACGCGCGGCAGCGATTACATTGCCAGCGGCAACATTACCAAACAGACGCTTGTGGCAACAAAGACCACGCCAACGGAAAACAACGCTATCAACTGGTATTACAGCTAAGGAGGGGACGGCATGGCAACGATTACACTGCACCCGTCTCAGGTAGTCGCAGAGGAGAGCACATACGACAGCGTGAGTGCCGATGCGCCGCTGACTAAGCCTATCGGCAAGGGGTCGACCAACACGACATACACGGAAATCTACCTCACATGGGGCAAACAGGCACAGACGTATGTGACCTATCGGTTTGATACATCGTCCATTCCGGCGGGCGCGACCATCAAAAAGGTCACGCTCCGGGCAAAGGGCGACGTGGAGACAGAAAACACAAAACGCATCAGCATTACGCAGGTGAGCCTGCTGTCCAGGCAGGATGTGCTCGCGGCATCCAACGACTACGCATTTGGACAGATAGCCTCCGTCGCCGAGGTCATAACTACAAACGTAACGCGCGCGCAGCTGGAAGACGTGAAGATCAAACTCTTTGTCCAGCGCGGCGGGTGGTATGTAAACAACGCATATTTTATGCGTTTTTATGGTGCAGACCTCATTGTAGAGTATGAAGCGGGAACCACACCACCCGATCCGGAACCAAAACCACCCGAACCGGAGCCTGAACCGACACCCACGGACAAGACGCACGCCGTGCTGATCGACGGCACGACCTACAGCGTGCAGGGCGGGCGCGCGCTTGAGGTCAAGGAACCGAAGTATTGGTTCAAGTGG
>OQVU01000745.1_pt1 | contig 12561 bp, 7 predicted proteins | sample 1691611 | NCBI WGS metagenome assembly OQVU01 (sample SAMN03418272, study PRJEB22391) | human gut metagenome | biome: human-gut; feature: organic feature; material: feces | host: Homo sapiens | place: Tanzania | collected 2013-01
TTAATAGGAGGAAATCCACCACTACTATCGCGCGCAACATCATCGGTATAAGTATTAGTCGTATGACCACACTTAGGGCAACGCCATTTTGTGCAATAAACCCACGTGTTTGACAAGGAGTGTCTTACACGACTGGTACTTACCTTTTTCATGCGTTTCCCGCATTTCGGACATCTTTTACGCGACATCCAAAAGACAACACCACCAAAAATGATAAGCACCCCCGTTAGCACAGCTCCGACTAAAGCAGCATCTTCATCTTCATCATCACTATCGGCATTCAACGAGTCATCTCCCCTCACATAGCTATCAATGCTTTTAATCGTGTTGAGCATAGCACCATTCCAATCGCTTCGTTTCAAAGCAGGCACCATAACCCTATTCTGTATTCTACGACAAATGCCATCGGGCAACGTTCCTTCCAATCCGTTACCAGTCAATATTTGATAACTTCTGTCTTCTGTAGCCAATAGAACGATAAGGCCCGTCCGTTGTTTTTTCGAGCCAATGCCATACTTACGGCCTAACTGCATACAAAAATCGTAAGGGTCATCTCCCTCTAATTGCTTTACAACAACTACGATTGTTTGAACGCCTTTATCACGTTCTAACTGTGTAAGCAAAACATTTAAAGAGTCAACGACAGCGTTTGAGAGGACCTCGTCTGGATTACAGACATGTTGCCTCGCATCCCGAAGGTAAGGCATCGGAAGGCTTTCAGGCGTCCATTTCTCAGCCATTATACTCAAGAAAGGAAATAGCACGACAAGCAGCAAGACAAGGTACTTTCGCATTTTGTTAGATTGTTTATTGGAAAAAGATAGCGCAGGACGCCAAGCTTGCTTGAGCGTTATGCTGAGCCGAAACCTATCATATATTATGCAAAAGTAAAGTTTTTCATCGATATAAACTGATACTTTTCGCAATTTTACGCTTACGTGAACAAAAAAACGCACAAAATTCTTTTATTGCTTGATTAGTCGCCATAAAAGGCTGAACTTTGCACCTAACTATTCACTCAACTAAAAACACTTACTTATGCACAAGCAATTAGTAAAAAGGCAATCACTCACGATGTTGATGCTTTTGTACGTTGCACTTCTGCTGCAAGCACAAATTCCTGTCAACTATTATAGCAGTGCAAAGGGACAAAAAGGCAAAAGCCTTAAAACAGCCCTTTATCAAAAGATCGCTTCACACACCGAACTCTCTTACAAGGCTTTATGGGAAGCCTACAAGAAAACAGACGTTCGCGCTGACGGCAAAATTTGGGATATGTACTCAAATGTTACCAACTACGTCCCCGGAAGTCCAGCACAAGGAGCCAAATATAAAGGTGAAGGCGATGGCTACAACCGCGAGCACTCATTCCCTAAAAGTTGGTTTAATGATGCGAAACCCATGTATACCGACTTATTCCACCTTTACCCTACCGATGGATACGTTAACAGTCGACGCAGTAACTACCCATTTGGTGAAACAAACGGCGAAACCTACACATCAGCAAACGGTTTTTCAAAGCTAGGAACTTGCACTGTACCAGGCTACAAAGGCATCGTATTTGAACCCAACGACGAATACAAAGGAGACTTTGCCCGCACCTACTTCTACATGGCTACGGCCTACGAAGACAAAATCGCAGGTTGGCACTCTGACATGTTAGCGGGCAATGCCTACCCCGCCTACAAGGAATGGGCCATTACCATGTTGCTCCGTTGGGCACAAGAGGACCCCGTAAGCCAAAAAGAGATAGACCGCAATAATGCCGTTTATAAGATTCAGGGCAATCGTAACCCCTACATTGACTATCCTGGATTGGAACAATACGTTTGGGGCAGCAAGACATCAACAGCCTTCGACCCCGATAATTACGATAACAGTGGAACAATTGACCCAACGCCCGATCCAAAACCTACAACGGTTGTCGCACCTACATTCTCACCTGCAAGCGGAGTTGTAGCCAAGGGAACGAACGTTACTATCTCTACCACTACTGAAGGAGCTACCATCTATTACAGCGTAAATCAAGGAGATATTCAGACGGCTTACATGACGGCTCAAGTCGACATTAACGCCAACACGACTATCACAGCGTACGCAATGTTAGGACAGAATAAGAGCGAAGAAGTTACGGTTACTTACACATTGCAACCCGATGCTCCTATGGGCGAAAACGTATATACACTTGTCACCGATAATGCTTCACTTACAGCAGGAAAGCAACTACTCATTGTCGGCAACTTAAAAGGTAAAAACGTAGCCATGTCAAACCAAGGAAGTGACATCCGCAGCTATGCTAACGTTGAAGTAACAGACAATGCAATCGAGACTGAAGTCGGTGGTGCCGACCAACCCTATGCCTTTATATTAGGTGGTAGCAATCAGCAATGGACACTCTATGACCAAGTTGCAAACGTTTATCTCTGTCTCTCATCAGATGCCAACAAACTACAAAGCACTGACAAAGCAAACACTGAAGACGCACTTTGGGACATAACCATCGCCAACGACGGCACGGCAAAGATAAGAAGTAATAAGTTCGACGACCGCTATATCAACTTCAATTCAAGTAGCCCTCGCTTTGCCACCTACAAGTCGACAAGCAAACAACAACCCGTTAGCATCTACGCCCAAGCTACATCAACGGCTATTGCGACCATTAAAATCGACAGCCAAGGTGCATTCAGCGTCTACAATACGCAAGGCCAACTCGTAAGAAGAGCGCAAACTATCAACGCTGCACTTCAACAACTTCCCGCAGGCCTTTATATCATCAATGGCAAAAAGGTCTTGATTAAATAATCTCGTCCTATTTATATATAAGAGGTGAAGCACACTTACTTGCTTCACCTCTTTTTCTTTCCTTCCCCTTAAATATTAAATATGAAGAAGCGAACTTTCTTTTCCGCAATACTTATCGTCTGCTGCATATTCGCTGTATCGTTAATAGGTGGAGCCAACTACTTACTCAACTATGCGCTCAAACCAGGTGATCGCTCACGCAACGAAGCCTTAGCTTGGCATGAAATTGATAGTTTATATCCAGGCATGATACAATGGCGCGATTCTCTTCAAACCGCCCATGCGCTCAAAGACACTACAATCATCACACCACGTCAAGACACGCTACACGCTTGGTACATAGCAGCACCACAGCCTACAGCGACTACTGCCGTTTTAGTACACGGATATACCGACTGCGCCATACGTATGATGCCTTTAGGCAGAATGTACAACCGCCAACTAAATACGAACATTCTGCTCCCCGACCTTTACAACGCAGGACGTTCGAGTGGCAACCATTTCCAAATGGGGTGGAACGACCGTCTTGACATAAAGCAGTGGACAAACCTTGTCGTTCCTCAACTATTCGGTGACAGCGCACGCATTGTCGTGCATGGTGTTTCAATGGGAGCTGCTACTACCATGATGCTTTCAGGTGACAAAGATGTATCGTCCTCAGTAATGGCCTACATTGAGGACTGTGGCTACACTTCGGTTGCTGAACAGTTTAGCAAAGAATTGAAAGAGCAGTTCAACCTTCCACAGTGGCCACTTATTCCCCTTGCTTCACAACTTTGTCAATTCGCCTATGGCTGGAACTTCTACCAAGCCTCTTCACTCAAGCAAGTGAAGCTGTGCACGCGTCCCATGCTATTCATTCATGGCAGCGCCGATGCTTTTGTTCCGACAAGCATGGTCTACCCACTTTACAAGGCAAAGCCACACCCCAAAGAACTTTGGATTGCACCCAACGCGCCGCATGCCAAAAGCTACTTATACCACCCACAAAATTACACACGAAAGGTAGAAATATTCTTGCGAAAGTATAAGGTGCTAAAATAAATATTTAACTTTGCAAAAACTTAATAGCAAGCAACTATATGAACATTGGATTTGACAACGAGAAGTACCAAAGAATTCAGTCTGAACACATCAAAGAGCGCATCTCACAATTCGATGGCAAACTCTACCTCGAATTAGGTGGCAAACTCTTCGACGACCACCACGCAAGCCGCGTCTTGCCAGGTTTCCTACCCGACAGCAAGCTCCGTATGTTTCAAAAACTAAACGATAGCATCGAAATCGTTATCGTAATTAGCGCTACTGACATCGAAAAGAATAAAAAGCGTGCCGACCTTGGCATTACCTACGACGAGGACGTGCTTCGACTCAGAGGCGAATTTCAAAATCGAGGGTTCATGGTAGGCTCTGTTGTCATAACCCATTACAATGGTCAGCCTGCAGCCACACAGTTTAAACAACGTTTGGAGCGCGAAAATATCAAGACGTATTGTCACTACCTCATCGAAGGTTATCCACACGATGTTAAGCTTATCGCATCTGACGAAGGCTTTGGTAAGAACGACTACGTCGAAACATCACGTCCTTTAGTCATTGTCACTGCGCCAGGTCCAGGTAGCGGCAAGATGGCAGTATGCTTGAGCCAACTTTATAACGAAAACAAGCGTGGCATTCGTGCAGGTTATGCCAAGTTCGAGACTTTCCCTGTTTGGAACTTACCCCTAAAGCACCCCGTTAACATTGCCTATGAGGCCGCAACGGCCGACCTCAACGATGTCAACATGATTGACCCCTTCCACCTTGAAGCCTACAACAAGATTGCAATTAACTACAATCGCGACATTGAGATTTATCCCGTACTCAACGCGCTCTTTGAAGGTATTTATGGTTCCAACCCTTACAAGTCGCCTACTGACATGGGGGTAAACATGGTTGGTTTCTGCATTAGCGACGACGAAGTTTGCTGCGATGCCTCTAAGAACGAGATTATTCGCCGTTATTACGATGCTACTAATAAGATGGCGCGGGGAGCTTGCAATGAGTCTGAAATCAGCAAGATACAGATGCTCTTTAACCAAGCGCATATCACTACTGATTACCGACGCACCACCACTGCTGCTAAGGATTCACTCAAAGAGACGGGACACACCTCATCGGCCATCGAACTTGAAGACGGTACGATTATTACAGGCCACTCAAGCGAGTTGTTAGGTTGCAGCGCTGCTTTATTGCTCAATGTAATGAAGCACTTAGCTGGCATCGACCACAACCTCAAACTCATTCCGCAGTCAATGATTGAACCGATTCAACACACTAAGATTAACTATTTAGGTGGACACAATCCACGTCTGCACACTGACGAAGTGCTTGTAGCACTTTCTGTTCTCTCCGAAAACGATGAAAATTGTCAACGAGCACTCCAACAGCTTCCCCAATTGCGCGGTTGTCAAGTTCACTGCACTGTCATGCTGAGCGAAGTTGACCAAAAGATCTTCAAAAAATTAGGCGTTAATCTTACTTGTGAGCCTGTTCTGAAGAAATAACAACACACCATACTCCGCCTAAAGAATCCGATGCACATATCTTCATGTACGTGCAACGGATTCTTTTTTGTAAAAAAACAACGTAAATAGGTAAAAAAATCTTGACCTTCTCATACTCCAAATATAGACACGAAAGCGAACATTTTTGCATTGAAATGGGATAGAAATAAACGGAACGAAGATCAAGAAAAACACTCTCGACAAGTAGTTTTTGCGCTTTTGACGAAAACATCATCAAACCGTAATTTGTTGAAGATCTTTTGGTCAACTTCGCTTGTATCCCACACTCCTAGTGGATACGCCCCATATTTATCGGTACTTATTTAATAAATACCGAAAAAATTAGTCTGTTTTTACAGAAACCCGTAATTTTGCGCCCTGTATGAAGAAAGCAGTCTCTACGGTACAAAAGGCGATGGGCCTTAGCGTACTATATTCACTTTTTTTTAGCACAAATCTATTTGCGATGAATGAAAGGATTGACACCGAAGTGCCAACCCCTATTACTGATAACAACAACTTCGTCGCTAATAGCGATAGCATCGTCTCTGATAGCACAATCTATCAGCGCCCAAAAGGATTGTGGAAAAAAGTATTGTATTACTTTCGCGAGTCGAATAAGCAAAAGCCCAATAAGAAAATTGATTTTGGCTTCGTACCAGGCCCAAACTATTCATCAACCACAGGTTTAGGACTTGGATTTTTAGGAACTGCCACCTACTCTACCGACCGCTCCGACCCCACCCTTCAACGTTCAAATGCGTCTATCTATAGCAATATGACCACTAAGGGCTTCTTTATGGTTGGACTGCGTGGTAATCATATATTTCCGCATGAGAAATTCCAGTTAGACTATAAGGTAAACCTCTCAACTTTTAGCAACGAATACTGGGGCATTGGCTATGTTAATGCCGACAACGATGACAACAAGACAGACTACCGACGCAATCGCATCAACGCCATGGCGCGTTTTATGATTAAATTAGCCCCTAAAACCTTTATTGGTCCATTCGTAAACTATCGCGTAGTACAAGCACGCAATATCAAAGACGAGTATGCTTACCTATGGCAAGGACAAAGCAAAACCGCGAGAGCATATACGGCTGGTGTGTCATTCACTTACGACTCACGCGACTTCATGCTCAACGCCTCACGAGGTGTGTTCTTACAAATCGACCAAACGTTTACGCCTCGTTGCTTTGGTAATGGCGACTACAATTTCTCAAGTACAGAAGCCACGTTTGCCACTTATGGCAAATTATGGAAAGGCGCAATCCTTGCAGGTGAGTTACATGGTTTATTCAACTATGGCCACACTCCATGGGCATTTATGGCCGAAGTGGGCACAAATGATCGTATGCGCGGCTACTACGCAGGCAGATACAACGACAAAAACTTAATTGAAGGACAGATTGAGCTACGTCAACACATCAAGGGACGTAGTGGCGTTGTAGCATGGGTGGCTTTAGCCAATGCCTTTGCCGACTTTGACCACATCGCATGGCGACGCACCTTACCCAATGCTGGTGTAGGCTACAGATGGGAATTTAAGAAGCGTATCAACATTCGCATTGACTACGGCTTTACACGCAATGGAGGCGGATTGATATTCAATATCAATGAAGCCTTTTAACCCACTAACGACTAAACTAAAAAACTAAATAAACATTCATTAAACTATGAATTTCAAATCATTCGCATTAAGTGCACTCTTCATTATTGCAGGTGCTACTTCAATGAAGGCAATTCCCTACTCGCCCGAATATCTTGAAGCTACTCAAGCTGATGAAACAACAGGAAACTTGAAGTTTATACCTAAAGGAAATTTCGAGAACTGGACTTCACAAACTATCAAAGAAAGCGGCATTATCGGTGGCAACACGGTTACACTGATGCACCTCGGCTCACCATGGGGGTCATCTAACGTATGGGCAAGGGTGAGTGGTGTGACAAAAACAAACGTTAGCGTTTACCGCGACAACCACCCCGGACACGGACACTGCGTTAAGCTCTACACGCACATAGTTGAGGCGAAAGTATTAGGCATTATCAATATCAAAGTGTTAGCTGCAGGTTCTATCTTCTTAGGCAACACGATACAACCGATCACCGACACCAAGAATCCAATGGCAAAGCTGAATGCAGGTATTCCTTTCAAAGCACGTCCAAAAGCCATTGTGTTTGACTACAAAACTCACATTGTAAAAGGCAATCGTATTCGCCAAAATGGTATTACCAAAGGTTCAAGCGTTGCTGGTCAAGACATGGCCGACTGCATTCTCTATCTGCAGAAGCGTTGGGAAGATAAGAACGGACACATCTATGCCAAGCGCGTAGGAACTATGGTTCACCGCTTCAATAGCACAACCAATTGGAGGAACAATCAATCTTTCACTATTCAGTATGGCGACATTCGCGGCAAGGGTTTCTACTCTTCAGCCTGGGCGCTCACCTCTGGAGCAACTACTAAATATGCTCGCAACTCAAAGGGGAGAATGGTTGCTGTAAGAGAAGTAGGTTGGGCTGCAGCCAACGAAACCCCAACACACATGGTGCTACAATTTGACTCTAGTCATGGTGGTGCATACATAGGCAGGGTTGGCAACACGCTTTGGGTTGACAACGTTCGCTTGGCCTACTAATAATCAAAAGACATTTCACAATAAAAGGCACGATTTCAAGACACTATTACGCTTGAAATCGTGCCTTTTTTCTTTACTTTTCTTACAAACTTCTTGTTTTTATACAAGTCTATGAACATCAAACAAATACACTTTATTGCAAAGTCAAAAATGCAAATAGCATCATTAGTATTCCGCTCAACACTAAAAAATACTAATACGACCACTTTCAAGGAAAACTAATACACCACGATTAGTTTTTTTGCCGTAACTTTGCACCGATATATATATTAGGGTATGTGTATTCCAATACGTTATCAATACACAAACCATAAGAAATAGCAAACAATATAACACATTTATTATACTACACATGAAGAAAATCGCTTTATGGGTGCTTACCGCAGTCATGCTAACCAGCTGCGGCAGCAAGTCAAACAAAATGGGCGAAGCCAGCAATGACTTCGCAGTTGAAACAATACAAACCACTACGGCTGACTTGAAGACGTCTTATCCTGCGACCATTAAGGGTATGCAAGATATTGAGATCCGTCCGAAAGTTTCAGGTTACTTGGTTAAGCTCCTTGTTGATGAAGGCGCAACTGTTCGTAAGGGACAACCCCTTTTCTTGATTGACTCAGAACAATATCGTGCCACAGTTAAAGCTGCGAAAGCTCAAATTCGTGTTTGCCGCGCCAACATTGCTACGCAGAAATTGACAGTTGATAATAAGCGCATGCTCTTCAAGCAAAACATCATTTCAAGCTACGACTTGAAGATGGCTGAAAACACGCTTGCTTCTTATGAAGCTCAATTAGCAGCAGCTGAGGCTCAGCTCCAAAGCGCACAAGACAACCTGCGTTGGTGTACAGTAACTAGCCCCGCCGACGGCGTTGTAGGTTCTATCCCTTACCGTGTTGGTAGCTTGGTTAGCGGACAGTCTGCTGAAGCTTTGACCACCGTGTCAAACATCTCAAAGATGTACGTATACTTCTCAATGACTGAAAAGCAACTCCTCGCCCTGACTCGTGAAGCAGGTGGCGTAAACGCAGCTATCAAGAAGATGCCCGCTGTTAGCCTTGTACTTTCTGACGGTACTACTTACAGTCAAAGCGGTACAATCAGCACCGTTAGCGGTGTAATTGACCCAAGTACGGGTTCTGTTCAGATGCGTGCAACTTTCGACAACGCTCAACACATTCTCCGCTCAGGTGGTACGGGGTCTATCCTCATTCCTACTCATGCAAGCGATGCTATCATGGTGCCCCAAAGCGCAACATTCGACGTACAAGACAAGAAGTTCGTTTACGTAGTTAATACAGACAAAACTGTTGCCACACGCGAAATCACCGTTCTTCCACAGAACAATGGTCAAACTTACGTCGTTGCTTCAGGTCTTCGTGCTGGCGAGCGCATCGTTGTCGATGGTGTTAACCAGTTAAAGAATGGACAGAAGATCAATCCTATCACTCCCGCTCAGCTCAAAGCTAACCAAGCTAAGGAGCAAAAGGCAATGAAGGACGGAAAAATGCCTGGCGAAAAATAATATTTTTCGCAAGTATTAAGTAAAAGGATAGAATTTAAACTTTTCCCTTACTTATTATCACATAACTAACTAAAAATCAGAATAAGATGACACTAGATCGGTTTATAAATCGACCGGTTCTTTCGACCGTTATATCTATTGTGATTGTCATATTGGGTGTGTTAGGTCTTACCTCACTGCCTATCGTCCAGTATCCTGACATCGCACCACCTACTGTGCAGGTGAGCACCACTTATACGGGTGCAAATGCGCAGACCGTGTTGAACTCCGTGATTGCTCCGCTTGAAGAGCAAATCAATGGTGTAGAAAACATGGACTACATGACATCTACTGCAACCAATACGGGCTCGGCCTCCATTCAGATTACCTTTAAGATGGGTACCAACCCTGATATGGCTGCCGTCAACGTTCAGAATCGTGTAGCAAAGGCACAAGGCCTTTTGCCTTCTGAAGTTACACAAGTCGGTGTGATTACCCAGAAGCGTCAAAACTCTATGTTGATGATTTTCTCTGTTGCCGATATGGAAGACCGCTATGATCCTTCCTTCATCGAAAACTATGCAAAGATTAACATCATTCCGCAGATTCAGCGTGTAAAGGGTGTTGGTGATGCCAATGTGATGGGTGCCGACTACTCTATGCGTATTTGGCTCAACCCAGAGAAGATGGCGGAATACCACCTCATGCCTACCGATATCAGTGGTGTGCTTGCTGAGCAAAACATTGAAGCCGCTCCAGGTAACATTGGTGAACGTGAGAATCAGACTTTCCAGTACACACTCCGCTATAAGGGTCGTTTAAGCCAAGTTCCAGAGTTTGAGAACATGGTCATCAAGGCCAACGCTGATGGTACACTCATCCGCTTAAAAGATGTAGCTCGCGTAGAACTCGGTCGTATGACCTACGCATTCTCAGGTAAGGTTAATGGCCACAATGCCGTTACTTGTATGGTGTCACAGATGGCAGGTTCTAATGCTACTGAGATTATTCAAGACTGCGAAAAGTTACTTGACAACGCACAGAAATCACTACCTCAAGGTATGCAGATTAAGGTAGCTCAGAATGTCAACGACTTCCTCTTCGCCTCTATCCACGAAGTAATCAAGACATTGATTGAAGCCTTTATCCTCGTGTTTATCGTGGTATACATCTTCTTGCAAGATATGCGAAGCACAATTATCCCTTCAGTAGCTATCCCCGTAGCATTGATTGGTACTTTCTTTGCGCTTTACGCTATCGGCTTCTCTATCAACTTGTTGACACTCTCGGCTATGGTGTTGGCCATTGCGATTGTAGTCGACGATGCCATTGTGGTGGTTGAAGGTGTACATGCTAAGTTAGACCAAGGTTACACCTCTGCCCGCAAGGCTTCTATCGATGCCATGCGCGAGTTAGGTTCTGCTATTGTATCTATCACCTTAGTGATGATGGCCGTATTTATCCCTGTAAGTTTCATGTCAGGTACGTCGGGTGTGTTCTATCGTCAGTTTGGTTTAACCATGGCAATTGCCATCGGTTTCTCTGCATTGAACGCTCTTACGCTTTCTCCTATTTTATTGAAGCCACACAAGACACATGGTGAAGCTGAAGAATCATTAGGCGAACGCATGGGTAAAGCTTACAAGGCTGCTGGTCAGACCATGTACCAACGCTACGCTGAGAGCATCGGTCGCATACTCCACCCCAGCATTACGCTTATCCTGGTAATCATAGCCATTCTTGGTTTGATTTTCGGAATGTTCAATTTCGACGAGCACCCCGTATTGACCATCATCTTCTCTATTATTGCCATCTTAGCCTTCATCGGCTTGACTACAAAGAAGTTCCAAAACTCTTTCGAGGCTTCATTCGAAAAGATTTTGAAGTCATATAAGAAGAACGTACTCAAGTTCATTCAGCGTCCTTGGCTCTCACTCAGCTTCGTCGCAGGTAGTATTGCCGTATTGGTGTGGATGATGAACATTACGCCTACTACAATGGTACCTTCAGAAGATACGGGTACAATCATGGGTGTTGTAACGATGCCTCCTGGCACCTCACAAGACCGCACCGAGGCTTACCTCAACAAGGTAGATAGCCTCATTCGTTCTTGCCCTGCTGTTGAAATTAGTACGATCGTATCGGGTTACTCATTCATTGGTGGTCAAGGTCCTTCTTACGGTTCATTCATCATCAAGTTGAAAGACTGGAGCGAACGTTCGATGAAGGAAAGTTCTACCGTCATCTTTGCCAACCTCTATCTCCGCTCACGCGATGTGTTCAAGGATGCACAGGTACTCTTCTTCCAGCCGCCTATGATTACTGGTTATGGTGTGACCAACGGTTTCACCCTCAACCTCCAAGACCGTACGGGTGGTGACTTAAGCAAGTTCTATCAAGTAGCACAGACCTTCTTGGCCGACTTGAAGAAACGTCCCGAAATCGAATCTGCACAAACCACGTTCAACACCAACTTCCCTGAATACACTATTGACATCGATGCAGCGAAGTGTAAGCGTGCTGGTCTTTCTCCGAAGGACATTCTCACCACACTCCAAGGCTACTATGGCGGTCTTTATGCATCAAACTTCAACCGCTTCGGGAAGATTTACCGTGTAATGATTCAAGGTGAACAAGCTGATCGCGCCAACCTTGAGAGTCTCTACAAGATTAAGGTACGCAACGGCTCAGAAATGGCTCCTATCACAGAGTTCATGACGATCACACCTTCTTATGGTCCTGACAACATCAACCGTTTCAACATGTACACTTCAATGGCTGTCAATGGTAACCCTGCAAGTGGTTACACCTCAGGTCAGGCCATCAAGGCTATTGAAGAAGTAGCAGAGCAAAGCTTGCCTGCTGGTTACTCATTCGAGTTCTCTGGTCAGACACGTGAAGAACAACAAAACTCAGGTAGCACCACTGCTATCGTGTTCGTACTCTGCTTCGTATTCATCTACCTTTTGTTGGCAGCACAGTACGAAAGTTACATGCTTCCGTTCGCCGTATTGCTTTCAGTACCCTTCGGTTTGGCAGGTTCGTTCCTCTTCCTTCAGGGTGTAGG
>OQVU01000747.1_pt1 | contig 12552 bp, 10 predicted proteins | sample 1691611 | NCBI WGS metagenome assembly OQVU01 (sample SAMN03418272, study PRJEB22391) | human gut metagenome | biome: human-gut; feature: organic feature; material: feces | host: Homo sapiens | place: Tanzania | collected 2013-01
ACATTACACTGAACAGTCCTGCGGCGGCCTCCGGGCTTTGGTCGAGACCGAAGATGCCCCAATCCTCCACATGAAAGCTGCCGGGGCCGACTGCTTCAAATACCATTTTGACCGGAAGCTGCGAGGTGTCGGCATCCCGGTAGGCATAGATCAGCGCAAGGCATCCGCCTGCGCTGCCGCCCGCAATCGCCATCCGGTCAAGTTTATACCCCAGTTTTTCGGCTGCTGCAACCACAGAGGGCATGGCCGCTTTGATCTCCTCCGACTGGCTGTATACGCTGGCATCCGGGTTTTCTTCCGTAAACAATGTGTAGTTGATCCCTGCCGCCACATAGCCTTTGCTGCACAGCCATTTCAGCATCTCGGCGTCACCGGCTTTGTCTCCGCCGGTAAATCCACCGGCGTGGAGATAGACCACAAGACCGTATGCATCCTGACTTTTGTCAGCCGGTACATAAAGATCAAATTTGTTGGCGGCACCCTCTCCATAAGGCAAGTCGGTGTACACCTTGCCAACTGTTTCATCCCAACGGGTGTTGTATTTGCCGTGGGTCGGGTCGCTGTTCATTTTGAGTAAAGCAGAGCCGACAAAAGCCGCAAGAAACGCAGCAGTATAGAGCAATCCCCATTTCAGTGTTTTCACAGAATATTCCCTCCAAACAGCGTGCCGCCCAGCAGCAGATTCAACACTACTCGAACTGCCAAACGTCCCAATACAAAAGCCACTGCAATAATGACGGCAAGTAAGATGATTCGTTTTGAAGTCATTGTCATAAAAATCTCCTTGACTTTTTGGTGGGACGAGTGTATCATCAAAGCGGTGCTGAGTCAATCGTCTCAGCCAAAATGAGACAAAGAAGGGCGTTTGTATCATCCCATGAAGAACATGAACAATCAGGAAAAGAACACCTATGTGCGGCAGCACATTCTGTCTGCGCTGCTGGAATTGATGCACACACAGGACTTTGTGTCCATCAGCATTCAGGCGTTGGTGGATGCTGCCGGTGTTGGGCGGGCATCTTTTTACCGCAATTTCGCAAGCAAAGAGGACGTATTACAGCAGGAGTCTGTGCGTCTGACCAATGAATGGAAAACAACGTTTGACCATGAGCATCCTGATGGCACACCGGGTCAGGATAATCTATGGCTCGTCAGTCTGCTGGATTTTTACAAGGACCATGCTGAATTTTACCTTGCATTGTACCATGCAGGGCTTTCCCATATCATGCTGGAAACGATCCTCGGCTATTTTGACCGTTCGCCTGAGATTCCCAACGGGTTGGCTTATCTGAATTCTGCCATCGGTTATATGCTTTACGGCTGTGTACATGAGTGGATGAATCGCGGAATGCAGGAATCCGGCACGGAGATTGCCCGGATATTTGCAGAAGCACAGAAAAAACAGGCATAAATGAACAGGGCGCATCCCATAAAAAGAGATACGCCCTGTTTTTGTTTTGTCCTCAATCTTCTAACCCATGGCCCCCAGCCACATTCCTCAGAAGAATGCAGGCTGTTTTTTCCAAAAAACAAACTTCCCCGAAATCCGTCTTTGTGCGTCAGGATTTCGGGGAAGCTGTTAAAAAAGAAGAAAAATGAAGGATAGAAAATAGCGCAGGGTACAGCCCTTGGGCGGGGTCAGTTTGCCTTTTGCGCCTCGCCTTCCGGGAAGATGATCTTATTCACGAAGAAGAAGATGACCATGGAGATGCCGCCGTTGAGGACGGTGGTGCCGATGTTGTAGATGAAGTCCGGCACCAGCAGGCCAGCCACCGCCACCCAGATGCAGTTGATGGAGTTGACGATGCAGGTAATGACGCAGAACGCCAGCACATACCAGCCGATCTGCTTTGCCAGATTGCCCTTGCTGCGGAACACGAAATTGCGCTGGATGGGGAAGTTGATGCACTCGCCGATGACCATGGCGATCATGTAAGCACAGAAGTAGGGCAGGCCGCCGTGGGCGGCATCGTAGCCCAAAATGTTCCACTTGAAGGTCTCGCCGAACAGGGTGATGTCGATGCCCGGCCAGCCGAAATCCACCACCGGCAGGCTTGCAAAGGCCTTGGGCAGAAATTGCAGCAGCAGGTACTTGAACACGGTAATGAGGTTGGACACGATGACGAACAGGCCGCCCTCGCGCACCCACTTGGCAGCGGCGGGGTGCTTTGCCGCAAAGTTATTCCAGAAATTCATATCGTGATCCCCCTCTTATCGGGACTGCTCGTCCAGCTTTGCCTGATCGCGGCTGTTCGCCACAAAGTTCTGCAAAAGCCCCACCAGCGCACGCAAAATACCGATGACCCAGAAGCCCTTTGCCTCCAGCACAAGGCCATCCACAGTTTCTTCGCCAATGATACCGCCAGTCATCTGCGCCAGCCCGCGCAGCGGCATATTGTACTGGAACAGGATGTTCAGATTCGGTTTGCCCCGCTTTTCGCCTGCACGCAGCAGCAGGGTCAGCACCCCGGCAATCAGCCAGCACAATGGGCTGCGGCTGTGGTGCAACTCACCCAGCGTCATGGTGCGGTCGATGGCGGTTTTTTCCTTTGGAACGGAACGTCCCAGCAAAGTCTCAAACTCCACATCCGGGATCTCGGTGATCTCGCCGGTCTGATAATGCGGCAACGCCTTGCCTGCGTAGGGGTCGGGTGCGCCGGTGCCCGGCAGGGCAAGCGCTGCGCGCAGGCGGATGTCCTGCACGCTGGCACCCACCAGCAGCTGATAGCTGCCGCCCTCCACCTCCCAGCGGTCGGTGGCTACGTTCCAGTAGCGGAAGGCCTTATCGTCCAGCGGGATGGTGACCGTCTTGCTCTCGCCAGCTTTCAGGAATACTTTTGCAAAGCCCTTCAGCTCCTTAGCGGGGCGGAATACTCTTGCATCCGGCTTTGCCACATACAGCTGCGCCACCTCTGCACCGTCCCGCTTGCCGGTGTTGGTAAGAGTGAAGGTCACATGATCTGCATTTACCTTCAAATCGCTATACGCAAAGGTCGTGTAGCTCAGGCCGTAGCCAAAGGGATACCGCACTGCCTTGTCCACCGTTTCATAATAACGGTAGCCGACATACAGCCCTTCCCGGTACTCGGCGTTCTGCCCTTTGCCGGGAAAATACCGGGCGGCGGGAGTATCCTCATACCGCAGGGGAATGGTCTCCGCCAGCTTGCCGCAGGGGTTCTGCCAGCCGGTCAGCACATCCAGCATAGCGGCTGCGCCTGCCTGTCCGCCCAGATAACCGTGCACCACGGCCTTGCACTTTGCCACCCAGTCGGTCTCGATGACGCTGCCTGCGCTCACCACTGCCACCACGTTGGGGTTGGCGGAGGTCACGGCATCCAGCAGCTGCTTTTGCACCGCCGGGATGCCGATATGGGTGCGGTCCAACCCCTCGCTCTCGCTGGATTCGTCCAGACCGATGCACAAAATGACCGCCTCTGCCATCTTTGCCTGCGAAACCGCCTCGTCCAGATAGGCCTTGTTCGCCTTGCCGCTGCGCTCGTAGCCGGCACAGTAGCCCACCATGTTCAGCCCGGCCCTTTCCATGGCATCTTTCAGGCTGTCCACGCAGGTAGGGTTCACCATGCTGGAGCCTGCCCCCTGATACCGGGGCGTGATGGCAAAATCACCGATCAGACACACCTTGATGCCGTATTTCAGCGGCAGCAGATCGCCCTCGTTTTTCAGCAGCACGACGCTCTGGGCTGCCGCCTGACGTGCCAGCTGATGGTGGGCGACCTCGTCAAATTTGCGCGGTGCTTTTTCGATGGCTGCGGTGGTGGAGAGCACTAGCTCCAGCAGCTCGTCCACCCGCGCATCGATTTCCTGCTCGGTCAGGCTGCCGTCTGCCACGGCTTTCAGCAGCTTGCGGGCACCGCCCAAACCGGGAGAGGGCATTTCCAGCGTAGAGCCGTTCTTTACACCCTCCACATGGTCGTTGGAGCCGCCCCAGTCGGTGACGACGGCACCATTGAAGCCCCATTCCTTGCGCAGGATATCCACCAGAAGATGATGGTTCTCGTTGGCGTAGGTGTCATTCACCTTATTATACGCCGACATGATGGTTTTGGGGCTGGCTTCCTTTACCACGATCTCGAAGGCGGTGAGGTACAGCTCCCGCAGGGTGCGCTCGTCCAGCACAGAGTTGCTGGCCATGCGGCGCAGCTCCTGACTGTTGGCGGCAAAGTGCTTGGGACAGGCTGCCACGCCGTTTGCCTGAATGCCCCGGACGTAGGCAGCCGCCATCTTGCCGGAGAGGTAGGGATCCTCGGAGAAATACTCAAAGCTGCGTCCGCACAGGGGGCTGCGCTTCAGGTTGAGCCCCGGGCCCAGCAGCACATTGACCCGGTTTGCGGCGGTCTCCTCGCCCAGTGCCCTGCCCACCTCTTCGCCCAGCGCCGGGTCCCAGCTGTTTGCCATGGTGGCGGCAGTGGGAAAGCAAGTAGCGGGCACGCTGGGGTTCAAGCCCAGATGGTCGGCGGCGCCCGCCTGCTTGCGCAGACCGTTGGGGCCGTCCGAAAGCCACGCGGCAGGCACGCCCTGCTTGGGATACTCCTGCGTCTGCCATGTATTTTTGCCGGACAGCAGGGCACATTTTTGTTCAAGGGAAAGCTTTGCGATAATATCCTGATGTTTCACGGAAAAGCTCCTTTCTGTGGAAACGTGATCTCTTTTGGAAGCAGGACCACGCCGGATGGGGGTACGCCGTGATCCTGTTTCCAAAAGGGAACACGGCTGCGGATGTGACCGGATTGGAAGGGGTCCGCCTCCGCAGCCGTGTTCGCGCAAAAGAAGAAAAAAGAGGAGAAATCTATGACAAAGGGAATGGCAAAGGATTATCAGCCGGGGAAGAAGAACCCGCGCTCTTCTTTCTTATCGCCGTTGATCTCCACGCTGACAGGCTCGCACCAGTCGGATTCCACGGCTTCAGCTTCGGTGTCACCCAGTGCCTTGCAACGGACATAGTAGGTGACCGGCTCGGTCAGGAAGCCATCCTCGCCCAGCAGAGCGGGGTCGGTGACCTCTGGTACGGCAAACTCGCAGGTGTTGCCGTTGTACTTATTGGCGTCCGGGCCAAAGCCTGCATCCGGGTTAGAGGTGATCTCATAGCCGAAATCGGTACTGTCCACCAGCTGAGTGCAGGCCTCGTCGCTGTAAAGTTCTGCCTCAAAGCCGTAGATGCCGGAGGTCTTCTGGCGGTCTGCAATATCGCTGACCGTCACATTGCAGCCCCAGTAATTGCGTTCCACCTTGATGCTGGGCACCGACAGATCGCCGCCGCGGCGGAACTCACCGCTGGGGGTAAAATCGGTAGCTTCACCGTCCTTGTTGTAAGCGCAGACATAAGCCTTGTACAGACCGAAGGGCACGCTGCTCATACCGTCCACAGTACCGCTCAGCGCGGTGTTATCGCTAGCGGACACTACCTGCATCACATCCGGCACATCGTTCGAGGTGGGCTTATCGTCTGCCGGGGCATACTGGCTGGAGAACACCCAGATCTCGTACCGGCTGGCGCTCTTGGAACCGGTAAAGGCAAAGCTGCCGTCACTGGACATGGTAAAACCGGTGGGTGCAGTAACCGCACTGCCGCCGCAGCCGGTGAGAATAGAGCTGACAGCTGCCGTTGCCGCAACGGTGCCGCTGAGTTTCAGAAACTGATTCCTGGTCATCATGTTACTTTTCCTCCTTGACCTCGGCCTTGGCAGCTTTTTTCTCGGCCTTTTTCTTCGCACGCTCTTTTTCGTCCTTCAGGCTCTTGCCTGCCAGAGCCAGCAGGGCAATATCGGCCACAGCCACAATGCCCCAGCCTACTTTCAAGCCCTTCTGCCAAGGTGCTTCGCCATAGGTGATGGTGGCGCCGTTCACGATACCCTGCATACAGTTTGCATTGGCCTTGTTGAACAGAATACGCTTGCAGGCCTGCTGCATCCGGGTGACAGCAGTTGCAGAGGTGTGATCCACGGCGGTGCAGGTGGACAGCATCAGGTCGGTGGCTTCGCTGCGCAGGGCGTGGTCGCAGTCCATGTAGTCGTCGGTGCCGTTGCCGCCGCCGCAGTCGGTGATGCAGGTGCCGGTAAAGCCGAACTCGTTCTTTACGATATCCCGCACGGTGATGGTGTCGTGGCAGCAGTTCACCGAGCCGATGCGGTTGTAGCCGGTCATGATACCAGTGGCGGCACTCATGGTGCGAGAGGTGAGGGTGAGCTTGTTGTCCTCATCCACCTCGTAGTACTTTACCTCCATGGTGGCGGTCTTCATGTACTTTTCAAAGCTGTGGACATACACCTCACGGATGGCCTGCTCGTTGGCCCAGGTGCACACGCCCTTGCGGTTGGTCTCCTGATTGTTCAGGGCAAAGTGCTTGGTGAGGCAGATCAGACCCTTCTCGGATGCGCCGCCGGTCTCAGCAGCGCAGATGATACCTGCCAGCACCGGGTCCTCGCTGTAATACTCGTAGTTGCGGCCGCCAAAGGCGTTGCGGTGGATGTTGCAGCCGGGGCCGTACCAGCCGGTCAGCAGGGTGGACTGGGTATGTGCCTCCTCGCCGAAGGCATCGCCCACTTTGCGGGCCAGCGTGGGGTTGAAGGTTGCGGCAAGCACCGGCTCAGAGCAGTACCACACGTTGACATACAGGGTGAAGGAGTGGCCAAAGAAGCCGTAGGGGCCGTCCATATCAATGGATTCCGGCACGCCGTTTGCCTCGTCGGCGTGCTCGATCCATGCACCGTCACGGAACATATAGTACATGGAATCCACGGTGAACTGCTGCATATACTGATCCCACAGCTCATCGTCAAAGTCCTTGCCACGCAGGTCGATGAGCTGGAGCTTGGTAGCGGTGGAGGCGGTCACGGGCATGACAGTCTCGGTCAGGTCCTCGGTACGGGCACGGGCATCGTACTTTGCAAGGTCTGCCAGCGTCTGGTCGTCGGCGATGCTCTCGGCTGCGGAGGGCTCTGTGGGGAAGGTGCCTGCAAAGTCCTCACGGCTGAAGTTCAGGCTCTTGCCCTCCTCGGCGGTATCGGAGAACTTATAATTGGTGCGCTCGTCGTAACGGGTGACGGCAGCTTCCTTATCGGAGGGACGGGGGTTGTTTTCGCCGTAGGTGATCTTGCTGTCCAGCGTGTAGGTCCAGCACAGGTCGGTGTCGGCGGTGTCGATGGATGCCCAGCTGTGGGCATTTTCGGACAGGTAGAAGTTGTAATCGCCTGCGTCCAGAATGTAGCAGCGGTCGGTCTTGTAGTCAAAGCTGCACAGGTCGTCCCGGTTGATGGTGATCTCCACCGTCTCGCTAGCACCGGCGGCCAGTTCTTCGGTCTTGGCAAAGCCGCCCAGAACCACATGGGCCTTTTCCACACCGCTGCCGCTGAGATAAGGCAGGCTGACGTAGACCTGTGCCAGACCCTTGCCGGCTACGGAGCCGGTATTGGTGATCTCCACCTTGCAGGTGAAGGTGTTGCTCTCCTCGTCAAAGGAGGGGGTCTCGGCATACTTCAGGTCAAAGGTGGTGTAGCTCAGACCATAGCCCAGCGGGTAGACGACCTCGCTGTCATAGTCAAAACCGGAGTAGTTGCCGTTCTGTGCCTCGTAGCAGGCGGTCTCGTAGTAGCGGTAGCCAACGTAGATGCCCTCTTTGTAGATAACAAAGTGGTCGATGCTGTTGTAGCTGCTCTGCCCGTTGCTGGTGCCGGAGTTTGTATAATCATAGTTGCCGGTATTGATGGCCGCCGGGGTGGACAGCACATCCCGAACGTAAGTATCCGGCAGATGGCCGGAGGGGCACACATCACCGCAGAGGATGTCGTTGATGGCATAGCAGCCGGTAGAGCCTACGCCGCCGACCCACAGCGCGCCTTTGATGTTGCTGAAATCGTAGGTCTTGCCGGTGTGCTTGTCGGTGTAGCTGCCGCCATCCTTGATGAAGCCCAGCTCCATGGTGTTGCTGGCATTGATGATCATAACGACTGCGCTGAAGTTGGCGCAGACATATTCCAGCATCTCCAGCTCATCCGGGTAGATGGACAGCTCGTTGCAGTTGGCGTAGGATGCACCCATATCCTTGCTGAAGTCGCTGCCCTCGCCCTCGTTGCGCTCCAACGTGACCAGAGCCACGCCGTTGCTGCCGCCGTAGGTGGACAGGCTGGAGCCATAGATGTTCTCGTATTCCTCTACGGACAGCTCCAGCTTGCTGCCCTCGGTGGGCAGCTGCTCATAGCCGGGGTTCACATCAAAGGTGCCGCGCTCCACCAGTGCCACATCCAGAGAGGAAGCGCCCTCGGTGGTGGCAGGGTTCTCGCCGCCTGCCATGTTCATGCTGCGGGTACGGGTGCCGAACAGGGTCACCTTGGAGCCCTTGGCCAGCGGCAGAAGGTTGCCCTCGTTCTTCAGCAGGGTGGCGCCCTCCTGCATGACCTCCTCGGTCACCTCCTGTGCGTAAGCGATGGACTCATCCGTGGTGGTGGTGAGGTAGTCATAATAGTTGCCGTCTGCGGACGCTGCGTCCACACCGGCAGCGGCGGCAAAGGATGCGGGGGAAATGTAAGCAGTTGCACCGGCCCCTGCCACAGAGGCTGCCGAAAGCTTTAAAAATTCGCGTCTGTTCATGTCGTTTTCTCCTTTTCAGTCCACTGTGCTCACTGGATGACGAAGCCGGTCAGGTTGGGAGCAATGGCTGCCAGCTGGGTGACCTGCATCTCGCCGAAGCCAAAGATGGACGACATGGTGGTGGAGTACTTGTTCATCAGCACCGTTGCCACAGCCATCAGCACCGTGAGGACGATAGCCACAACGATGCAGATGATCGCCGTTTTTTTGCCGTTCTTCTTTTTCTTCTTTTTCTTGGTGGTTTCTGCCATGGGGATATTCTCCTTTCTATCTGTTACAGCGGCCGTGTACCGCCGTAGGAATCCACAGGATCAATCATCATCCTCATTGTCATCGTCGTCATCCTCGTAGACGATGGGGGTGCCGCCGATGCCGGCCTTTTTGTTGAGGATGCCGGTGGCGATCATCACAGCCGCCACCGCAAAGCAGAGGATGGCTGCCACGGTGGGCATGGTGCCCTTGAGGTAGGAGCCGCTTTTCTGGGCGGCCTTCAGGGTCAGTTCAATGTTCTGGCTGACCGTGCTCTCGGCAAGGGGCATGACGTTGAGGTAGGCGATGCCGGTAAAGAGCAGCGCTGCACCGTCCAGAACGGACAGCACCATGCGCTTACCGGCGGAGGCGTGCTTCCACATTGCGAGGGTAACGATGGTCAGGATCGCCGGCAGCACCGTGGCCAGAGAAAGCACAAGGTTGAATCCAAACTCGTGGTAGTGGTAGATGTACTGGTGACCCCAGTAGTAGAAGGTGACCATCCAGCCCACATAGTCGCGTCCATCGATGCTCAGTGCAGGCAGGAAGGCGTACAGCACAATGGCCACGATAGCCACGCCCAGTGCGATCAGGGGCACAAAACCCGGAACACCTTTTTTGGTTTGTTCTTCCATGTTGATTTCCTCCGTTTTTTGGTTTAGCTCTTATGCACAGTTTCTTTTCTTGTTTCTGTGCACCTTTGGTTTACAATGCCATCATAGCAGACCGATTTCGCCTTGTCATAAATTCTTCACGACCTGCGCTTTTTTGCAGCAACCAGTCTTGTATCCTACACGAACGGTCACTTTTTCTACACGAACTGCGTTTTTCGTGACAGAGAGATGATGTTTCTGTTGCAAAATTTGCATTGCCGCCGCATTTGGGCGCAAAAAAAGACCGGCAGGAGCATTTCCTGTCGGTCCTTGGGGCAGAGCCCCTGTTTCAGAACAGCATCACGCCGTTTTCCCGGCTGAGCTGCAGATATTTTTCGCGTACCTCCCGCACCTTGCTGCGGCTGATGGGGATGCTCGTGCCGCTGGTCAGCACCAGCTCGTCCCCGCCAAACCGGTCGATGGCGCTAAAATTGACCAGATAACCCTTGTGCACCCGCAGAAAACCGTGGGGCGTAAGCTCCTCCTCCAGCTTCTGCATCCTGCTGGTGATGCGCACCGGCTCGGTGCGTCCCTCCACATACATGTGCTGGTAGGTGCCGCCGCCCTCAAAATAGAGCACATGGGAGATAGGCACCCGCAGATAGCCGCTCTGGGTCTGCACCACCACATTCTTTTCGGTGCGGCGCTTTTCCAGCATGGTCAGATAGGAGCGGGTCACATCCTCGATATCCTTTAAAAAGTGGCTTTTGCGTACGAAGCCGAAGGGATGCACCTGCAGCGCATGGAACACGCAGTCCTCCCGGTGGGACACATAGATGATCTCGGTGGCAGCAGTCACCTCCCGCAGCTTCTGTCCCAGCTCGATGCCGTTCAGCCCCGGCATCTCGATATCCAGAAATACCAGGTCCATCTGCATCCGCTGGCAGCAGTCCAGCAGTTCCAAGGGGCTTGTATATTTTTCCACCTGTGCAGGGATCTCCTGCTGCTGCAAAATGCTGGCTACCGCACCGGCAATAACGTTCAGCGAGGTCTTATCATCATCGCAGAAGGCGATCTTCAATGCGTCCATTCCCATTTTTCTCCTTCTTCTTGCTCACAGAGTATCCTCTGCCCAGCGCAGATCCAGCATGATGTCCACCCGGTATTTGCCGTTTTCAATGCTGCGGTTGATCTGCCCGTTGTACTTTTGCACGATGCTGTCCACGATGCGGACACCATAGCCATGGAATGCTTTGTCCTTTTTGGTGGTTTTCAGCGAGAGCAGGTTTTCCCTCCCCAGCTTCTCGTCCACCGGGTTGAGGATACAGATGTACAGTGCTGCGTTTTTCTGGTTGATGCCCACCTCCACCACGCCGTTTTCGATGCCTTGCCGCTGGATAGCCTCCAGTGCATTATCGATCAGATTGGTGAACAGGCTGCACAGGTCTGTCTCTGCAAAAGGCAGCTCCGGTGCCACAAAAACACGGTGATCCAGCACGCAGCCCTGCGCATGGGCCCGGCTCTGCTCCAGATTCAGGATGGTATTCAGCACCAGATTACCGCAGTCGATGCCCGAAAGCGGTTTGGAGTTTGCTTGCTTGTTCTGGGCAAAGAATTCTTCCAGTTCGGCATATCGCTTTTCCTTCAAAAGCACGTTCATGTAGGCATACTGGTTTTTGATGTCGTGGCGGATGGCACGCAGCTCATCCAGATTCTGGCGGCTCAGCTCCATTAAGCTGCGCTCACTCTGCGCCATATATTTTTCCACCAGCAGCTGCCGTTCCGCCTCGTTGTGCTTGCAGACCGCATAGTCCAGATAGTACGCCACCAGGTTCAGCACCAGGATACACCCAAAGGCTGACAGTGCGAACACGTTGCTGCTGAAGGTAAAGTCTGCACGGATCTTGTTATAGAACAAGGTCAGCGCAACAGAAACTGCACTGATGATGGACGCATAATGCAGGCTGACCTCCGGGATGCTGCTGAACTGGCGGATGCTGTATTTCCGCAGCCACAGCGCCATGGGCAGGATCAGCAGTACACAGGCATTGCGAAGCAGGATCTCAATGGTGCTGCCGTACGTCACATCTGCCAGTGCCTTCGGGAAGGTAGACGCCAGCAGGATCAGGCACATCTCTGCCGCATAGAACAACAGCAGCGTGATCTGGCAGCTTTTCTGCTTCAGCTGCCGGGTCCACAGCGCATACCCCACCAGCAGCAGCAGATGCGTGACGAAAAAGCTGCCCTCCCGCTGGAACAGCATCTCCCACAAGCCATTCGAGACAAAAATTGCCGCATACAGCCCCACAGCAGACACCACCCGATGCCGCCAGCGCTCCCCGCCCTTTTGCTGCCCATTTTCCAAAATCAAAAGCACGCTGAGGCTTGTAACCAAATTCTGGATCACCATACTCGGCTCAAAGGCGAAGTTCTGAATGTAATAGCTCCACTGCTCCCACATAACGGTGTCCTCCTGTTGCTTCCTATTATAGAGGATTTCGCCCTTCTGTTGCAAGCGCATTTTGGTTTTGGCACAAAACAGCAGTGCCAAATCCTTTTGCCCAGACAGCAGCGGCAAATGCGCTGCGGCAGATATGCTGATATGTACCCAGTTTTCTGGACACTGGATCAAAATTGAATAATTAAGATTCCATCATGGATGCTTCTCTGAATTTAGAGAGAGGCATCCATTTTGTTTTAGTTTGGATTCTGTTGTTATTGTAATAGTCAATATATTCGGCAATCGCCTTGGAGAAGGCTTCAAAGGAGTGATAATCCTTCTCAAATCCATAGAACATTTTATTTTATAACATCGTACAAGAGCCTTCTGGTGTTTCTGGCCACTTTCCTTATCGATACAATTCCACGCATTGCTTCTTGTACTCATAGCTGTATTTCATAAAAACACCCCCATACTGGGTGTCCAGTATTAGGGGTACAAATCACAAAAGCGGTGATGTCCGGCATTTGTTTAGATTTCCAGCCTGTGGTTCCCGGATGCGTTTTTCAGGTATTCTTCCGGATTACCGTTCAGAATCAAATCTGCGTAGCCCAGCGGATCGTTGTAGATGAGGTAGTCCAGTTCCGTCCTCTGCGCCATGGTCAC
>OQVU01000749.1_pt1 | contig 12545 bp, 8 predicted proteins | sample 1691611 | NCBI WGS metagenome assembly OQVU01 (sample SAMN03418272, study PRJEB22391) | human gut metagenome | biome: human-gut; feature: organic feature; material: feces | host: Homo sapiens | place: Tanzania | collected 2013-01
CTTGTTTTTTTTATTAAACGGGCGTAAAAATCGCAGATTTTTATGTAAGTTTGTACCAATAAATCAAGTGTTTATGGATGAGACACAATCCCGATGGGATTATGTTAATGTACGCGGATTCGGGGCACCGACGCTCGCGCTGGCACTGCGGCTCCCGGGCGATTATGGCCCCTGGGGGCGGTGGGGGATAAACCAGCGCAGTGAGCTGGCGGTTGTGGAGCAAGCGATAGCGAGCGGAACAACCGACTGCTGACTGCGACCGCTTTTCCTTTAATTGCGGGGAGGGCGTCCGCAAGTCTGTGGCAGACTTGTTCTGACACAGTCTTGCAGCGAAGGGTGGCAATGAAGGTCGCTGGTCTGACGTTGCGCAGCAATCGGCAGACCAGCGAGTGCCGCTTTCTTATCTTCCTGATTTATCGGCCTTTTGCATCATTTCGCCACATTATGCCCAATTTCTTCGGTAAAAATGATTAAATTTGTTGCTTATTAGCAGAAGTATACCCGGAATTGTACATTAATGACACTATTCGGCCATTCATACGATGCGGCTTTGGAGCAGTTTCTATCGTCTGCCCCAAGGTATCGGCTTGCTGTGCTGAAGGTTGATTCTTCGGCCAGGAAGGAGAATGCGCTGAATATCGGCCTGGAACTGACAAAGGCCATTGAAAGGCTTGACAGGCATAATGAGATGGCGTTTCAGTTTGCCGTCCAGGAAGCAATCTCCCGTATCGTCAAGGAGCATATTATCACTGATCCTGTGCTGGGTGAAGTTGTTGTCATCGAGAATCCTGGCATCCTCTTCGAGCCAGCGCTGCGTATCGATGTATCGGATGTATTGCAGAGAATATCACGCAATACGCTGGCGATACTGCTATGGCCTGGAGAAATTGCCAAGGAAAAGTTGTCATTTTTGTCTACCTCATCGGTATATCATATGAAGCAGTCTGAAACAAATTACATCATCTTATGAAATATCGCGACATCCTTCAATTCGACCCGATTACCGATGTTATCCAGTTAGATAAACTGGACCGCAACGATTATCGTGAAGACATCATCAAGTCGTTTGTCTATCCGGACTACTTCGTTGAAACGATTATTCCTGAAATTGTCCGTAATCTGAAGTTCGGTGAACGTAACCAGAAGGGTATCCAGATTATCGGTAACTATGGTACCGGTAAGAGTCACTTGATGTCACTGGTCTCCCTCATCGCTGAGAATAGCGCATACCTGGATAAAGTTACCAATAAAGCAGCTAAGGATGTGATGGCTCCCATTGCCGGAAAGTTCAAGGTGCATCGTTTTGAGATGCAAACGGACCAGGGGCTTTGGAAAATTGTCTGCTTCCAGATTCAGCGGTATTTGGATGAACTGGGCGTGAACTACAAGTTCGACCCGGATTCTTTGAAGATGTACAGCGAACAGCTGGATGAGATGATGAGTGCCTTCGAGGAAAAATTCCCCGATAAGGGTCTTCTTATCATCATAGACGAATTGCTGGCATACTTTAAGGGTCGTGCATCCGTTGGACAGTTAGATCAGGATTTGCAGGTTCTCCAGGCTCTTGGCCAGCAGTGTGCAAAGGGACGATTCGCCTTTATGTTTGGCGTTCAGGAGATGATATATCAGGCGAAGGAATTTGCTTTTGCTGCTGAGATGATGTTGAAGGTTAAAGACCGCTATACAGATTTGACCATCCGCAAAGAAGATGTGTCATTTGTCGTACAGCATCGTTTGCTTCGTAAGTCGGAGCAGCAGAAGCAGGCCATTCGCACTCACCTGGAGAAGTTCATCGGCCTGTTCAGCGATATGCACTCGCATCTGCAGGATTATGTGGAACTGTTCCCGGTTCATCCGGCATACTTCGACAACTTCCAGCGTATCAAACTGGGGCGTGCTCAGCGCGAGGTGCTGAAGACGCTCACCCGTCAGTTTGAGAAGATTGCTGACAACGACATCCCGACAGATAACCCCGGCCTTATTACCTACGACCAATATTGGGAGCAAATGATGGCCGATACAGGTCTTATGGCTGTCCCTGACTTCAAAACCGTCTCTGATACTGTGCGGACCATCCAGGGTAAGATTGACAGCAATTTCACCGGTCCGAGAAAGTCGCAGATTCCTACCGCAAAAAGGATTGTCAATGCCTGCGCCATTAAACTCCTTCAGGGTGACTTAAACAAGGGGAACGGTACACGCGCGGAATCCCTGGTTGAAGACCTGTGTATCACGGATGAACTTGCAGACAACAAGGAATTCCTGGTGGACAGCGTAGATGCTACGGCCAAGTTGGTTATTAAAGCAACCTCTGGCCAGTATTTCGATTTCAACGAGGAGAACGGCGAGTATCACCTCCGCACAGAAGGCGGCGTGAATTTCGACCAGTTGATTGCTCAATTTGCCGAAACAATGCCGGTGAGCCGCAAGGATGAGTCTTTCTTTAACTTCATCATAGAGGCACTTGGCATCAACGCAAAGTCTTATGTGTCTGGATTCCAAATCTATACGCACGAATTGGATTGGCGGAGCCACAAGATTACCCGGGACGGATACATCTTCTTCGGCAACCCGAATGAGAAATCTACAACGCATCCGAAGCAGCACTTCTATATGATATTCATGCCCATATTCCAGAAAGACAAGAAGAAGCGGAATATGGATCAGGATGAGGTGTATTTCGTGATGGACAATCTGAGCGAGGACTTCAAGAAACTGGTGGTTCTCCATGGTGCAGCGTTCAGCCTGTTCACTTCGGCAGACACTGCGCAGAAAGTCCATTATAAGGCCAAGTGCGAAGACCTCTTCGTAAAAGCCCGTCGCGCCTTTGATGCCTGCTATCTCAACAACACCCAGGTGTTCTATAAGGATGGGGATGCAAGGACGCTGAATTCATTCTCGATGCCTCCTTCCGGGTCGACGAAGATGGAGATTTTCGACAGCGTGGCCAGTGCCATTTTCGAGGATCAGTTCACGACCGAGTTGCCGAAGTATCCTGCCTTCACCTATGCCAACCAGACCATTACCCACGACAACCTTGACCGTTATATCAAGGGCACCATCGCAAAGATTCTCCGTCCGACGGAAGGCAACAAGGACGGCGAAGCGATTTTGAGCGGACTTGGCTGCTACAAGGCCGGCGAACTGGTATCCGAAGACAGCATCTACGCCCAGTCCATCTTGAAGATGATGAACGACCGAGGGCAGAATATGGTGGTGAACAAGGATGAGATTCTGGAAAAACTGTATCGCTCTGATAATGTTTGGTACACCAAGGAGCACCATTTGGACGCACCGTTTGAGTTTATGGTGCTTGCTGCCCTGGCTGCTTTGGGCGAGTGCGAAATTACGCTCAACAGTGGCGAGGTTATCAATGCGAGCAGCCTGGATAAACTACGCAATTTGCAGGCGGACGATTATTTCACTTTCGCCAACATCAAGCGCCCGAAAGAGGTGAATATTCCCGTGATGCGCGAGTTGACCAAGATGCTTTGTGGACGTGATCTGTCCAACCAACTCGATCAGCAGAGCACATATACCTTGTTAGTAACGGAAGCACGGAAACTCGCAGCCGAGTGTGTTGCTTTTGATGCAAAGGAACTGAAAAATGGACTCGAAGTCGCCGGTGTGGAAATCATCAGCCCGATGGCTGGCGTTTCTATCCGAGGCAATGCTCTGGCGCTTCGCGGATTCTGCGACAAGGTATCGACGTTCACTTCCCAGGCTAAGATTAAGAATTTCCCGTTCGACCGGGCTGTTGTGAAGAAGATGACTGAGAATAAGAAGGAGTTGGAGGATACGAAGGCCGTTATCAAGACCACAGGTGAACTGAATTCCAAGTTACAATATCTCACTCAAGCCAAGCAGTATGTTCCGACGGATACGGCTCTCGCCAAGAGCATCGACGCTGTGGTGAACAAGGTGGCCGAAGTGCTGAAGGATATGAATGAAGCCCAGATTTCGAACTACCAGACGGAACTGGACGAGGTGAAAGGAAAGTACATTGAGTGGTATCTGGAGCAGTATTACAAGTGCTGCTTGACGGAACTTGATGACCAGAAGCGCATCCAAATCCTGAATTCCGGCACTTACAAAGCCTGCAGTGAACTGTGCCATTGCACGCTCATCAATACATCGGTATGGGGCATCTGGAAGATGGCTTTCGCTCAACTCAAGACCGCGAGCCCCAATGTGAAAAATGTGCTGGAGTCGACGCCTTATGTAAACTTCAACCCGATGAACACCGGAGGAAAGAATATGAAAACCCTCCAGGAGTTCAAGGAGGAGTTGGAGGCGATGCATACCTCATGGATGGAGAGCATTAAAGCATTCATCCTGTCACCAGAGTCTCAAGAAGCCTTGGCCTTGATGGATGAACCCACTCAGAACTTCCTAATGTCCGTTGCCAACGGGCTTACTCCTATCAATGATGATCGTTCCGCTCGTGCGCTTGTAGAAGCGCTTGAAAACTTGAGCGGCGGCTATGTGAAGGTGGAACTCACTGCGGAGGAACTTGGCAAATGCATTGATAGACCGATGACTATTGATGAGGCAATCGGTATGCTCAAAATGTACATTAATAAGAAATGTGCAGGCAAGGAAAGGAGCAAAGTTAGAATAGTATTGAAGTAAAGAATATGGCTGATACTTTATTCAATTTTGACGACGATAGGGTTCTCAATGATGGCCCGGTAACTTGTCTTGGCATCGAGTTCGAGAATGATAAGAAGCGCCGGGATTATTTCCGTGAAGAACTGCGAAAGAAACTACCAGAATTGCGCCTCATTGAAGGCTTTCCTGTTGGAGAAGATGATGACATTATTGCATTATCAGATCCACCTTATTATACAGCCTGTCCCAATCCATGGATAAAGGATTTTATCAAAGAATGGGAGGCCGAGAAAACCAAACTCCAAGCAAAGGGTAAACGGAAAGCAGTTTTTGAAGTAAATGAGCCCTATTCCCAAGATATTAGCGTAGGAAAAAATAATAAAATATACAACTCACACTCTTATCATACCAAGGTCCCTCATCCCGCTATTATGAGGTTGCTATTTCATTATACGCAGCCAGGTGATATTGTATATGATGGATTTGCTGGTACTGGAATGACCGGAGTTGCGTCTGGTTTATGTGACGGAAGTAGTAAAGAAGTAACTGGAAGTAACATTAGCTTTGGCTCGAGACACTGCGTTTGTAGTGACCTTAGCCCCATTGCGTCATTCATATCATATAATCTTAATATCAATAATACCCGTAAATTCCTTTCGTTCTCAAAGGTTCTGGAGGCAGTCAAGAAAGAGTATTCGTATCTCTACAAGACAAAGCATACCAATGGTCAGTATGGTGAGATTAGGTATGTTGTCTGGAGTGATAAGATCATTTGTCCTCACTGTGGAAAGGAGTTGCTTTTCTGGGACACGTTTGTCAAGTATGGAGATGGAGTCGTTGTTGATGATGGACATTGTGAGCATTGCGGTGGCTTAATCCCGAGAAAAACTGCAAAAAAAGTCTTCGAGACGACGTATGACAAATACATCAATGATAGCGTATCGTTAGTATCTGCAGTCCCCGTGCTAATTAATTATTCTTTCAACGGGAAAAGGTACACCAAAAAGCCAGATGAAGAAGATCTGAAGATTTACAAGGAGATTGCAGAACAAAAGAATGATTCATGGGTACCTACAGACGCCTTGATTGATGGCGATAAAATGGGCGACCCTAAAGCAAAAGGGATTTTCCACACCCATCAATTTTATAATAGCAGGACATTGTTTCTTCTCTCAAAAATCTGGGAGAAATGTGATCTCGATAATTGGTTCTGCTTAACAAATAGTATATCCCGCAACTTAACGAAACTAAATAGATTTGTTGTAAATAAGTACAACCTATTTGGCCGAATTAACGGTCCTCTTAGTGGAACTCTTTACCCTCCGAGTGAAGTCGTTGAACAAAATGTTTTTGATTTATTGGAGGAACGCCAGTCCGATGTTGATTCTTTCCGCTTTGAGAACATTGTTCAGGTTGGAGATGCTCTTCATTGCAGAACGATGCCTGATGAGTCGGTTGATTACATTTTTACCGACCCTCCTTTTGGCCATAATATAATGTACTCTGAACTTAATTTCCTATCAGAGGCTTGGCTAAAAGTTAAGACTAATAATCTGGATGAAGCCATTGAGAATAAGACCCAAAGCAAAGACATTTCATCGTATATGCGTTTAATGTCTGATGCTTTCAAAGACTATTATCGAATTCTTAAACCTGGCAGATGGATTACTGTAGAGTTTAGCAACCCGTCAGCGGCAATTTGGAATGCGATTCAAACTGCTATTCAGACTGCAGGCTTTGTGGTAGCAAATGTTTGTTCCTTCGATAAGGTTCATGGTGGCCAAAAATCTATGCGTTATACAACTACTGTCAAAGAAGATCTAATCATCACAGGATACAAACCCAATAATGAATTACGGGATGCCGTTAAGAGTGGAAACACTATGACGCTGTGGGATTTTGTAAACAACCACCTTAATCATCTACCAGTTCACCTCGTTTCGGGCAATAAGACCACTTCAATTATCGAAAGGAGTTCGAGAATTCTTCATGATAGGATGGTTTCATATTATATCATCAACGGTTCCCCGATTCCTATCAACCTTTCGGATTTCCAAAAGGGACTTAAAGAACGATTTGTTGAGCGGGATGATATGTATTTCACCGCAAGTCAGGCGTTGGAATATGAGGAGAAGAAGAAAAAGACAGGAGAGTTTGAGCCACTTTCTTTATTTGTCGGTAGTGAGACGGACGGAATAGAATGGCTTAAAAGATTCCTGGAAGCTGGGCCAAAAACATACCAAGAGATACAACCTGAATGGATGCAAAACCTTGTTGCTCCTAAGAAGGGTGATGTCCTTCCTGAATTAAAGCAGATTCTTGAAGAGAATTTCTTAATCGATGAACAAGAAAGGTGGTATGTGCCAGATAATAATAATCAAGCCCATCTTGAGGAAATCAAGAACAAGAGACTTATTCGTGAATTCGAAGATTATCTTGGTCGAAATAGAATCCCGAATGCTCGACTTGAAGCGCTACGGGCGGGGTTTAAAGAATGCTATAAGAATAAAGACTTTGCAACCATTGTTTCTGTTGGCGATAAAATTGACGAAGAACTACTTACTACAGACGAGGTGCTCCTTCGTTTCTATGATATAGCATCTACACGTATTTAGTATGACCTCACAGTTCGCACAAGCCATATTCGACAAACTTTTCGTCCCGGACGGAAAGCGGTTCGTCGTGGCGTTAAACCGCGAGAAGTTACTGTTCACCCAGGAGGTGTGTGCGAAACTGGAAGGAACATTTGCCGTGCAGATTCACTATGGCGATGCTCTGGACCTCAGATTCGTCCGGGAGCATTACATAGGTGAAGGCCAGGACGGCTACGTGCTATTCATCATGAACCGCGAGTTCGAGTTGATGGATGATATTGCCGAGGATGTGGATTTCGTAAACTTCCAATTCCGGTCATTCTTCCCTCATTACCCGTGGGATGTGGTGAAGACGCTGAGTTTCAAGCAGCAAGAATGGCTGTATGAGCAGAAGCAGTATGTGGACCTGGATACGCTTCAGACGGAGAACTTGCTGCGCGATGGTACGAGCGAGATAGGTCGTAAGGAGGAGGCGTTCCGGCATTTGCAGCAGGAGTGGGCGTCTATCTGTATGCAGATTGATTTCAACCGGCCTACAGGATGGATGCAGCGGACGGCGGAGATTCTGCTTTCGGCAATCGAGATGGACCGATGGGCTGATTTCAGCAAGGATGTAGCCTGGGTTAACGAACAGTTCCTGGAGTTCCTCCAGAGCAGTTATGTGAACATTGTCTCGTCCACCTGCGGGAGCAAGTATCCGCGAATCGTGACGCAGGTGCTTCCGTTTATCAGCAAGCAGGCTGATGAGAAGTCGGCGCTGGTGGTTGTGGATGGTATGAACTACTGGCAGGCGCTGCTGCTGACGCGAAGCCTGGAGGAGCATCTGAGTATCCGGGCCAAGTATGATTGCATCTATGCCTGGATTCCGAGTGTGACTGAACTGTCGAGGCAGGCCATCTTCCGTGGTGACATCCCGGTGGTTGACTACGATCAGTCTCCTGCGAGCGAAGGGAAGTTGTGGAAGGAGTTTTGGAGCGAAAAGGGAGTGCCGTCTTTCCAGCAGTATTATCAGCACTCGGGAAATATATCGGAAGAGATGTCGGTGAACCGGCTGGGTTATGTTGTAGTTGACCTGGATGAGAAGATGCACGCATCGGACAACTATATGTACCTTTATGATGCTACCAAGAGATGGGTGGCAGAGGAGGAAATCGTCGGGAATATACGTCATCTGATTGACGGCGGATACAAGGTGTACATTACGACGGACCACGGCAATATCGAGACTACTGCGTACAGGAATCTCGATAGCCGGGATAAGATTGGCGCGAGCCGGAGCCTGCGGCATATCACACTTCCAAAAGAAGCCGATAAAGCCATTTTTGAGGCCCAATACGAGGGCCATCTGGTGCAGGTGGACTCGGCATCCAAAACTTACTATGCAAAGGAGAAAGAGGCATTTACGAGCAAGGAGCGATGCGTGACGCACGGAGGTGCGCATTGGCTTGAGGTGTTGATTCCGTTTATCACAATAGAGAAGTAGATGGCAGAGAACGAGAAATCATTGGGACTTCATCAGCGGATTCCTATGGACATCCTGCTGGAGGCATTCCGGGCGGAGTTGAATGGCGAGCAGGACTTGGAGAGACTGAGTCAGCTTGTCAATACGGAGTATGTCGGTGAGAACCGCCAGAAGAAGGGTTTCAAGCAGGTGAAGACTACACTGGCTGGGAATCCCATCGTGTCGTTCGCCCAGGAACACAAGGACGAGGTTCTGGCAGCGCTGAAATCGGCACCGGATAGGAATCTTATTCTATCGGCTCTGATGGTGGCCAGGTATCCTGTGTGCTATGATACGTATTGCCTGATGGCAAAGCAGTTCAGGCTACAGGATGAAATCAACCGCGATCTGATTATCCGGATGCTCGGAACGAAGTATGGGGCCAACAAGAGCGTGCAGAATGTTCAGATTAACGTGACGGCGCAGATGTTGGAATGCGAACTGATAAAGCGGGAGAAGATGGGCGTGTATGCCTATGCCGAGCCGCAGAAACCGGTGCATCCGATTACATTGAAGATATGGCAGGAGAGTTACTTCCTAAATGAGCCGTTGGCGAACAGGGAGGATACGGACAGCGTGTTGTTCGAGCCGTATTTTAGATACCTAAAAATAGTTTAACTAAATATTTATTCTGTCATATGTTTAAGTTATTCAGGAGGCCTATCGTCATAGGAAAACAGTATACCATCGCTGATTTAAACACGCCAGAAAATGCTTTGTCTGCAATTGATGTGAAGCAAAGGATTCCGATACTTCTAATTGATGATGAGGGGTTTTCGTATAAGGAACAACTCAGGGATGAGAATTATAATTTGACATGCCTCCCTCGTATTGATGATTTGAATGCAGTTGCAGCATACCCAATCGTTATATGTGATATTAGAGGTGTAGGGACTAATTTTGATAAAGAAAAAGAAGGAGCATTTGTAGTTCGTGAATTGAAAAAGAAATATCCTTTCAAACAGTATGCTGTTTATTCCGGTTCCCTTTATTCTTTAGAATCATTCGAGGATGACCTAAAAGGAATTGAAAGAATAAAGAAAGATCCCGATATTGAAATGTGGAGAACGTATTTCGACGAATTGATAAGGAGAGTAATTGATCCAAAAGAGAACTGGAAGACTATCCGAGATTATTTGATTAAAAAGGATGTTCCTCTCAAAGATATTGCATTGCTTGAAAGTAATTATGTTGATATCCTGAATAATAGACCAGAAGATATGAAGAACTTCCCGGAAAAGAAGACTTTCCCTAATATAGGCCAGGATGTAAGAGCTGTTATTCAAAGTATGATAGCGGGAGGTATATTACATGTTCTTGGAATATGAAAAGCAGAAAGGACAAACGGCCTAAGGTGTACTACAGTATACCCAAGCCTAAGGATCAAGAAAAATATTTCCAGACGCGCAAAGAAGAACTTGATAGGCAAGGTGAACGCCTACGTGAAATTGAGGAGCAATTTGCTGTCAATAAGAACCTTCTTGATGACACCTTGCACGAGATCCGGAAAATCAATAACCAAATAAAGGCAAATACTCTTGAGATCTCGACTACGTTGGACAAGCTTTCCATTGAAGATGATGGAATTGACAAACATATTCATAACACATTAAAAACGCTTGAAGGGAATACTTCATTGCTTTCTATAAGGATGGACGCATATGATCTGGCTCTTAATTCAGCTTCCAGTGGCTCCGAGATTGAAGCAGATATTGGTGTATACAATAAGGTTGAAAAAGTATATAAATGTCTGTATTCCAATAAAAAATCGAATGACCTTTCCGTTCACCTTCGCGGCAACACAGAGAGAAAATATCGTTTACGAAACTCCATAGAGTTAGCATTCTTCATAATAATTGAAAACGCTATTAAATACTCGCCTTATGGGTCTGATATATTCATAACTTTTATTGAAGATGGTGCGAACTTACATGTTGAGTTTGAGAATTTAGCGATATGTCCAAAGTTAGAAGAATTACCGCATCTAACCGATAGAGGTTTTCGTTCAAAAGGGGCTCGAGAGTTACGAGGTGTTAAAGGTAATGGGCTTGGCCTATTTTTACTGAAGAGTATTTGTGAATCTAATAAGGTCGAATATAAGTTTACAATAAAGGATAACTCAAAATCCATCGATGGTAAAACCTATGGCACGTTCTGCGTTGTACTAACATTCTTTAGATAGCGTTTGTCTAGTTTTCAAAGTCGTATTAAAGCACAAAAGGGAACCGGACAGTTCGTCCGATTCCCTAATGCATGAATAACCAATTAGTCTTTTGGTATGCGCCTCGTCACCCCTCCCAATTCCAAATCCAGGTCCCGGATGAGGGCGTCGACTTCCGGCCAGTACTCGGGGGAGATGTATTGCATCACCTCTTGCATTACCGGATTGTCGGCATAGAGTTCCGCCGGGGGAGGCTCCGGTGCCTGTGGTGCGACGGTGCTCTTGCGCTCGAGAATCCAGCGGATGAGTACATCGGCGATGTCGGCACCGTTTGCCAGTTCCTCTGGCGTGGCGTACTTCTCCAGGATGTTTCCTGACTTTGACAATGATTCACCCTCGCGCGCGTGCGTCATGCGCGAGGATATCAACCAATGGCCAGATAGCCTCCTGCTGGGGTGTTGTGTATAGAGTTTCACAGTGCATCATGCCGTTCGGAAGCTTGATCCTCAAGGTTGTCACGGTCTTGGCGATGGCCAGTAGCCTGTCCACACTCATGCCAACGCCTATTTCGCGCATCCGCCTCTCTAGTTCCTTGTAGACCTTGTATGCGATGAAGCAGATGCAGATGTGCGCCTCGATGCGCTTTTCCGTGAAGTGGAAGATCGGGCGCATCTCCAAGGTCCCCTTCCCGATCCGGAACGCCCTTTCCACGACCCAGAGCCCGTGGTATTGCGCGATGACCTCCGAGGCCGGGAGCGATGTGTTGGTGACATAGCCCTTCAGGCCGTCCCAGCGGCTGTCCTCCGCTATCTTGTCCTCGTTTATGCTCACTTCGATGTCCCTGCTGATGTCCAGGAACTTGTTGTACCCCCGCTTGTTAACATCCTGTTTTGTCAGGGTGCCTTTCGCATAGGCCTTCCTCAGCCGCTCGACACCTTTGTCACGGTTCCATGCGTTCTTCCTCGCCCTGGCTTCGGAATAGCTCACGATCAGTCTCTGCGCACCTTCCCTGCGGCATTCCGCGACGGCTCCGTCAGCCCATTCGACGGACATCATCCACGCCTTCAACTCTGGGGACTCGCTCTTTATCCTCGCCCCGATGATATAGTTGTACCCGGCGGACTCCAGAAGCGCCACATTCTTCGCGCTCATAAGGCCGGAGTCGGCGACCACCACGAAGTCGTCAATTATAGGGATCATCGTGCGCCCCTCGTACTGACTTCCGTTGAATATCGAATAGGAAAGCGGGTATCCGTCCTCGCTGACAAGCAGCCCCAGCACTATCTGGGACTCCGACGTCTTGCCGTCCTTCGAGAACCCGGCCTGCCGAAGCGCGTCGTCAGGCTTCGGCTTCGACTCGAAGTAGAGCGTCGTGACATCGTAGAACACAAGGCCTATGCGGCCTCCAAGGACCCTCATCGTATGCTCGACGCTTATGCGCTGCACTTTCTCCCGCTGGCTGGAGTAGAGCCTGTCCATGTACCTGTAGATGTTGTGGAGGCGGATGTCCTTGTCGAAGTACGACTTCAGGTACTCAACTGTCGCCACCTTGCTCAATGGCTCGCACACCCTGGCGATGACCAGATGCCGGAGGATGTCGTCACCTATGGCTCCGAAACCGATGCTGTCGTATATGCCGTCCAGGATGACCTGCGGGGTGTTGGGTTCCGTGAGCTTA
>OQVU01000752.1_pt1 | contig 12521 bp, 2 predicted proteins | sample 1691611 | NCBI WGS metagenome assembly OQVU01 (sample SAMN03418272, study PRJEB22391) | human gut metagenome | biome: human-gut; feature: organic feature; material: feces | host: Homo sapiens | place: Tanzania | collected 2013-01
GATTGCTGATTGTCTCGCCGAAAACAACCTTCGTATTAGGACGGAAAGCCTTCTGAATCTCCTCTTCAGAGTCGTTAGGATTGACGAACGTACACTCGATGCCAAGCTTCTTGAGCGTAACTCCGAACAAATTGAACGTTCCGCCGTAAATCTCATTGCTTGTCACGATATGGTCGCCAGCCTCGCAGATATTGAACACAGCGTAGAAGTTGGCAGCCTGTCCGCTGCTTGTCAGTACTGCACCCACGCCACCCTCGAGCTGCGCAATCTTCTGCGCCACTACGTCATTGGTGGGGTTCTGCAGGCGAGTATAGAAATAACCCTCCTTCTTTAGGTCGAAGAGCATCGCCATCTCCTCAGAGTTGTCATACTTGAATGTGGTGCTCTGGATGATTGGCGGCTCGATAGGCTCACCGTTCTTTGCCTCATAGCCTCCGTGTACACAAAGAGAGGCAGTACGTAAATTCTTCTTCATATTATTAGTTTTATTCTGTTGATTATAGGCTTGTTATGCTGAAAATCGGTACGAAGTTACAAATAAAACCGCTAACACGACGTATTCTTATATCGTTTTTTCACAACAACAGCGCATATAAAAACAATCTTAGGCTGTTATTCGTGCTGAAGTAAGCCATTAATGTTTTTCTATATTTGCATTTTTGTACATAGCGGATTGCAGTCTGTCTGCTATTGGGCATCTTTGGCTTTTAGCGCCTTAATCTTAAGAGATACTTATGGGGAGATTATTGAAATATTCTTTCAAATCAATGCTTCTAAATACAAAAATTTAATATGTATGATTATTTATAGTTAAAAAACATGAAATAAGCAAGAAACACCACAAGTGTCGAAATTTTTCAATATATTTGCAGCAGAGATGAAAAAACAGGTAATTTAAAATTACTTTTATTATAAACACAAAAACTGGCATTTTACATTCTTTTTTTAGTTGTGGAATCGAGTTTCTAAAAATCTATCGTTATGACAACAGGCGAGATTATAATAAAGAAGCTGCAACAACTCCTCGCAATGACCAAGGATTCGTTGGTTGCTGACGTGGAAAGGGAGTTCGGATGGATTCGGACTGCTTTCCTTGAAGGGGCTGAGGCTACTAACAACGCTAAAACCCGCAAGGACCAGTTTGAGCAAATAGAAAAGATGGTGGATGCTATCTTTACTCAGTTGGGCTATGACCTTTCTCAGTACGAGAACATCACCGCCTTAAGGAAAACCGTGAACGGATTCCTCAGTATAGCAGACAAGATGGACAATCTGGCGTCATCATACAATGATGCCAGCAATAAAGGATTCGATGAAGAAAGCACGGCAACATTCCTGCTTAATGCGGGAGGTGTGGCACAGGACATCCTCGGCTTCTATAAGGACTTGAAGAACATTGAGATCAGCCGTATTGAGATGGACGATGCGGTGGACGGTGCCGTATCTTCTGCAGAGGAAGTGTTCAAGTTGGAGACGCTCCATAGACTGTTCGACCATATAATCATCGCATTGCTCAAGAATGCCAAGGTGGTGTTCAAGGATGAGATTGACTATCTGGAAAACCTGGTTTCTCAGACTAAGACCACTGTGGAAAGCCTTGAGAAGCAGCTGCATAATGAACTGGGAATTGCGGAGAAGGAGATGAAGGTGCTTATGGACGATGCCTTGAGCGATTTGCGCAAGGTGGAATCCAATGTGAAGGAGCAGCTGAAGGAATTTAAGGTAGATCTTCTTACTCGTGAAACGCTGTTGAAGTTTTATCGGACCATCAACAACATATATGCCGTGCTCGACTTCCTCGGCATCATCGGCGATGCAGAGATAGAGATAAAGATACCGAAGAAGATGCAGGACGCATACAAGGACATCCACTCCGTGTTTGCACAGACAGTCAGCGACATCAAGTCTGCCACAAAATATGTGGACAGCAACATCAACGATAAGATAAAGAAAGTGTCGGAAGTGGCTATGGAAGCGAAAGATGCCATCACGTCCACTGAAGCATACAAGAAGCTGAATGAGGAATTCCCCATACAGCTGGAGCAGCTCGACATGAGCCCGGGAAACTACGTGATGCTGGCTCAGGTGAACAGCATTATGGACAATGCTGTGAACGAAAGCAAGAAAGCATCCGACTTTCTCAGCAAATACTCATACACATATAAATACAAGACCATACGCTGGAGCTCGCTTGAGAAACTCTTCAGCGAGCCAGTCAGCTATTTCAAGGAGCTTTACCCCGTGGAATGCGCGGATGACGTGCAGGAGGTGATGAAGCGTATCCTTGACATCGCACATACCATCACTCCGAAGATACCAGACTTCTCTACGCTGCGCAATATGCTTGAGGACTTGCTACGCAATCTTGAGCGCCGTGTAATCCAGTTCCTTAAGGATAAAGGCAAGGAGGTGGCAAAGAAGGTTTGGGCAAAGGTGCGTCCTGTCATTGCCACTATCAAGCAGACCATCCAGATGCTCAAAGAGATGGCTTTGCGTCTGAAGGAAAATATAGAAACGGTCATCAATGGTGTATACAACGACCTACAGAAAACATTCGGCGAAGTGTATAATACCATAAAAGCAGAACTGGACAACGCTGCCAAGGACATCGAGGCGAAGGTAAAGGAAATCGAAAACAGCGTTAAGGATATAGCTGATGTCGTGGAGCGTAACGCACTCGACGTCATCAACGATGTAAAGGGCGGAATAAACGATATAGGCAAGGAGTTTAGTGCAATCGACAAGGAGCTGAAGAACATTGAGGTGCAGGCAGCAAGGGCTATTGCTAAGGTGTTCGCTCTCCTTAACAGTCAGTCGGAACTTAACAAACTGGTGCTCGAGCCTGCATACAACGAAACGCTAAAAGCCGACCTTGAGAAGTATGGTTCATACGCCGACGCCATATTCGTTGACGTCAATCAAAAGCTGGGCAAATGGTCGGTTGGCGTCAAGGCAAGCGTCGTGAATTTCGTGAATCCTAAGAGTTGGGAGCAGCGTCTCGCTGTTGCCCTCAACGACATGCAGGAATGCATGAAGGAGGATGCCAATAAGATCAGCTCACTGATGTCAAGGGAGGGAGCCAGACAGCTGCTTACCGATCATGGCATGACGCTGAAGAATCTGAAGAACGAGATAGACATCAATGACTATGTGAATATTGTGTATTCGAGCGTCAGCGATGTTGTCATCCCTAATCCGAAGGCTTACTATGCCAGTCTGCGTGCGATAGTGGAGGATGCTGCCATGAAGTTAAAGGAGAAGATGAAGGATGAAGCGAAGGAATTTGATGCCATCATCAGACGATTCGTCAATGCCGTATGGAGGAACATCAGAAGAGAAATCCTCGAGCCTATCATCAATCATCTCAAGAAGCTTCTCCTCGAAATTGTCAGAAAGCAGATTGTCAACAAGCTTCTCAATCTTGTCAACAATGCCGTGAAGAATCTCGCTGACAGATTCCCCGCATTGAACAACGTATCGAAAACGCTGCGTGATATCGAGAAGGAACTTAAGGAGAGAGGCTTGACGCTTGACGACCTTAAGTCGCCCCAGAAACTCCATGAGCATGCCAAACTGGAAGTAAGGATGCTCGTAAGCCAAGGAATGGACGAGGCAGGAAAAGCCATTGGCAATATCGAAATCAGCGTGCCGCTTACTTATATATTATGGATGAAGGAAGTGTTGGAGGAGACCATTAAGTTCACCACCTCCAACAAGACCACGCGTGATGTAGTCGTCTATGTCATCGCGTTGTATAAGTCGATACCGCAGGAGGTGAAAGACGAGATAGCAGATCTGCTTCCTTCTCTGCCTGACTTCCATGTGGACGAAGGACTGAAGAACTATGTGAAGAGCATAGACACACAGTACGACCTGAATAACCGTGTGGCATGTTTCACGCTGCTTGACGTCAAGACTCCAAGCGACAAGGATCCGAAGGTGGATGCAGCATGCAAGCTGCAAGTGCTGATGTTCGTTGGCAATTATTCGCCAGGTGAAAACAAGGAGTCGCTGCCGGCATTGTATTTCTGCTCGGCTGTCAGTGCGTCGGCAGACTTTAATATACCCATCGGCCAAAAGCACGTCCTGCGTCTTGGAGCTAATGGCAGTATGGGACAGATGACTGACAATGTTTCGGAAAAGACTGACTTTACAGAAGGCCAGGCTTTGGGCTTCTGTCTGACAAAGGGCGGAACATTCCATGGTCTGCTTGACGTAGACAACATGGGAGGCTTGTTCTATGTACGTTTTGAAAGGAAGGATTCGTCTGCGGTGGTAAATATCGTGAATACCGAGTATGTTGACTTCGGCATACGCAACTATCCTCAGCTGTTCTATGTGGGCTATAACCGCAAACCTTCCGATCCTGCAAAATACACAGATAGCAAAAGCAGCACTACGGATAAGGACAAGGGTCTCACTCTCGGTTACTACGGAGGAATAGAAGATCTGGAGCTTAGGATGAAGCTCTCGGCAAACTCTTTCTTCAAGATGTTCCTCAAGGACGACCCAACAATGAAGATAAGCACCTCTCTGCTGTATGACATGCAGAACGGTCTTAAAATAGACGGTGGAGCGAAGTTCCATCTCGACTTCGACATCAGCAAGCTTGAAATCGGACCAGTGAAGTTCGACAAGCTCTCTGTGGACCTCGGAAACCTCTCGGGAAGCTTCGGCGATCTGGGCATGACACTCGGCTCGACGTTCGCGCTCGACTTCAGCTGCCTCACCATGTCGTTCGAGAACCTCGGTATCTCGTTTGACATCAATTTCCTTAAACCTGACGGAAGTCTCGGCGATTACGACTTCTCAGGTTCGTTCAAGTTCCCGGACGGCATTGGCATCAGTATTGAAACACCAGTGGTTAAGGGAGCGGGCCTCATCAGCTACGACAAGTCGGAAGGCACACTGTTCTCAGCCCTGTCGCTTGAGGTGCTGAAGAAGTTCACCGTGGGCTGTATCGTCGATGCTGACCTTGGCATTAAGGACGGACATTACTTCAGTCTGGTGGCACTAATATCCACCTCGTTCAGTCCCGGAATACCTTTGGGTATGGGATTCTCGTTGAACGGTGTAGGTGGCTGTCTGGGTCTGAACAGAAAGTATGACGCCGACGCCGTAAGCGGCGGAGTGCGCAGCGGTGTGTTCGGCAGCGTCTTCTTTGTTGACAATGTGATGAATCATCTCACGGAAATGAAGACAGCCGTGAAGCAGTTCTTCCCGGAAAAGAAGAAGCAGTTCTTCCTGGGTGTGCTCTGTAAGATCTGCTTCGAACCCGTGGTGACGTGCGAGTTCGGTCTGCTCATACAGGCTCCAGATCCGACGAGCATTGGCATTGTCGGTGCATTGAAGGTGAGAGTTGGCGATACCAATCTGATAAAGATTAACGTCTATTTCTTCGGCGATATCGACTTTGACAAGGGATTACGCTTTGATGCCTCTATTGTCGACTCTGAGATTGTCGGCTTGAAGCTTGAGGGCGACATGGCGTTCCGCCTCTTCTGGGGTGGACCATATAAGGGCTTCGGACTTTCCATCGGTGGTTTCCATCCGGCTTATAAGCCAGAGGAAGGACTGAAGTTCGCACCCAATATGCGCCGTCTGTCATTGAGCCTCAACTATGATATCGTGAAGATAAAGCTGGAGACCTACCTTGCCGTTACGTCCAACAGTTTCCAGATAGGTGCACATTTGGATTTACAGGTGGGATGGAAGAAGTTCGGCCTCATCGGTTATGCGGGCTTTGACGCATTGTTCGTGTTCAAGCCGTTCCGCTTCTCGTTCTCACTGGAAGTAGGCGTAGCTGTTATGGTTGGTGAAGCAAAGCTGTTCAGCGTTGACCTTGCATTGTCTGTGGAAGGTCCGGCAAAATGGCGTGTCAAGGGTAAGGCTTATTTCACGGTGCTCTTTATCCCGGTCAAGTGCGATTTCAGCCTTACATGGGGCAAGAGTCCTAAGGAAGAAAGAAGAGCCACCATTGCTGTATGGAAGGATGTTCTGCTGCCAGAACTTCTCCGTGACAACAACTGGATTACGTCTTCTACGGAGCAAAACAATGACGGTAAGGAAAGGGATGAGAATGTATTATTGACGCTTCAGCCCAACGATACCTTCTCGTTCAATCAGAGTGCTGTGCCGTTCGATTATCCGATGGACCTTTGTAATGACGCCCTACCGGAAGACTACACCTCGTTCCGTCTCAAGAAGGTGTCGATAATTGCGGACAATAAGGAATTCTCTCTTGAGACTTCATATCTGAATAACGATTTCGCACCGTCGCTTTACAAGGAATTGTCCAACGAAGAGCGACTTAGCAATCCGTCGTATGAGAGCGTTACCAGCGGTTTCGAGGCAAAGGACAATAATGCTGTATCTGTGATGTCATTCGACGGCAACGATTTCGTTGAGGCACAAACCAAGTTCTATGTGAAGGAATGCGAGAGTGAACTGTCTGGAAATCGTAAATCGAGAAACGTCCTGCATATTCGCAATGACAAGGCTTCGTTCAGGCGCTATGTGAAAAACCTGGATACCAAAGTATAAAAACAAGAAAAACAACTATAGATATGGCAAACAAGATGCTTTTCATACCGTATCTCCGCAAGGGATATAGTAGATATATATTAGAGGAAGACAATCTTGGCAGTTCCAGTTCTGATGGCAAGACCTCTACCGTCATTAAGTTCCACGTTGAATTTGATGCAGATAAAGCTGTCGGCAATACTATGGACAGTGACCTTGTTGTCGAGAAGGAATTTGTCGTTGCCGGTCCCAGTGATGTGACACGGCTTGATGCAGCGCAGATTGTCACCTATTCGCCAAAGGGCAGTCTCGTGAAGGTGAGCATGGAGTATATGCCGTTCATTGAGTTTGCAGACGAAGACTTCCCGTGGCGCTATACGCCCCTGAAAGCTACAAGTGAGGGAAAGTTGCGTCCTTGGCTCACCATCATCGTGCTTAAGGCTGACGAGTTTCAGATAAAGCGGACGAGCAACAATCAAGAGTGTGTCGAAATATTATCTCCGAACGGCTTGAAGGGTATTGTTCCAGATTCCGAAAAACTGTATGAGCTTGCCCATGTGCAAGTGAATTTCGACGATAAAAGGATGAATTTGTTCAATAATTCCTACAAGAATGACATAGGCAGATTTCTTGAAGATTATCCTGAGAGAGGCGTAGCAAGATTGTTGTGCAACCGTCAGATGGACCCGAATACCGAATACACGGCGTTTGTCGTGCCTACCTTCGAACAGGGCAGGCTGGCTGGTCTTGGCATGAAGTATGACGATGTGCCGGTGCAGAAGGCGGCATGGGAAAATCCGGAAGGCTTGTCAAGCCTTGAGCTGCCCGTATATTTCAGGTGGAACTTTACGTCCGGTGAAGCGAGCTTCCTTACTCTCGCCAGACGTCTCAATCCCATTTCTGACCCCGACTATCGCAACTTGCAGGCTCATCTGAATGTAGACATCGAAGGCTGTGGACTGATGAACGTAAAGCACTCTTGGGTGGAAGGCGACAAAAGCGGAAATTCCATCATACAAGTGCCTACTGTCTTGATGCCAACCACAAATAATGAAGTGACGAAGGTGGAGAGCAAGGAGGTAAGGGAAGATTTGCGCGGACTGTTGCGCAAGAGTCCCGTCTTTGTACAGAACGCCAGCCAGCTGACCGGAGTGACATATACAGAGGATGAAGATCCTTGGGTGGTTCCTCCGGTATATGGCGGCAGGCACAAACTGGTATTGGACGATGTCCTTAACGAGAACTACAGTCAGAATGTCGTGAACGAACTAAACATGCAGCTTCGCAACAGAACACCTGCCGGTATGGGTGCTGAGGCTGTACGTAATAACCAGGAAGACTTTGTCAATCGTGCATGGCAGCAGGTGGAGCAAGTTCTTAAGGCTAACCAGAAGATACGCGAGGCGTGTGAAGCTGAGAAGGTGAATAAGGTTGCTGATGAAAGACGCAGCGGCAGAAGCCGTTATCTGGATCAGGCATCACGTGTGAACGACGAGCGCTTCGAAGGACTGCTTTCGGATGCAGCATTGAGAGTCACCAATCTTTCGACGGCTTACAGTGACGAGGTGAGTGTGGACACGCTCGTAAGAAAGGTGCCCGGCATGGAAGACGACATCCTTGGAAACGTGAATGCGAAGAACGGCAAGACCATCGAAGAGATTAAGCACCTTTTCGACTATAACAGCATTCCCGAACTGCAGAAAGACTTAGGCAGAAGACATCCTCTTGTCGTAGTGGCTTCGGGTAAGGAGGACTATTTCGACGTGTTCGAAGGGTATGAGTTCTTGCGTGACATCCTGGCTGTGCGTGTTAGCGGACTGGAGTATAAAGAGACCACTATTAAAAAAAACGGTCAGGGACTGATTTTCGTTATAGAACCGAAAACCCATGAATATCTGACAGAACCGAAAGCGGAAGTCAAGATAAGCGGAAAGGACAACTATCTGAAGATTTTGAGCAATACCGTGACGCAGTCAGACATTCCTGCATTGCGCGTGGCTTTGGAGATGAATGTCAGGCGCTATAAGGATTTCCTCAATCCGAAAGCAGAAAGCAATACAGGCAGGAATGCCCAAAACCGAATGCCGATATTCCTGAATGTCAATGACGAATATCCAGGCATCGTGCTTAATGATGATGTATACAAGGAATTCGCGAAGCATGCTGCTGTACAGGGCGATTATGTTTTCGTAAGAACGCGTATTGACGGTACCGACTCTTACCTTGTCGTCACTTCGCTGAGCCATCTGCTAAAATCAGGCGCAAAGCTGAAAATGGGACGAACATCGCTAACCTACAACAAGCAGACAAAGCGTTTCGCACCGTCATCACGCGGAAATCAGAACATTAATGTGATGTGTCTTAACGAAGCGAACAGATACGAGACGAACAATATGTCAGTAAGATCTGACAGTCCGTTACTGAATATGCCTGGCTATAAGAGTTTATGCAAGTTGACACGAAACAAAGACGTCAAAGCCTGCATTGACATGATAACAACCATAGACAGAAACTTCTGGTTGCCGACGAATGCAGAGCTCTCAGTCCCTAAGAACGCTTTCACATGCAGAAAGTATTCTGTCGGTGCCTGGGTGCTTGCTGACGGCGACAAATGGCTTAACGGCTATGCTTCTTGGATAATGGAACGTCAGAAAGAATTCCTTGCAGAGAAGAAGAAAATAGAGAATATGAAGAGATTGCCGGGACTTAAACCCATTAATTACAAAAAGCAACGAGTCGGCACAAAGAAGTATTCTACAGATAATGTACGTGACGAAATAGCTAAAAACTATAATATACAAACAAAAGACCTTGACGCAAGAATCTCAGAGAAATATCCGGTAATGGCGTATCCCGTATTGCCAGACCCAACGTATTTCTATCTGAAGGAACAGTCAGTAAGGTTTATGATACCATCAGTGGACAGTCTGAAGAACAACACCATCTCCTGCTTCTATGCCAATCCTGCCTTTGAAGAGGCATATCTGGCTGGTATGAACACTGAGATGGGCAAGGAGCTTCTGTGGAGAGAATATCCTACGGACGAGCGAGGATCTTACTTCCGCAAGTTCTGGGACGTTCCTGAAGATCCGGACACCATCGACGAAACTTACTTTGACGTTAAGGAGCTGCATAAATGGCATGACCGTCTGGGAAAGAACCACATGAAGAACTCCAAGAGAATGGTGTTTGTGGTGAACGGCGATCTTATGCGTGTTTATCCTAACACCACTGTATATCTCTCGTCTTACAGCAACGGTCAGCTCATTAATGTCATGGAGCCGAGCATTATGGGATGGCTAAGGGACAATACTTACCTTGTGGGATTCGACGTGCAGAACGAGAAAGAGATAATCAACTATTATCTTACCTTCGAGGAGCTTGACCGTTCTATACGCTTCAGCCATAAGAGTCATGAGGGCAAGACATGCAACTTTGAGAACGGCGGTATGTATGCAAAGCATCATCGTGTGGATGTCACCGTGTTCGGACTGCCGGTAAGTGGCATCATAAAGAAATAGGAATTACTAAAAACAGCGGAACTATGAACAAGAATCAAGATATACTCAAGAAATACTTTGAGGTTCAGATAAAGAAGATTCCAGCCCGTAACGGTCTGATGCTCCTGCCCCTTCGCATCGAAACCCGTTTTGCCGAAAACAGAAAGGTGATTGTGCGAAACCAGCCCGATTCTGTCTTATTCATATTCATGGAGTTATGGCAGATGGCTGACGAGGGCGTAAGCATAGAAAAGATGCTGCGAATACTTAGGATGATGGAAGACTTGGACGTTGTGTATGCCCAAGACTGCCGTTATCTGAAAGAAATTATCGAGTCAATCCCTGACAGCCTTGGCAAGTCAGACCAGAAGGAAAAGGATAAGGAGTTTAGGTCTTTAAAGGAAGAAATGTGGGCTGTCGTTGAGAGATATTCCAACACGACACGAACAAAACCTAACCGTGCCACACTGTTCGCAGACAGAGTGAAGCGTGTATGCAGACGTATCAATGAGGTGAATGCGGCAAGGACCTTTAGCGGCAAGGCACGCAACAAAGGCGATAGGGCTTTCTCTTCCACCATCAGATGCCGCAGAATGAAAAAGCATGTTGATGATGCGCGTAAGTTTCTTGAGGGAATATATGAGGAAATTAAAGAAATACCTTATTTCTCAAAAGACCAAGCAGATTGCATATATAGAGATGTGGAGCACATAAGAGAGCTGTCGCAGAGAATACACTTAATAAAAGGTAAAAAGGTGGAGCGCCTGTATCCGTATATGGCAGAGGCATATCAAAGGGATTCACTATTAACTGGGAACAAACGTGCAGAAAAGCCATTAAAGGAATTCCTTGAGTCTACACGGAAGATATCATACTTCTTTGATTCTTTCGATTTGGATAAGTTAAGGACGGTCCTGTCAAGAAATGTTCGTCCCGGCTATCGCTACACTTATCCTGCTACGGTCCTTATCAAGAACAGATTCTGGGATACAGACGAAAGCTCGGTCTATTCTAATGATTTTCTTGAGGTTCTCAAGGCAACATACTTCGATTATCATCAGGAGATGGAGTGGCTTAGAGATATCGTCGATATAAATCATAAAGATCTTTTAAAGGAAGGTGGAAAGTTCCGATATATCAAGAAGCGCAAAATACAGTATGAGCGTACAGCGGAGAAGTGTCTTCTTGTAAGATTTTATCCTGACACCCTCGCCATAACTCAGGCACAGCAGCCGCTGACTCGTGAAGAGGCCATTGAAGGAAAAAAGATGGCGGACTACCTGAAGAGATATCTGAAAATCGACAAGCTGAATAAATACATCAAGATTCCATGGAATGAACTGAGAGGTGAATGGCGTCTGATGTGTCAGACCTATGGCGCAGTCCGTTCTGCCTGGATTGTAGCCCAGGCTTCTGCGCCTAATTTCAATCCATCGGACTATAAAGAAGAAGGTAACGAAGGTTTCCAGAATGTCACTCCTGTAACACGCATGCTTCCTGAACGCTTTGTACTGAACGCAAGGCTCAAGCTCGACGCCCGTCGCAGTCATGACTTCTCATTCATCGGTCGCCGTCTGCCGGAAGAACTTCAGGTGGGATTCAATATGTTTGAGATGGAAAAATCCGGTGATGACATATACGACAAGACCGATGAAGGCAGGCTGAAACTCAATAAGGGCCTTGCATGGATGACCGATTTTGATGAGGCGGAGCGTATAGGTATGGCAATGACCATTCCGCTTGACGAGATGAAGCATCGTCGTAAGACCTACCGTGAGAACAAGGATAAGAACAACTGCGGAAAGGAAATGCTCCGTACATACGAATTTGAACATATCATTGTCAGCGGAGTCATTGACGATGACAACAAGGGCACAAAGTCGAAGAAAGAGCTTAAGGATATGCTGACGTCATATCTGTACGAAGACGGTGGACTGAAATTCCTTAAGACAGGAACGCCCACGAACATTCTCACCGAAGACGCCCAGTCCGATTACGACACCTCTGAAACAAGGATGATGGACAAGTCTTTCGACTTTGTAAGCGATCTTCTTACCTATCCCCTTAAGGTCAGGCAGATAAAGGATGGAAAAGGCATTGTCATCACCGTTGGTCCCAACTCAAAAAACAACAGCAATGAGTCAGATTCCTTCAGACTGAACGCCTTATTCGGATTCGACAACGCCACGAGTCCTCTTACATACGCAGCAGATTCTGACAATATGGAGATTCACAAGGCACAGGTGGTGAGTGCCGCAATTAGAGGAAAGATTGATGACAGACTATCTGACCTAAGGGAAAAATTAACTGGTGACGGAAATAGTGATGGTCTGCTTGCTCGCGGCTATTATCCGGTAGTTCGTGTTGGCAAACAGCCTTTCGGAGTGCTTCCCGTTATGGATGTTAGACGGTACAGAATGTGCGATCTTACTTCTTACTATGATCAGTATAAGCAACGTGATAGGTATCTTGATTTTGAGTCGTGGGATCAGATATATA
>OQVU01000753.1_pt1 | contig 12512 bp, 21 predicted proteins | sample 1691611 | NCBI WGS metagenome assembly OQVU01 (sample SAMN03418272, study PRJEB22391) | human gut metagenome | biome: human-gut; feature: organic feature; material: feces | host: Homo sapiens | place: Tanzania | collected 2013-01
TATGGTGTAATGGTAGCACTACAGTTTTTGGTTCTGTCAGTGGTGGTTCGAGTCCTCCTGGGACAACTACGATATATCGTAATTAGATTTGCTTAATGCCTTACGCCAAAAAGCTCTTATTGTCTGTGAAGATAGTAAGAGCTTATTTTTTATCATATTTGTATCGTACTTGTTCCTAATATTAAAAAAAAAGAGTAAATAAACTTCTCAGTCTACTTACTCTAATTATTCAAAAATACAATATATTTTTATTCGATTTCAGCCATTCTATGTCAGTACCTTAATAATGTATCAGTTGATACATAAAAGTCTAACAGAAGTCAAAAGAAGCGGCATATCGGACAATTTCATTATAACGTTGTATGCTATCCCATGCTCTATTAAAGTTGATTATAATAGTTTATTTATAACAAAAATACCTGTAAGAGAATAATCTCCTACAGGCACAAGTTAAAAGTTAATGTCCTTCATAAGTTTAAGAACTTTACTTTTACTTTTTGTTCCTACAAAATGATATTTTATAACATTATTATCTATAAAAATAACTGTAGGAAAATCAGTTAAAGTAATATTAGTTTTAAACCATTCTGGAACTTTTGTAAAATCTGTTGAAGTAATGGTAAATGTAGAATTATCTTTTTGAATATCATTAAGAATATATTCCATACATTTACAAGCAGAACATTCAGCAGTTGTTATAATATAAACAACTTTATTGCTGTTGCTCTTGTTCTCCATTTTCTTCATTACTATCTTCAGAAACATTAACCTTTATAGAAGCCACATGCTCAAAATACTCACCATTTTGAAATACGATACCTGCATTTTCAAAACGAGCACGAAGAGCCTCTTCATACTTCTTCATAGCAGCAAGCTGAATACATTTATTAGCAAATTCAATTTTATTGTCTACATTAGACTTATCACTATAAATCCAATTATGAAGATTCTGAATACGAACAACAAGACCACTGTGCTCTTCAATCATATTTGTCTGATACTTTTCCATAATAATTTTAATTTAATCTTTAATACAAATGTTATTTACTTTACTATATTCGTCAATATACCATTCTTTGTTGTTTACATTATAAGTAACTTCAAAATATGTGCTAGTGTAATCTAGTCCAACAAGATATTTTCTGTTACCTAAAATATAACAACTCCAAACAATAAATACATGTTCTTTGTTTATTATAAGACCTTTATTTTTAATATAATCAATTATAAGTTTAATTACTTTTTCTTCCATAATTATGTTAAAATTTAAGACCATCAGCAGTAGGTTATACTTCTGTATTCTCAGGATTATAAGAATTTGGATATGGATTGTTATCACCAAGACGTTTAAGATTCATACCCAACCACATAACTCCTTCTTGAAGTTTAGTAATTACAAGAGCTGTTTCTCTAGATTGATTAAGAGCTTTAACACGTTGAATTACTTCATCTATATCCTTACGAAGTTGTTTAGTGTCTTTAATTTCCTTAAGAATATCAACCTTATTTCCAGTAGAACCATGTCCACCTTCTCCTCTATCAGAAGAAGAAAGTTCAGCTACTTCTGTAAACTCAACTTTTGGATAAGGCATAATGATAAGTTGAGCAATTTTATCACCTATTTCATAAGGTTTATAAAGTTGTTGAATTTCACCTTCTTTAAAATCACGAGTTTTGAAACTAAGCATAATCTCGCCTCTGTAACCACTATCTATAACACCGACATGATTAGTAAGATAAGATTCAGTTTTACGATTAGAACTACGAGGATAAAGTAATCCTACATAACCTTCTGGAATTTCAACTGCAATACCAGTACCATACACATGACCATGAAATTCTTCATTGTATTTATAACTAGTAGCTACAAGATCCATTCCAGCATCTGTAGCATGTGCATACTGTGGAATAGAAGCTTCATCACAAAGACGTTTAATTTTTACTTCCATTGTTACTATTATTAAAAAGTTAATTAAAATTGTAATACTGCAAATATAAGGAATATAATTTATATCACCAAATATTTGCAGTATTATTTTGAGTTATTTATATTTTCACCTTTCTACGGGGGAGGTAGTACACCTAATTTACTACTTTAAGCAGCATTAAGAATAATATTAGCAGAATTAAGAGCTTTAATCATATTGTTGTTAGCTCCCCCGTAAAGGAGAGATTCAACACGTTTCTCTCCTTCAAGATTAGCTACATTACAATAAAATCCTGTAACAGCATTATAAGCACCCCAAGCAGTACCAGCAATATGCTTTTGACCAATACCATCACAATAATATTCAAACATACTTGCAATTTGATTTACTTTACGCTGACTAACTCCTGTTACTTCCATAGTACGATAATCTTTAAGAAGTAGCTTTTTATAGCCATTTTCTTTATCATAATCAAGAAGCAATTCTCTTTCTTTTTCAGTAAGTTGAAGATTAGCAAGATATTCCATTACTTGTTTATCCGTCATCTTAACTGTAAGAAGAGCATTATAATATTCTTGAACTGTTAAGGCATGTTTACAAGCAATACGAAGAATTTCAGCTCCACGTTGAAGTTTTTCTTTAGCACTTTCTGTATGTCGAATACGAATATAAGCATCAGCTGATTTAAGTCCAGCATTCAGCATATTAGTGCAAATTACACGAAGTGGAGTAAACATTATATTTACACTACTTGTTCCATCATGACTATTACTAAATACAAGATAATTATCAATTAGGTCATTACCAACACGAGTTTCTACAGGAAGTTTAGCACTAAGATAAATTTTACGACCATTATCAAGAATGCCAGCTTTATCCCAACGTGCCATACCTTCTCCAATAGCATCATCAAAGAACTTAAAAGCATCAATATTTTGAACAACTTCATATTTAGCTTTTACAAGTCCTAGTGGTTCTGAAGTATCGGCTCTATATGTAGCATAATGTCCACATAGTTCACGATAAATCATTCCATCTTTAGCAAATTCTCCAGCAAGAGGATTTACAAGATTATTACGTTTGATACCGAATGGCATACGAGCCATAAGTTCACATTTGTCTACAATAAAGTCAAGACCTGCTTTGTGCATAACTTCAGCAGAACTATGGCAATCAGAAACATCTTTTCCGATAGCCCAAGGAGCACCATTAACAGTATATCTACTCATATTAAATATAATTATAAAAGTTTATTTTATCTTCATAGCCATCAATAGACAAAACAGGAGCACAAGGCTGTTCTGTTCCATCTATTACATTTTCTCTATACAAATTAATACACATGTTTATTTGTATATCATCAGGAAACTCAGAGAGTCTTCCATTATTTATTAACTCTCTAAGTTTACCAAGTGTAAGAGGACAATTAAGATTTATATTAACCATTATCTGTTATTTTATAGAAATTGATTTATTTGTAACAAGTTTAGCAAATACAGGCATATAATGTTGCTCTGATTTAGCATCATCTTTAATACCTTTTTTATCAGCTTTAGCTTTAATGCTAAATATATTATAATCAAGAAGAGCTTTAGCAAGATTTATGCCCTTTTCTGTTGTAAGTAAAGTAGGTATATTAATATCCAAATCTACAGATATAGATAAGTTTGCTGTATCTTTAGCATCATATACATCTACTTCTACATTATCATTTTCTTCTTCTTGAGTTTTACTATTAGCAAAAGCTATAATGTCGTTTGGATCTACAAGACCATTATGAAGTTGATTGTTTTCGTTATGCCATTTAAGACTTGTAATAATTCTATTGACAAATCTATTAACAGAATCTTCTTCAACTTCAATAGCTTGACTGTTTCTTACAGATACTTTACCAGTACCGTAATCTACATATTTTCCACCAGATTTAGTTGTATCACCAAAGTTTTCAATAGCTTCTACCATAATTTTCTTCAGACGTTCTAGATTCTTTTCTTTAGACTTCTGAAGATCACTAAGACGAGCTTTTTCTTCTTTGATAGCAGTAATATCAGTTTCTAACATTTTAACAACATTAGAATAATCTTTGATTTTACTCTTAAATTGTTCTTGAGTAATATTTAGTTGTTCCTCAAGTTCAGGAGTAAGTTCACCTCCGTTTTCTTCAAGTTCATCAAATATAGAAAACAGATATTGTTGAATATTATAAATATTTGCCATAATATATTATTAATTAAATTTTTCTACAATTATTATTTTATCACTTTTAAGTTTAGAACAAGGGTCACTATCAATATTAGAATAATCTGATAAAGTATAGTAACCATCATCCAATTTAACAATAGGAGTACCATCTTTAGTTTTATAAATTTGATTACCCCACCAATTAGTACAATAAAGTTTAATTTCCATTTAATCGTAAGGATTTATAGATTTACAATTAGCTAAATATTCATATTTTCCAAGTATTTCTTTATGTTTACTACATAGATATTTTGTATTACCAAAAATATCTGTACAACACCATTTTGCCGTATCACCACAATAACATCGTCTACGAGGATGTAATCCAAGTTTCTTAGAATTATCAAAGTATTTTTGTTTAAGAGAAGATAGAATATCTTGAATTATATCAAGATATTCTATTTCTTCATCAGTTATAGCATTTTCTATTCTAGCTCTACTTATACAAGCACCTAGATTATAACCATAGATTTGTCTAAAAAGTTGATTACGGGCATTAGCTCTTTTTTGTTTTTTAGATTGTTTATTCGATTTCATCTTGAACTTTATTACAAAGTCTTTTTATATTTTTAATATGAATTTTAATATCTCCAAATACTTCATCATCTTTAATAAGATTTACGTGATAAGAAATGTCATCAATTATATCAGACAGAGAATTATAAAACTCATTGTATTCCTTATCATTTTTATCTGTAAGATAATAAAATACAGCCACTATAGCTGCTAAAACAACAACTGTAACACAAATTGATAATAATACAACCATAATACTTTAAGCTAATTCAATTATACTTTCAATTTTAGAAGTAGTAAGCATCCAACTGCAATTACTAGCCTTAAGACCATGTTTTGAAAACAGTTTGTCTATATCTACTTCACCGTTCTCATCGTTATCTTCAGGTTCTATTATAATTTCGCAAATAGTACCATCAGAATAATCGAGTACATAACAATATTCATTAATATTTTCCATATGACTGTTCTGTATAAATTGTTTTATGATTTATTTTACCACAATTAGTACAACGAGATACTAATATTTTTCCAACAATATTACCTTTTGGGTCAAGTTTATTCTCTTCTTTAATTATTTCATACTTATGCAAGTTGAAAAATTTACACCAAATGTTTTGATTCATATTCTTTAATTTTATTATCAATAGTTTCACTATCTACAAACCCAACAAATCTATATGCCTCTTTATTAGCATCTAAATCTGTTAGAATAATAGTAGGGAAGCTATTTATGTTATAATGTTTAATTAATTCAATACTACTCTCATGCTTAGCATGACAGATTTTAATATCACACATTGGTGGATTATTAAAAAGTTCGTCTTGTTCTAATTTACAATTATTACAATCGGAATCTTTAAATAAAATTGCTTCTATATTCATACATTAAAGTTTTGGATAAATACTATTTTTAATATACTTTTCATTTACTTCTGTATTATAATTATGTATATAAAATCCAAGTAAATTAAGTATACCATGAATTTTACCTGCTACAGTTTTAGCATCAGGATGTGCTTTACCCGTATAATCAAATTCACGCATATTAAGAATGTCTTCCCATTCCTTAACAGTATAAGTATATACAACTTTACTCATTGTGTCTAATGGTAGAATCCATCTTGCATCTTGAGGTGGAAGATTAAGTCCATATTTACTACGAGAAATTTTATAAAACCATTCAGCAGTTTTACACATAAATCTAGTAAGATACTTTTTATAAAGACTAAGACCAAACATCCAATGACATTTCTTAAAACGAATACCTACCTTTTTGTTGAAGTCAACATAACGAGTACTTTGTTCAGCAATATTATTAGGAGATTTACGGTTATATTCACGAGTTATGTCAATGCCTGTTTCTACACATATCGTGATACGAACCATTTTATTAGCAAAGAATATAGGATTATTAAAAGCTTCAGATACAGTAATACGATATCTACCATATCTTACATCCCAATATTCTCTAGCACATTGTTCATTAGTAGAAACATAATAATTACTATGCATATGATATACAACTGCACCAACATAAGCCTTTTCAGGAATTTGTAGTTTCTCAGGAATTATATAATAAACACCAGCATGACGAAACATACTACGATGTTTATTTTTCCAAAGAGCATCACACATTTCTATATTTTTAGTCGTTTTGTCAGAAGCATAACATACTCTAGCACAACGAGCAATATGGTCTACAGGATTTCCCTGTTGCCACCATTCAACTTTAGATTCTACAATTTCCATAATTATTTTTTCATTTCAAAATCAATTTCATTAGTTATACTAAGATCACGATTTTCAATTTGTCGAATACGTTCTTGACAAATATGAATAATCTTTTCATAATCTTCTTTACGAGGAGTATTTTCTTTTGTTCTGAGTATTCTTTTAACAATATCAGCATCAAAAGGATTAAGATTATAATCAATCCAAATACTCCAAGGTTGAATAATATGTGTACTATAATCTGATGCTCCTATATTATAACTACGAACATTAGATCCTTCATTAATAATACCAAGTTCTTTTAACTGGGCATATAGTTTATCACTAATTTCTTTCATTTCATTTTTAATTTAATTGGTTTATTTTTATTATCACGTTTAATACCAAATTTCTCTTCAAGGTGGTAATAACGAACAAAGTCTTCAAAATCATCAAGCCAGATGTTATGACAACTTATTCTTATACGCCAAGTTGTAATAGATAGAAGAAGACCATTATCTTTACGCTTACACTCATAAGATATGTCTATAAGTTTATATAAACCAACACGTACATTTTGTTCAACAAATGAAAATGTATTTTGACCTTCTTTATTATGTTTCTCTATACAATCTTGAAGTATTTTGTAACATTTTATAGCTTCATCTATAGAAACACTACCGTTATTTGATGTTACAATAGTGTCAGTGTAAAGCTTAAGTTGAATATTATCAAAAACAATATTAGGTTTAAAATAAAGTTTTTCTGTAATCCAAAAACCATATCTATGTTTACTAGTAGGTTCTATAAATTTTTTATATTCAACATAATTGCGTACACAAGGGTTTTTACTATCTCTCCAATGTTTAATATAATCATTATCATCTACATATTTCTTTAATTCTTCACGAGCTTTAAGTTCATTTTGTTTAGATTTTTCTATATTTTCTCTAATACGTTCACTTTTCCTCTTATTTTCTTCTTGACTAGTAAGAATAATATAATCGTTCCAAGTAACTAAATCATTATTATAAAAATCATCATTCCAATAAACTCTATTAACTCGAAGAAACTTTTTAACTTGATCATAAGTTAAATCATAAGAATTATTATCATTTGCAGAATCTATATTTAAAGGAGATACAGTTTTATTCCAATACTTATCAACATCTTTAAATTTAATACCTCTACAATAACAATACTTAGTATAAAAACGTTTTTTATTAAATAATTCTATTTGTTTTTTATTAAATACAGTACCAGTAACAATTTGTTTAATTGTAGGAAGACTTATGTTAATAGTACCATAACAATCTGGATAATAAATAATAAGGTCATACTTATCATTTAATATTTTGTTATACCAATCATATTTCTTAATTTTATATTTTTTAATAAAAGTTAGAATATCATCGTTCTTATGAAAACGAGTACGTGATTTTATAGCTTCTTTCTTTGTATCAACATTTATGTCATTATGAAGTACGTTTTTACCTTTAAGAACAGCATAATAAGGAAACAAATACCTAGAAGTATAATCCATTATAACATATTCAAGATGAATTTTACAGAGAAGTTCAGTATGTTCTTCAGATAAAATATCATGACAAGGAATAGAACCATGACATCTAAATACTTCATACTCAGTAGGAAGAGACCATTGAAGTTCAAGAGCACAAACAGGATACATATCTGATATAAGAATACGTTTAGTATTTCTATCGATAACAGCAAAAGTGCTAGAATTACAATCGACCTGTCTTTCTATAAGAAGTCTAGATTTTTCTTTTCCTATATCACCAATACGAAGATAATCTTCTTTACCCGATATTTGATGATTTCCATTAACATAAACGTATTCTGGACTTTCTATCCAATGACGATATACTTCATGTCGTGTATAAGCATGTCTTGTACGTTTACGCTTAACATCTGTTTTAATCTTAGATTCAGCATCTACCATAATAACATTTTGTTTACTTTGTTTATAAAATTACTAATTATTTTTGATAATACCAAACTTTATTGTATTTATTTTTTGGCTATTTCAGAGAGTTTATTTGCTCACCTTATAAAGACATCAGCTAAACCATTTAAAGCCAACAGAAGCCACAGCAGGCATCATTCTGCGCCTTATTGCTTACTGCTTACTCAAAGATACTGATAAGCACTTATACTTCTTTATAAACTATATAAAGAAGAGCATCATCAAAATCTTCTAATTCTCTAATAGGTTTAGGTTTTACATACCTTTCTACGGGGGAGCTAATAAATAATAGTTCTTAGAGCCAATAAGACTACTAAGAACTATTATACATTAAACATCAATAGAATAAATGTCACCATCATCTCCACTTTCTATCAAAGTACACAAAATATTACAATTACTTTTAAGTTCAGACAAATACGTTTCTTTCCATATACTAGAAATATTTATCTTAATTCTACCATAATCATCTTGTACAGTAGATTTATATAATCTATTTTCAGGAGGATTATCAAGTAATGCAATAAAATGTGAATTAATATTAGTTTTGGGATTATAACGTTTAAGAATACAAGTATACTTTCTATACTTCATTTCTCTACTTAGAATAGTTTTTCTACGAATATCTATCCAAGTCTTGTTTTTATCAAGTTTTTCTGTTATACTATCATAAGCATTAAGATTCATCAGTTTTATAATTTTTTAAAGAGACGTTTAAATATAAGCAAAAACATAATACATAAATTGATATGTCCATGTTATTCTTATATATATCTAGCTCTATTGTTGGAATTAAATACCATTGTCTAAAACAACAATTTATACCAAACGGTATAACATTGATTTGAATATTTATATAATGATTAGATACATCATTATTAAATTTTTCAATTTTGTCTATTAGTCTTAGCATATTTTAATAGCTTTAGCATGAAAAGGAACTTTACTAATGCCACTCCTCTCTCGAAACTCTACTAAACATTTCTTACCAATATAAGAAGCTTTATTTACCAAAATTTCTTCTTGAGCAGTATGTGAAGCATTATAAGTACATTCAAATTCAGCATCATTAATATCATTTCTTAGAACAAATTTTCCAAGATTGACACGTTTACGTCCTTCTGGAACAATATTTATAATTTCAAATAATCCATCTTCTTTCTTTTTAAATTTAAGCATACTATTATTACGTCTACCACCAAACTGATATTCAGCAGATTTTTCACGAATAACTAGACCTTCAAATCCAAGAGAAATATAATAATCTCTTTGTTTTATGGCATTGGAAATATCTCCTATATCTTCATTTGGTAGAAGAATTAAATTATTACTATTATTTAAATGGTCTTCTTTTGTTTTAAAAGTTAATGGAATATATTCTTTAAAATTTTCAGTAAGAATTGTCTGTCTACTATAAGCAGACATATTTTCTATACATAAATCATACATCCAAAATTGTAGTTTATAATGCTGAGGAAGTTCAGTATTTTTAATGAAAGAATTAATTTCATTAATTCCATAACCTGGAAGATATAATTCTCCATCAAGTCCTACTCCTTCTTCAAGCATCATATCTATAATTTCTTTAGGAATACAAGGAAGAAGAAAATCATCTAAATAACTAAGTTTACTAGTCCAATCAATTCCTTCTCTACTACGATAATGAAGTTTTACTTCTTCAAATAAACCAGTAGTTTTATCAGCAGTGATAATACACCTTTCACCATTAATCTTCCATTGTCCAAAATAATCACCTTTTTCAAATGGTTTATTATCTTCAAGTGTTTTACATAACATTGGTATAAACGCACCATTATCATGTGTATTGAATATAGGAAGATAAGCATTAAGATATTGTACTAAATCTAAATTAGAAATAATTTTCTCAGCAACATGTGCATTATCATATAAATCTGCTAATTCTTTATATCCTTCTTTACGTTTAGATTTTATCAAAGATTCAATTTCATCTTGTAACTTTCTAGTAGTTATGATTTGCTCAATTCTACCTTCTTTACCAACAAGACCATATTTAACATTGATAATATTAGAATTAATAGAACTATTATCAGCCCAAATACTCCAAAATAGAGGTTTGCCTTGAGCATTTCTTTTATATAATGTTTTCATAATCTTACAGATTCATTAAAAAGTAATATACGTTGAGGCTTTCCAAGGTATCCATGAGCCATTTGTGCAACTACAGATGGATGCCAAGTTTCAGTCCATAAAAATCTTCTATTAAGAGTTTTACAACTATGAGTTTTATAATCATATTTACTATAAATACTAATGCCTCTAGCACCAAGATGATCAAGGAAATTGAAAGAATCAATTTGATTAAGATCTTCTCTATTAGTAAAATCAACTTCTCCGTAACAATAAATATCTTTCATTCTTACAGAAAAAGACATAGCACCACGTTTAAATTTAAGAGTAGAATCTCTTATATTGTCTATATTTTTTTCTTCTTGTTCACTAATAGGAATCATAATTGTTCTTCTAATAGTACCACTGTTTATGTTACTACATAAAACACGGTAATCCGAACGAATCGGAAGTGGTATCGTAACCACATTTAAATCTGATTGTGACATATGTTATAGTTTCGTTAATAAATTGATTAATTTCTTTAATTGTATATGTATCATGTAAATCTGTAAAATCTTTACAATGATAATTAGGAAGACCAAATTCACCACGAGTTATAAACATGTATGGTATATTGTAAGTTTCATACAAATATTTAGCACCACATCTACCAGTATAATCAAAATCTAATAGACTTATAATTTTACCATTTGGTGCAAGTTTATTTGTAAGCCAAGAATATTCTTTTTCAGTAAGATGATAATTTTCACTAGGAAGATTTATAATACCAATATTTAGTTTAGCATTAGCTCCCCCGTAGAAAGGTATCGTATCCAAATGTCCACCTATACTAAGTCTGTCTTTGCTACTTTTCGTAATAAGAATAAAATCATAATTATTAAGTTCAAGATTAAGTAAACCTTCAAGAACATTACAATTAGTTATAAATTTTAATTCAGTAGTTCTATTACGATTAGGAAAATAAAGTTTAATAAAATATATTCCTTGCCTATTTTGACCAAGCATATAAGCATAACATGGATCTTTTTGTTTATAATAATATTTTGGTTCTGTATTAACACCTCTATCAATATAATATTGATCTACAGGAATTACAAAATGTGTATTAAGATAACTAAGTGAAACACCAAGTTTTCCCCAATACTCCTTATCAGATTTATTCCAACTACGAGGAACAATCTCTATTATAGGTCTACGTTTTTTACCTACAGATATAGCATCTTTTATTTCACAAGTAATATTTTCATCAACTTCTTTTCCATCAATTATATTACTAAAAGTGTTAGCTATATGTTTTAATATAAAATAAAAATCTTGCTTATTATTAGGTTCGATTTTTCTTTTACATATAAGAGATAATACATAACCAACTACATCATAAACATCACCGAAAAAGCCAAAACCACCAAAGTCCCGCACTTTAAGTCTACCTTTAGCATTATACTGAATACCCATACTACCATTGTTATCATCATCTCTAAAAACAGAAGTTATCAAAGTATTACTATCAATACAATGTTTAACAACTTCTATTGGAATATCAAGATATTTACTAACAATCAGTTCTTGAGATATTCTTTCCTCAATATATGTTTTAGTAAGTTTTGCAGTATTTATATTACGAATCATTCTCCTATATTAAAAAAAAAGGGAACAGCATCATTTCTGACACTATTCCCTAGATTATGAACTATTCAACCATTAGCAAAAAGAATTGCTACTTAGAAAGGCATATCTCCCGCAGCATCAGTATAAGCACCAGTATCTGCATTTCCCATATTCATAGAAGCTGGAGGCATTACACCACCCATTCCAGCCATAGCATTACCAGGAGCACCGATAGTAGGAGTTTTCTTGGTTTCCTTAGGAGTAATTGATTCTTTAGCTAAATCAAGACGAAGAACAGCAGGTGGCATATCCTTACGAATAAGTTCTACTACTCCATTACCAATAAAGCTATCAAAACCAAGTTCGCCATTCTGTGCAACATTCTTCCATTCTCCCTTTACTTTCTT